>PPYF01171920.1_pt1 | contig 23248 bp, 13 predicted proteins | sample 1559871 | NCBI WGS metagenome assembly PPYF01 (sample SAMN08240021, study PRJNA423297) | Human gut metagenome, whole genome shotgun sequencing project.
TTACCGACACCAATAATGGCATCAATTTCATTTTGGATTTCATCATTGATTATTTATCACTTTGGCAGAGTAATTATCCTGTGCAATTTAAATAGCGACTTCGCCGTACACATTTACATTGCAGTTAATTGAAAAGAAATTTAACTGGCATCAGTCCTAAAAAAATTGAATTCATCCGTAAGCTATTGACAGAATAATGCAGACTCGTCATCAGGCGTTCAGGCACGCTACCGCCCCTGGCTTTTTAGCTACCAATACACTGATTAGGTTATGTTTTTATAAGCCTTGTTATTTCACTGTTTGTCGTAACAGAGAAAATGTTAAGGCATTCTGAATGTCAGCCATTAATGAACCGGAACCCCACGTAATATATTTACTCGTCCATCATTAACGCTGGAAGAATTGTTACAGCTAACGTAATTGCAGGCAAGGTAACACGCCTGCTATTCTCTGTTTTTAAGATTAATATTAAGCGATATATTGGCCAGATTTTAGGAATTACTTGATATTGACAGAATCTATTTCCTCTATTCACCCTGCGATATTTCCTAAATAGCTTTTTGCCATATTTAATTATTCCCGACAGAAACTTTATGGTTATTTTCAGCGCAATCAGCAAGGTGAATACATGAGAAATCCCCTCTCGCCATTGCATTTTCCGTCCGCTTTATCCATGATCGAATTGTGACAATTGTCATATAACGAAAGGTATTACATTTACTATGGAATGGATCGCCGATCCGTCAATCTGGGCCGGACTGGTCACGCTGGTCGTGATCGAATTAGTCCTCGGCATTGATAACTTAGTCTTTATTGCCATCCTCGCAGAGAAACTGCCGCCTGCGCAGCGCGACCGTGCGCGCGTGACCGGGCTTATCCTGGCAATGCTGATGCGTCTGCTGCTGCTGGCATCAATCTCGTGGCTGGTCACGCTGACCAAACCGCTGTTTAGCGTGCACGGTCTGAGCTTTAGCGCCCGCGATTTGATCATGTTGTTTGGGGGCTTCTTCCTGCTGTTTAAAGCCACAATGGAGCTGAACGAACGGCTCGAAGGGAAAGACAGCAACAACCCCACTCAGCGTAAAGGGGCGAAATTCTGGGGTGTGGTGGCGCAAATTGTGGTGCTGGATGCCATCTTCTCGCTCGACTCCGTGATCACCGCCGTCGGTATGGTGGATCACCTGGCGGTGATGATGGCGGCGGTGATTATTGCCATCAGCCTGATGCTACTGGCGAGTAAGTCGCTCACCCGCTTTGTGAACAGCCACCCGACCATTGTCATCCTCTGTCTCAGCTTCCTGCTGATGATCGGCTTCAGTCTGGTGGCGGAAGGCTTCGGCTTCCGGATCCCGAAAGGGTATCTGTACGCCGCCATTGGCTTCTCGGTGATGATCGAAGCGTTGAACCAGTTGGCTATCTTTAACCGTCGTCGTTTCCTGTCGGCCAATCACACCCTGCGCCAACGGACGACCGAGGCGGTAATGCGTCTGTTGAGCGGCCAGAAAGAAGAAGCCGAACTGGATGCGGAAACCGCCTCGCTGCTGGTTGACCATGACGACAGCCAGATTTTCAACCCGCAAGAGCGTCGAATGATTGAGCGCGTACTCAACCTCAATCAGCGCACGGTCAGCAGTATTATGACCTCGCGCCATGACATCGAGCATATCGACCTCACCGCGCCGGAAGAAGAGATTCGCTCGCTGCTGGAAAAAAACCAGCATACGCGCCTGGTGGTGACCGGTGGTCACGATGAGGAAGATCTGCTGGGCGTGGTGCACGTGATTGACCTGCTACAACAGTCGCTGCGCGGTGAACCGTTGAACCTGCGGGTATTGATTCGTCAGCCGCTGGTGTTCCCGGAAACGCTACCTCTGCTTCCGGCGCTGGAACAGTTCCGCAATGCGCGAACGCACTTTGCTTTTGTCGTCGATGAATTCGGCTCAGTGGAAGGGATCGTGACGCTCAGTGACGTCACGGAAACCATTGCCGGTAATCTGCCGAACGAGGCGGAAGAGATAGATGCCCGCCATGACATCCAGAAAAACCCGGACGGCTCATGGACCGTCAACGGCCACATGCCGCTGGAAGATCTGGTGCAATATGTCCCGCTGCCGCTTGATGAAAAACGGGAATATCACACCATTGCGGGTCTGCTGATGGAAGAATTGCAGCGCGTGCCGAAGCCGGGAGAAGAAGTCCAGGTGGGCGATTTCCTGCTCAAAACGTTGCAGGTGGAAAGCCATCGCGTACAGAAGGTTCAAATTATGCCTTTACGCAATGAGGATGAGATGGATTACGAGGTTTAATATGAAACAATGCCGGGTGACGAATGTGCCGCCCGGCATATGGCCATTATCCGTTTCCAGGCCGGATTAAGACGCGAAGCGTCGCCATCCGGCACACACGCCCTACCGAATCAGAGTTTATCCAGCAGCTTCTTCACATCTTTGCCGTTGCGGGAATCTTTATTTCGCTCCGCCCAGTCGTTCAGACGACGCTTCGCTTCATCCTGCATATGCTTACGCAGTAACTGATCCACCTGCAGATTGTAATTCAGCGCCTGCCAGTTACCGTAAACTCGCAGCGGAACCGGAGTCGCCTTCAGGAAATCGATCAGCTTGCTTTCTCCCTTCCAGCCATCCAGCACCCGCACGTTAAACTGCGTGTCACAGGTTTGCCCGACCAGGTCGAGCGTCCCCTGCCCCGTCAGGGACAACATTGCGGACTCGCCTGCCATGTTATCCAGCGTCAGTTTACCGTGATCCAGCGTCAGGTCCGTGACAAAGCGGGCCAGACGCGTCGCGTTATCAACGCTTTGCATCGACTGTACATCGCCGCCGCTGCGTTCCACGGCCTGCTGAATCAACTGCTGGAAGTTCATGCCCTCCATCCGCGTGTCGCGCATGTCAACATGGGCTTTCCCCTGCCAGCTGTGACGGAATGACTGGGCATCGATATCCACACCGGAAAAATCTCCCGCCAGCGACATCTTGCCGGTCAGGGCAATCGGATAGTTGAATGCCTTGAGGATCGTACCGATTTCGACGTTGTCCAGACGCGGCTGGAATACCACTTGTGGCGTTTGCGCACGCGTATCCAGCGTCCCCGGCAACGATATCATCCCGCCATCGAGTTTGCCTTGCAGTTCGGCGATCGTCAGCACATCGGACTGATTCGTCATACGGCTACTGACGTCGGTAAAATTCATCCCACGCCAGGTCACGTTATCCGCTTTCAGCGCGATATCGGCACTAAAGCCTTTCAGCCCCTGATAGGCGGGTTCATCCACACGACTTGAAATCACCGGACGCGCCAGCGGCGGCTGACTTCCCCCCTGCGCCACCGCGCCGTTGGCGCTGCTGGCATTTTCGGGCGGCGCTAACAGGTTATCCAGATTCAGGCGGGCAAATTGCAGGTTGACGAGCCATGTCGGTTGTTCCTTCAGCGTCACCTGCACGTTTCCGGTCAGGGCGCTATCGTTCGCCGTCACATTGAGTTGGCTGAAGGTGAGCGTTTTCTTCTCTTCCTGCCACTGCGCCTGCAGTTGTCCCTGCCCCTGGATGCCCTGTTTCGGCAGATCGGCGCCCTGTAACTGCCAGCTTAACTGTTGAATACCCGCGGTGAAGTTATGCGGATAGTCGGAAGCGTCAACGGTACCGTTGAAAGCAAGGGTAAGGTCGCGCTGGTCGCGATTCACCCGGCCTGAAAATTCGAAGGTGCCGCGATGCTGTGCATCCTGCTCCATTTGCAAACGAATATCGCGAACGGTTACCTGTTCATCATCTTCATGCTGAAAGACCAGTACGCTGTCCGCTACACGCAGACTGGCGACATCAAACGACCAACCGCGATCTTCAGCAACATCTGGCAAGGTGTTGTCTTTCGGGGCCACCGGGGCGTTTTCACGGCGTACCGCTTCCGTTTGCGGCGTTAGCTGAATCACTGCGCCTTTGAGCATCACCTGTTTGACACTGAGCTGATGGCTCAGCAGCGGCCACAGTGCGACATCCAGACGCATATTATCCGCACGAACCAGGGGTTCAGCGGCCCCTTCTGCCGTTAACACCATACGCCCGGAGAGGATGCTGAGTTGCGGCCAGACGTGCCAGCGCAGTGGGCCGTCCAGTTGCAGTTGATAACCGCTTCGCGCAGCCACCTGTTGCACCATATAAGCGCGGAAATCATTCGGATTGACTAACAATACTAACGCGGAGAAGCCGGCCACCAACACGACCAGCAAAATCATCAGCGTCGTCAGAAATCGTCTCATGCTATCCTCAATGGAGTAGACTCAGTCTTTATCAATCCGGCTGGCGACAGCGCCCTGCTGATCGCGATACTTCGCATCTTCACGACGGTTGTAAGGTCGAAGCGCAGGCCCCGATAGCGGCTCGAAACTCAACGCGCCGATCAGCATCCCTGGGCGCAGAGCCAGCGGCAATTTACCGGAATTATAGAATTCCAGCACGATACAGCCAGACCAGCCCGGATCGATACGGTGCGCGGTCACATGAACCATCAGACCCAGGCGCGCCAGTGAAGAGCGACCGTCCAGCCACCCCACCAGATCCGCCGGCAGGGTCACCGACTCATAGGTCACTGCCAGCGCCAGTTCGCCAGGATGCAGGTAAAATGCATCCCCTTCCGCCAGGACTATCTCATCGCTCATAACGCGATCCAGCGCAGCGCTCACTTCTGCCTTCGGTCCACTTAAATCGATAAAGGCAGCGGTATGTCCACTAAATGTACGAAATTTATTGCCCAGGCGCACATCCACAGTTGCGCCATTAATGCGCTCAACGGGCGGACGCGGGTTGATCGACAAACGGCCTTCATCAAGCCAGGCTTCAATATCTCGGTCACACAGACGCATGGCACTTTCTCCTTTCGTGCATCGGGCGCTTAACGCATTGTGCATTAAGGGCAAACCAGGTTATCACTGAACGGTACACAATTCGCCGGGCTTATTCAAAGAACTGACTGATTTTCGCTTTCAGAATATCAATGGCGATGCGATTTTTCCCACCGCGCGGCACGATAATATCGGCGTATTGTTTAGACGGTTCAATAAATTGCAGGAACATCGGACGCACGGTCTTCTGATACTGCGCCATGACGGAATCCATTGAACGACCACGTTCGTTAACATCACGCTTGATACGGCGCATCAAGCAGATATCCAGCGGGGTATCGACAAAAATAGAGAAGTTCATCTCTTCGCGTAAACGCGCGTCGGTCAGCAGCAAAATCCCTTCAAGAATGATGACTTTCTTTGGCTCAACACGAACCGTCTCTTTCATGCGGGTGTGTTCGACGTAGCTGTATACCGGTAGTTCGATCGCCGAACCCCGTTTGAGGGCCTGCAGGTGCTGAAACAGGAGGCTGTGATCCATCGCATTCGGATGGTCGTAGTTAGTTTTAACGCGTTCTTCCATCGACAGATGGCTTTGATCTTTGTAATAGCTGTCTTCGGGAATAACGCCGATATGTTCGTCACCGACTTGTTCACGCAACTCGCGATAAAGGGTACTGGCAATAAGACTCTTGCCGGAAGCCGATGCGCCAGCAATACCGATAATGACGCACTGATGGGACTGATCAGTCATAAATTTAGCGACCTGAATAACCTGGTTAGGAAGGACGACGCCGCATGGGCGTCAAACGCGGCAATTATAGGGATTTCGGGCGTGCGATACCAGTCGAGATAGCAGGGAGTGTATTTCGCGCCCAACGTTTCCCTGTCGCAAATTTATTTGTTCAGATTTAGAGCAGCCCGCGGAATTAACCCGGTTTCGCAGTAATTAATCGCCATATAATGTCAAATAATGAGCAACCGGGATATAAATTGTAAATTGTTTGTACTAGCATAAACAGAGAATATCACGATGCGTCCGGGCGTTCCGCGACGTCCCGGCCACTCGGATACAGGGTAATGAGTAAACCATCCCAACATGTTTTAGTTACCTTGCCGCATCCTCTGCTGCGCTTCGTCAGTTTAGGGCTGACGGCTTTTATTTTTACCCTTTTCTCACTGGAATTATCCCAGTTTGGCACCCAACTCGCCCCGCTCTGGTTCCCGACGTCGATCATGATGGTGGCCTTTTACCGTCACGCCGGACGGATGTGGCCCGGAATTGCGCTCGCCTGTTCGTTAGGGAGCATTGGCGCATCGCTGGTCTTGTTCCCGCCCAGCGCGCTGAATTTTACCTACACCGCGATCAACATCATTGAAGCCGTCGTCGGCGCTATGCTGTTACGTAAGCTGTTACCCTGGTACAACCCGTTACAGAATCTCAATGACTGGCTACGTCTTGCCTTCGGCAGTGCGGTTATCCCGCCGCTGTTGGGCGGTATTCTGGTGTGGATTATGTCGCCGAATGAAACGCCGTTGAAAGCGTTTCTGATTTGGGTGCTGTCGGAATCCATCGGCGCGCTGGCGCTGGTACCGTTGGGATTATTGTTCAAACCACACTACCTGTTGCGCCACCGCAACCCGCGTCTGCTCCTGGAAACATTGCTGACGCTAGTCGTCACCCTGGTTCTGAGCTGGTTCGCCATGAAGTATGTTCCATGGCCCTTTACGTTAGTGATCGTATTGCTGATGTGGAGCGCCGTGCGGTTGCCACGGATGGAAGCCTTTCTCATCTTCCTCGCTACCGTCATGATGGTATCGCTGATGATGGCGGCCGACCCGTCACTGTTGGTCACCCCCAAAGTACATGTCATGAACAACCTGCCGTGGCTGCCGTTCTTAATGATTCTCTTACCCGCGAACATCATGACCATGGTGATGTACGCCTTTCGCGCCGAACGTAAGCACATTACGGAAAGCGAAGAACGTTTTCGCAACGCGATGGAGTATTCAGCGATCGGTATGGCGCTGGTCGGTACAGAAGGGCAATGGCTGCAGGCCAACAAAGCGTTATGCCAGTTTCTCGGCTATAACCAGGATGAGTTACGCGCGCTGACCTTTCAGCAGCTCACCTGGCCGGAAGACCTGCATAAAGATCTGGAGCAACTCACCATGCTGGTGAGCGGCGACATTAATAGCTATTCGATGGAGAAACGCTATTACACCCGTACGGGCGAGATCGTCTGGGCGCTGCTGACCGTCTCGCTGGTCCGCCATTCTGACGGCACGCCGCTTTACTTTATTGCCCAAATTGAAGATATCAACGATCTCAAACATACCGAATGGGTTAACAAACGGCTGATGGAACGCATCACGCTGGCAAACGAAGCTGGCGGCATTGGGATCTGGGAATGGGAACTGCAACCCGACGTCATCAGTTGGGATAAGCGTATGTTCGAACTGTATGAGGTTCCCGCTCATGTTAAGCCCACCTGGTCGCTCTGGTACGACTGCGTTATCCCGGAAGACCGCGAGTATGCAGAAAAGGTGGTGCGTGACTCCTTAGCCGCGCGCCTGCCTTTTAAGATGGAATTCCGCATTGCGGTGAAAGACGGCGTCCGCCATATCCGCTCGCTGGCGAATCGGGTGTTAAATAAAGATGGCGAAGTCGAACGACTGCTCGGTATCAATATGGACATGACCGAAGTGAAGCAGTTGAATGAAGCGCTGTTTCAGGAAAAAGAGCGTTTGCACATTACCCTCGACTCCATCGGGGAAGCGGTGGTGTGTATTGACGTTGATCTGAAAGTTACCTTTATGAACCCGGTCGCCGAGAAGATGAGCGGTTGGCAGCAGGAGAATGCCATTGGCGTACCGCTGTTGACGGTACTGCGCATCACCTTTGGCGATAACGGCCCGCTGATGGAGAACATCTACAGTGCTGATATGTCCCGCTCCGCCATCGAACAGGAGGTGGTTCTCCATTGTCGCAACGGCGGCAGTTACGACATTCACTACAGCATAACCCCGCTTAGCACCCTGGACGGTGGAAATATCGGTTCAGTGCTGGTGATTCAGGATGTCACCGAGTCACGTAAGATGTTGCGCCAGCTAAGCTACAGCGCCACCCACGACGCCCTCACCCACCTGACCAATCGGGCTAGTTTTGAAAACAAGCTGAAACTGCTGCTGCAAACCGTCCGCAGTGCGCATCAGCGCCACGCGCTGGTCTTTATCGATCTTGATCGTTTTAAAGCGGTAAATGACAGCGCCGGTCACGCGGCGGGCGATGCGCTGCTGCGCGAACTGGCGCAACTGATGCTCAGCATGTTGCGTTCCAGCGACGTGCTGGCGCGTCTGGGCGGTGATGAGTTCGGCCTGCTGTTGCCGGAGTGTAATATTGAAAGCGCGCGCTTTATCGCCACGCGGATCGTTAACGCCGTCAATGATTACCACTTTATGTGGGAAGGCCGCCTGCATCGCATTGGTGCCAGCGCCGGGATCACGCTCATCGACGAGAACAATTGCCAGGCGGTTGAGGTGATGTCGCAGGCAGATATCGCCTGCTATGCCTCTAAAAATGGCGGGCGCGGCCAGGTGACCGTGTATGAACCACAACAAGAGCAGGCGCATCACGAGCGCGCGATGATGTCGCTGGATGAGCAATGGCGGATGATTAAAGATAACCACTTGCTGATGGTCGCCCGCGGCGTTGCGTCACCACGCATTCCCGAAGCGCGTAATTTCTGGCTGATCTCGCTGCGACTGTGGACCAGTGAAGGAGAAGTCATGGAAGAGCAGGCCTTTCGGGCAAGCTTAGCCGATCCGGCGCTCAGCCATGCGCTGGATCGCCGCGTGCTCCATGAATTTTTCCATCATGCAGCGCCGGCGGTTGCCAGCAAAGGACTCAGCGTCGCCCTGCCGCTTTCGGTGGCGGGATTAATCAGCACAACGCTGATTGACGAACTTCTGGCTCAACTGGAGCAGAGCACTCTGCCGGGACGCCTGCTACATCTGATTGTGCCTGCGGAAGCGCTGTTACTGAACCCACAGGAGAGCACCAAAGCAATTCAGACATTACGCCAGGCAGGGTGTCACATCATTGTGAGCCAGATTGGCCGCGATCTGCAGATCTTCAATCTGATGACCAAAAGTTTGGCGGATTACCTGCTGCTCGACAGTGAGTTGAGCGCCAGCATTCACGGCAACATGATGGATGAAATGCTGGTGTCGATCATCCAGGGCCACGCCCAGCGCCTGGGGATGAAAACCATTGCCGGGCCGGTGCAAACGCCGATCGTCATGGATACGCTGTCAGGTATTGGTATCGACCAGATTTATGGCGATATCATCGCCGAAGCGCAACCGCTGGATCTGCTACTCAACACCAGTTATTTCGCGATCAACTGACGGCTGCCATCCCTCGGTATACCAGATGTGCAATAACGCGTAGGAGCGCCAGGGTTTCCAGCGCTCCGCATAGCGACGGATCTGCGCGGGAGTCATCCCCGGGAAACGTTGTTTGATCAGATAGTCGTCAGGCAAAAACACGTCCTTCGCCTGCCAGCCGCGCAGGGCAAAATAGTTTGCCGTCCAGCGACCAATCCCCGGAAATCCCTGTAGCATTTTGATTCCCTGTTCAATATCTTCCGGCGGCTGGGTTACCAGTATTCCATCCCGGGCGGCCTGCGCCAGATAGATAAGCGCGTTGGCGCGCATCAGCGGCATGCCCAACGCTTTCAGTTCCAGCGGATCGGCTGCGGCTAGCTGTTCAGGCGTAGGGAAACAGACGTACTCCGGGCTGTCCGCTAACACGTCGCCATACCATCGTGCAACCTTCGACGTCAGCTTTGCCGCCATCGCCACGCTCACCAGTTGGCCCAGAATCGCCCGGACGCCCTGCTCAAAGGCGTCCACCGAACCGGGCAGGCGCAGTCCCGGACGCGCCGCGCCCAGTTCACCTAACGCATGGCTGATCTGCTGTGGTTTACAGCGCAAATCAAACAGTCGCTCCATTTTTTCAAGGCAGATATCCGCGACCGGCAATAGCCCTTCACTCAGCGTTACCTGAAGCGTGTTCGTCGCGGTGTCGGGAACGGCGGCGATGATTCCCTTATGTTGTCCTATCGCCAGGCTTCGCGTGTAGCGTAACGCCTCAACGGTTTCCACCCCGTCGACCGCACGGGCGGCAAGGAAACCCAGAATCCATGACCAGTCATAAGGCGGTTGCCAGTTCAGGGTAAACATCATCCTCTCCTTTTTCTGCGAACCTTCAGCATAATCGCTATTCAGGCGTTGTGCTTTGCTTTCATATTCCAGTTGTCGCGACGACGACATTTCGCTAAAGTCACGCCCCTTCTTCACTGGCATGGGGATTTTCAAGGTGTTTATTGGATTTGATTACGGTACCGCTAACTGTTCTGTCGCCATCATGCGCGACGGCAAGCCGCAACTGCTGAAAATGGAAAATGGCAGTACGCTGCTGCCTTCCATGCTTTGCGCGCCGACGCGTGAATCGGTGAGCGAATGGCTCTACCGCCATCATGATGTTCCGACACCAGACGATGAAACGCAGGCGCTGTTGCGTCGGGCCATTCGCTTCAATCGCGACGAGGACATTGACGTTCACGCCAGCAGCGTACAGTTTGGCCTGTCATCGCTTGGACACTATATTGATGACCCGGAAGAGGTGTACTTCGTTAAGTCGCCGAAATCCTTCCTCGGCGCCAGCGGATTAAAACCGCAACAGGTCGCGCTGTTCGAAGATTTAGTCTGCGCAATGATGCTGCACATTCGTCAACAGGCACAAAACCAGCTCCCCGAAGCCATCACCCAGGCCGTGATCGGACGTCCCATTAACTTCCAGGGATTAGGCGGCGATGAGGCGAACAGCCAGGCGCAGGGTATTCTGGAACGAGCGGCAAAACGAGCTGGCTTTCAGGATGTCGTTTTCCAGTATGAGCCGGTGGCGGCGGGGCTGGATTACGAAGCGACATTACAGGAAGAGAAACGCGTCCTGGTGGTGGATATCGGCGGGGGGACCACCGACTGTTCGTTACTGCTGATGGGGCCACAATGGCATCACCGCGCTGACCGCGAATCCAGCCTGCTGGGTCACAGCGGCTGTCGCGTTGGCGGGAACGATCTGGATATCGCGCTGGCGTTTAAACACCTGATGCCGCTGCTGGGGATGGGGGGCGAAACCGAGAAAGGGATCGCCCTACCGGTGCTGCCGTGGTGGAACGCGGTGGCGATCAACGACGTTCCGGCACAAAGCGATTTCTACAGCAGCGCCACGGGGCGTCTGCTGAACGACCTGGTACGCGATGCCCGCGAACCGGAGCAGGTGGCGCTGCTGCTGAAAGTCTGGCGTCAGCGTCTCGGTTATCGGCTGGTCCGCAGCGCCGAAGAGAGCAAAATTACGCTGTCTGCACAACCCGAAGTTAATGCAGCGCTCCCGTTTATCCGCGACGATCTGGCCGCCGTCATCAGCCAACAGGGGCTGGAGAGCGCGCTGGATCAGCCGCTTTCCCGGATACTGGAACAGGTGCAACTGGCGCTGGATAACGCCCTGGAAAAGCCAGACGTCATCTATCTGACCGGTGGCAGCGCACGCTCGCCGCTGATCAAAAAAGCGCTGGCCGCCAAACTGCCGGGTATTCCCATTGCCGGTGGCGATGACTTCGGCTCCGTCACCGCCGGTCTGGCCCGCTGGGCTGAAGTGGTATTCCGCTAAACGCCTCGCAAGCTGAACGCGGATGGATTGACATTAAGGTTCATGTGGCTTAGTTTCAGGAGTGAGGGTAAGGGAGGGTTTCCCCTCCCCCTGGTGTCTTAGTAAGCCGGTAAGCTAATGACTAAGAGTATCACCAGTATGATGACTACCTTCATCATAACCCTTTCCTTATTTTGGCCCCTTCCTCGGGAGGGGCTTTCCCGTTTCAGCGTCCTGCTGAAATCCGTGGCTTACCTCCTTTTTGCCGTGCCGCCACTGTAGCGCACAATTTTTCATGCGCCTTTTTCAGCGATGATTGTTGCGTAACGCCTCGCAAAGCGCGCCGCCATTCGGATGAATCCGTACAGGGTTTCATAATTCCTCCATTTTTCTCCCTTGATGGCTGGCTAAACTAGTATCATTCCGCGAAACGTTTCAGGATGAGAAACTCATAACGATGAAAGGCAGTCACAAATCCCGCTGGGTAATCACCATCGTGGTGGTCATCGCCGCCATCGCCGCATACGGGTTCTGGCAGAACCGGAGCGAACCGCAGAGCAGCGCGCCCGGCGCAACCGGACAAACGAAACCCACGGCTGGCGCAGGTCGTCGTGGTATGCGCTCAGGTCCACTCGCGCCGGTACAGGCCGCGACCGCCACGGAGCAGGCCGTTCCGCGTTATCTCACCGGTCTGGGCACGATGACCGCAGCCAACACCGTCACCGTACGTAGCCGCGTGGATGGACAACTACTGGCGCTTCATTTCCAGGAGGGTCAACAGGTTAAAGCCGGTGACCTGCTGGCGGAGATCGATCCCAGCCAGTTTAAAGTGGCACTGGCACAGGCGCAGGGCGTCCTTGCGAAAGACAAAGCCACCCTCGCTAACGCGCGTCGCGATCTGGCTCGTTACCAGCAACTGGTCAAAAGCAACTTAGTCTCCCGCCAGGAGCTGGACGCCCAGCAGGCGCTGGTGAGCGAATCCGAAGGTACGATTAAGGCCGATGAGGCCAGCGTCGCCAGCGCGCAGCTACAACTTGACTGGAGCCGCATCACCGCACCGGTTGATGGTCGGGTTGGTCTGAAACAGGTAGATGTCGGCAATCAGATTTCCAGTGGTGATACCAACGGTATTGTGGTGATCACCCAGACGCATCCCATCGACCTGATTTTCACCCTACCGGAAAGCGATATCGCCACCGTCGTGCAGGCGCAAAAAAGCGGACAACCGCTGGTTGTTGAAGCCTGGGATCGCACCAATTCGAAAAAGCTCAGCGCGGGCGTATTGCTGAGTCTGGACAACCAGATCGACGTCACGACCGGGACGATCAAAGTAAAAGCTCGCTTTGATAACCAGGATGACGCGCTGTTCCCGAATCAGTTTGTGAATGCCCGCATGCTGGTCGACACGGAACAAAACGCCGTGGTGATCCCGACAGCCGCTCTACAAATGGGCAACGAAGGACACTTCGTCTGGGTGCTGAACGATGAAAACAAAGTCAGTAAGCATCTGGTCAAAACGGGCATTCAGGACAGTCAGAAGGTGGTGATCAGCGCCGGGATTTCGGCCGGTGACCGCGTCGTCACCGACGGGATTGACCGCCTGACGGAAGGGGCGAAAGTGGAAGTGGTGGAAGCGCAAGCCGCCACCACCGATACAAAAGCCACCAGCCGTGAATACGGTCAGAAAGGAGCGCGCTCCTGATGCAGGTGTTACCTCCGAGCAGCACAGGCGGCCCGTCGCGTCTGTTTATTATGCGTCCTGTCGCCACCACGCTGCTGATGGTGGCGATTCTCCTCGCCGGGATCATCGGCTATCGTTTTCTGCCCGTCTCCGCGCTGCCGGAGGTGGACTATCCCACCATTCAGGTGGTGACGTTGTATCCTGGCGCCAGCCCGGATGTGATGACCTCTGCGGTCACCGCGCCGCTGGAACGCCAGTTCGGCCAGATGTCCGGGCTGAAACAGATGTCGTCGCAAAGCTCCGGCGGCGCGTCGGTGGTGACGCTCCAGTTCCAGTTGACCCTGCCGCTGGATGTGGCCGAACAGGAAGTTCAGGCGGCCATTAACGCCGCCACCAACCTGCTGCCGAGCGACCTGCCGAACCCGCCGGTCTACAGCAAGGTCAACCCTGCCGATCCGCCGATCATGACGCTGGCGGTGACCTCTACCGCCATGCCGATGACCCAGGTCGAAGACATGGTCGAAACCCGCGTGGCGCAGAAAATCTCCCAGGTCTCCGGCGTCGGGTTAGTGACGCTCTCCGGCGGTCAACGTCCGGCGGTCCGCGTGAAGCTCAATGCCCAGGCCATTGCCGCGCTGGGCCTGACCAGTGAAACCGTCCGCACGGCGATTACCGGCGCAAACGTCAACTCCGCCAAAGGTAGCCTTGATGGCCCCACCCGCGCGGTGACGCTCTCGGCGAACGATCAGATGCAGTCTGCCGACGAATACCGTCAGCTCATTATTGCTTACCAGAACGGCGCGCCGGTTCGTCTGGGCGATGTCGCGACCGTAGAACAAGGGGCGGAAAACAGCTGGCTCGGCGCATGGGCAAATAAAGAACAGGCTATTGTGATGAACGTCCAGCGCCAGCCTGGCGCGAACATCATCTCAACGGCGGACAGCATTCATCAGATGTTGCCACAGCTTAAAGAGAGCCTGCCAAAATCGGTAAACGTGACGGTACTGTCTGACCGCACGACTAACATCCGCGCCTCGGTCAGCGACACGCAGTTTGAGCTCATGCTGGCTATTGCGCTGGTTGTGATGATTATCTATCTGTTCCTGCGCAATATTCCCGCCACCATTATTCCGGGCGTCGCCGTCCCGCTGTCGCTGATCGGCACGTTTGCGGTAATGGTGTTTCTCGATTTCTCCATCAACAACCTGACGCTTATGGCGCTGACCATTGCCACCGGCTTTGTGGTGGATGATGCGATTGTGGTGATCGAAAACATTTCGCGCTATATCGAAAAAGGGGAAAAGCCGCTGACAGCCGCGCTGAAAGGAGCCGGAGAAATCGGTTTTACCATCATCTCCTTGACCTTCTCGCTGATTGCGGTCCTGATCCCGCTGCTGTTCATGGGCGATATCGTCGGACGTCTGTTCCGCGAATTTGCTGTGACGCTGGCGGTGGCGATATTAATCTCTGCCGTGGTGTCGTTAACCCTGACGCCGATGATGTGCGCCAGAATGCTGAGCCAGGAGTCACTGCGTAAGCAAAACCGCTTCTCCCGCGCGTCGGAGAAAATGTTTGATCGGGTGATTGCCGGTTACGGACACTGGCTGGCGAAGGTGCTGAACCATCCGTGGCTGACGTTGAGCGTGGCGCTCGGCACCCTGCTGTTAAGCATCATGCTGTGGGTGTTTATTCCGAAGGGCTTCTTCCCGATCCAGGATAACGGCATCATTCAGGGCACGTTGCAGGCACCGCAGTCCAGTTCCTTTACCAGTATGGCCCAGCGCCAGCGGCAGGTATCGGACGTGATACTGAAAGATCCGGCGGTTGAGAGCCTGACCGCCTTCGTGGGCGTCGATGGCACCAACCCGTCGCTGAACAGCGCGCGTCTGCAAATCAACCTGAAGCCGCTCGACGAACGTGATGACCGCGTCCAGAAAGTGATCGCCCGTTTGCAGGACGCCGTGGCGAGAGTGCCGGGCGTCGACTTGTATCTGCAACCGACGCAGGATCTGACGATCGATACACAGGTCAGCCGCACGCAGTATCAGTTCACGCTGCAGGCCACCTCGCTGGATGCCCTCAGCACCTGGGTGCCGCAACTGATGGAAAAACTACAGGCGTTGCCGCAGCTTTCTGACGTCAGCAGCGACTGGCAGGATCAGGGGCTGGTGGCGTATGTGAATGTCGATCGCGACAGCGCCAGTCGGCTAGGGATCAGCATGGCGGATGTCGATAACGCACTGTATAACGCTTTCGGTCAGCGCCTGATTTCCACGATCTACACTCAGGCGAATCAGTATCGCGTGGTGCTGGAACACAATACGGAAACGACGCCTGGACTGGCGGCGCTGGATTCAATCCGTCTGACCAGCAGCGACGGCGGCATGGTGCCGCTCAGCGCGATCGCTAAGGTTGAACAACGCTTTGCGCCGCTCTCGATTAACCATCTGGATCAATTCCCGGTCACCACTATCTCGTTCAACGTTCCGGACGGTTATTCGCTGGGCGATGCGGTCCAGTCGATTCTGGACAGCGAAAAAACGCTGAATCTGCCAGTGGATATCACCACTCAGTTCCAGGGTAGCACCCTCGCCTTCCAGGCGGCGCTGAGCAGCACCATCTGGCTGATTGTCGCGGCGGTGGTGGCGATGTATATCGTGCTCGGCGTGCTGTACGAAAGCTTTATTCACCCAATCACCATTCTCTCTACGCTGCCCACGGCTGGAGTCGGCGCGCTGCTGGCGCTAATGATTGCCGGTAGTGAACTCGGCGTGATCGCCATTATCGGCATTATTTTGCTGATCGGCATTGTGAAGAAGAATGCCATCATGATGATCGACTTTGCCCTTGCCGCTGAGCGCGAACAAGGGATGGCGCCGCGCGAGGCGATTTTCCAGGCCTGTCTGCTGCGTTTTCGTCCGATCCTGATGACCACGCTTGCGGCACTGCTGGGCGCACTACCGCTGATGCTGAGCACCGGCGTGGGGGCAGAACTGCGCCGTCCGCTGGGGATCGGTATGGTGGGCGGCTTACTGGTCAGCCAGGTGCTGACGCTGTTCACCACCCCGGTTATCTATCTGCTGTTTGACCGCCTGTCACTGTATATGAAAAACCGCTTCTCTCACCGGGAAGAGGAGGCGTAAATGAAGTTTTTCGCTCTCTTCATTTACCGCCCGGTGGCGACGATTTTAATTTCTCTCGCCATCACGCTCTGCGGCGTGCTGGGATTTCGACTGTTGCCTGTCGCCCCGCTGCCGCAGGTTGATTTTCCGGTGATTATGGTCAGTGCCTCGCTGCCCGGAGCCTCGCCGGAGACCATGGCGTCATCCGTCGCAACGCCGCTGGAGCGCTCACTGGGGCGCATTGCCGGCGTCAGTGAGATGACTTCAAGCAGTTCCCTCGGCAGCACGCGCATCATTTTACAATTTAACTTCGATCGCGATATCAACGGCGCGGCGCGAGATGTGCAGGCCGCGATAAATGCGGCGCAAAGTCTGCTGCCAAGTGGTATGCCGAGCCGCCCAACTTACCGCAAAGCCAATCCGTCCGACGCGCCGATCATGATTCTGACGCTAACCTCGGAGACATACTCACAAGGTGAGCTCTACGACTTCGCCTCAACCCAACTGGCACAGACCATCGCGCAAATCGACGGTGTCGGCGACGTCGACGTAGGCGGCAGCTCGCTGCCCGCCGTGCGCGTCGGGTTGAATCCGCAGGCGCTGTTTAACCAGGGCGTCTCGCTGGATGAGGTACGCACCGCTATCAGCAACGCCAACGTGCGCAAACCGCAAGGGGCGCTGGAAGATTCCACGCACCGCTGGCAGATCCAGACCAATGACGAACTCAAAACGGCGGCGGAATATCAGCCACTGGTGATTCACTACAACAATGGCGGCGCCGTACGGTTGGGTGATGTCGCCACGGTGACGGACTCGGTACAGGATGTCCGCAACGCCGGGATGACCAACGCCAAGCCGGCGATTTTGCTGATGATCCGCAAACTGCCGGAAGCCAACATTATCCAGACGGTCGACAGCATTCGGGCCAGACTCCCGGAGTTGCAGTCCACCATCCCGGCGTCGATTAATATGCAAATCGCGCAGGATCGCTCGCCGACCATCCGTGCCTCGCTGGAGGAAGTTGAGCAGACGCTGGTCATTTCCGTGGCGCTGGTCATTCTGGTGGTCTTTCTGTTCCTGCGATCCGGACGCGCCACGCTGATCCCCGCCGTGGCGGTTCCGGTTTCGTTAATTGGCACCTTTGCCGCGATGTATCTGTGCGGATTCAGTCTCAATAACCTGTCGCTGATGGCGCTGACCATCGCCACCGGCTTTGTGGTCGATGACGCCATCGTGGTGCTGGAAAATATCTCGCGCCACCTGGAAGCCGGAATGAAACCTTTGCAGGCCGCGCTTCAGGGCACGCGTGAAGTGGGCTTTACCGTGCTGTCCATGAGTCTGTCACTGGTCGCCGTGTTCCTGCCGCTGCTGCTGATGGGCGGGCTGCCGGGACGATTACTGCGTGAATTTGCCGTCACGCTGTCGGTGGCGATTGGTATCTCGCTGCTGGTGTCGCTCACGCTCACCCCGATGATGTGCGGCTGGATGCTAAAATCCAGCCAGCCTCGAGAACAGAAGCGGCTGCGCGGATTTGGCCGCATGCTGGTCGCGCTGCAACAGGGCTACGGTAAGTCGCTGAAATGGGTGCTCAACCATACGCGACTGGTCGGCGTGGTGCTGCTCGGCACTATTGCGCTGAATATCTGGCTCTACATTTCGATTCCGAAAACCTTCTTCCCGGAACAGGACACCGGCGTACTGATGGGCGGGATTCAGGCTGACCAGAGCATCTCGTTTCAGGCGATGCGCGGTAAGCTTCAGGACTTTATGAAGATTATTCGCGATGATCCGGCAGTGGATAATGTCACCGGATTTACCGGCGGCTCGCGAGTCAACAGCGGGATGATGTTTATCACCCTTAAGTCCCGTGATGAACGCCGGGAGACCGCGCAGCAGGTGATCGACCGTCTGCGGGTGAAACTGGCAAAAGAGCCCGGTGCCAATCTGTTCCTGATGGCAGTGCAGGATATTCGTGTCGGCGGACGCCAGTCCAATGCCAGCTATCAGTACACCTTGCTGTCAGACGATCTGGCGGCGCTGCGCGAATGGGAACCGAAGATTCGTAAAGCCTTAGCCGCCCTGCCCCAACTGGCGGACGTCAACTCTGATCAACAGGATAACGGCGCGGAGATGAATCTTACCTACGATCGTGAAACCATGGCGCGCCTGGGTATTGACGTGCAGGCGGCAAACAGCCTGTTAAACAACGCTTTTGGTCAGCGGCAGATCTCCACCATCTATCAGCCGATGAACCAATATAAAGTGGTGATGGAAGTCGACCCGCGTTACACCCAGGACATCAGCGCGCTGGAGAAAATGTACGTCATTAACAGTGACGGTAAGGCGATTCCGCTCTCCTGGTTTGCCAAATGGCAACCGGCGAACGCGCCATTGTCGGTGAATCATCAGGGGCTGTCGGCAGCGTCCACCGTCTCTTTCAACCTGCCTACGGGTTCCTCGTTGTCAGAAGCCAGTGACGCCATTAATCGGGCGATGACCCAACTGGGCGTGCCGTCTACCGTGCGCGGCAGTTTTGCCGGGACCGCGCAGGTCTTCCAGGAAACCATGAATTCCCAGGTGATCCTGATTATTGCCGCGATCGCCACGGTCTATATTGTGCTTGGCATGCTGTATGAAAGTTATGTCCACCCGCTAACCATCCTCTCCACGCTTCCCTCCGCGGGGGTGGGCGCGCTCTTAGCGCTGGAGATTTTCGATGCCCCGTTCAGCCTCATCGCCCTGATAGGGATCATGCTCTTAATTGGCATCGTGAAGAAAAACGCCATCATGATGGTCGATTTTGCGCTGGAGGCGCAAAGGCATGGCAACCTCACGCCAGAACAGGCGATTTTCCAGGCTTGTCTGCTGCGTTTTCGCCCGATTATGATGACCACGTTGGCCGCGCTGTTTGGCGCGCTGCCGCTGGTGCTTTCCGGCGGTGACGGTTCTGAACTGCGTCAGCCGCTGGGGATTACCATTGTCGGCGGTCTGGTGATGAGCCAGTTGTTAACACTCTATACCACTCCGGTGGTGTACCTCTTCTTCGACCGTCTGCGGCTGCGTTTTTCGCGTAAACACCGTAAACCGATAACAGAGACATGACAGAACTTCCCAACAGCACCCGCTGGCAACTGTGGATTGTGGCATTCGGCTTCTTTATGCAGTCGCTGGATACCACCATCGTCAATACCGCGCTTCCCTCGATGGCAAAAAGCCTCGGGGAAAGCCCGCTGCATATGCACATGGTCGTGGTTTCGTATGTGCTGACCGTGGCGGTCATGCTGCCTGCCAGCGGGTGGCTGGCAGACAAAATCGGTGTGCGGAATATTTTCTTTACCGCCATTGTGCTGTTTACCCTGGGCTCGCTGTTTTGTGCCGGTTCCGGCACGCTCAATGAACTGGTCATGGCGCGGGTGTTACAGGGCGTTGGCGGTGCCATGATGGTACCGGTCGGTCGACTGACGGTGATGAAGATTGTCCCGCGCGAACAGTACATGGCGGCGATGACGTTTGTCACGCTGCCGGGTCAGATAGGCCCGTTGCTGGGCCCGGCGCTGGGCGGGATCCTCGTGGAATATGCCTCCTGGCACTGGATTTTCCTGATTAATCTGCCGGTCGGTATTGTCGGCGCGATCGCCACGCTGCTGCTGATGCCCAACTACACCATGCAAACCCGACGCTTTGATCTCTCGGGTTTTCTGCTACTGGCGACGGGGATGGCGGTTCTGACCATCGCGCTGGACGGCAGCAAAGGGATGGGGATGTCGTCGTTCGCGCTCGGTGCACTGGTAGTGTGCGGCGTGGCGGCCATTTTGCTCTACCTGAAACACGCCAAAGCTAACCCGCGAGCGCTGTTCAGTCTCCACCTGTTCCGCACGCCAACCTTCTCGCTGGGGCTGTTCGGCAGCTTTGCCGGACGCATCGGCAGCGGCATGTTGCCTTTCATGACGCCGGTCTTTTTGCAGATTGGTCTCGGCTTTTCCCCGTTTCACGCCGGGCTGATGATGATCCCGATGGTGCTGGGTAGCATGGGCATGAAACGCATTGTTGTACAGGTGGTTAACCGCTTTGGTTACCGTCGGGTGCTGGTCGCCACGACGCTTGGGTTGTCGGTGGTAACCCTGCTGTTTATGTCCACTGCGCTGCTGGGCTGGTATTACGTGCTGCCGCTGGTGCTGTTTGTTCAGGGCATGGTCAATTCGACGCGTTTCTCCTCCATGAACACCCTGACCCTGAAAGATCTGCCGGATGAGTTGGCCAGCAGCGGGAACAGCCTGCTGTCGATGATTATGCAACTCTCAATGAGTATCGGCGTCACCGTTGCTGGTCTGCTGCTAGGGATGTTCGGGCAGCAACAGATTACGGTGGATAGCGGAACGTCGCATACCGTCTTTATGTACACCTGGCTGTGCATGGCTTTTATCATCGCGTTGCCCGCCGTGATCTTTGCCCGCGTCCCAAACGATACCCATAAAAATGTCGTCATTGCGCGACGCAAAAGGAGAACCTGATGAAGCTCTGGCGACCCGGCATTACCGGCAAACTGTTTCTGGCGATTTTCGCCACCTGCATTGTGTTGTTGATCAGTATGCACTGGGCGGTGCGCGTCAGCTTCGAGCGAGGGTTCATTGACTACATCAAAAACGGCAACGAGCAGCGTCTGACCATGCTCAGCGACGCGTTAGGTGAACAGTACCAACAGCACGGCAGCTGGCGCTTTTTGCGCAATAATGACCGCTTTGTGTTTCAGATCCTCCGCTCCTTTGAACATGACAAAGACGATGATAAACAAGGCCCTGGTATGCCGCCACACGGCTGGCGCACGCAGTTCTGGGTGGTGGACCAGGATGCGCATGTCATGGTTGGCCCGCGCGGCCCGGTTCCCGCAGACGGCACGCGGCGGCCCATTCTGGTTAACGGTCAGGAGGTCGGCGCCGTCATTGCCTCCCCTGTTGAACGTCTGACGCGTAACACCGACATTAATTTCGATAAACAGCAGCGGCGCACCAGTTGGCTGATTGTGGCGCTCTCAACCCTGCTGGCAGCGCTGGCGACCTTTCCACTCGCGCGCGGACTGCTGGCCCCGGTCAAACGGCTGGTCGAAGGCACGCACAAACTGGCTGCGGGGGATTTCACCACCCGTGTTGCCGCCACCAGCGCCGATGAGCTGGGCAAACTGGCGCAGGACTTTAACCAGCTCGCCAGTACCCTGGAAAAGAATCAGCAGATGCGCCGCGATTTTATGGCCGATATCTCGCATGAGCTGCGCACACCGCTGGCAGTCCTGCGCGGTGAACTGGAAGCGATTCAGGACGGCGTGCGAAAATTCACGCCGGAATCGGTGGCCTCGTTACAGGCGGAAGTGGGGACACTGACCAAACTGGTCGACGATCTGCACCAGCTTTCGATGTCTGACGAAGGCGCGCTGGCCTACCAAAAAACTACCGTCGACGTGATCCCACTGCTGGAAGTGGCGGGCGGCGCATTCCGCGAACGTTTTGCCAGCCGGGATCTGACGCTACAGTTTTCCCTGCCCGATAGCGTTACCGTGTTCGGCGATCGCGATCGCCTGATGCAGTTATTCAACAACCTGTTAGAAAACAGCCTTCGTTACACCGACAGCGGCGGCAGCTTACGTATCAGCGCAGAGCAGCGCGACAAGCGCGTGCTGATCACCTTCGCCGACTCCGCGCCGGGCGTCAGTGACGATCAGCTTAAGAAACTGTTCGAGCGATTCTACCGCGCCGAAGGATCGCGCAACCGCGCCAGCGGAGGGTCCGGACTGGGTCTGGCGATCTGTGTCAACATCGTCGAGGCCCACAATGGCCGCATCCACGCTGCCCATTCGCCTTTTGGCGGGGTAAGCATTACAGTAGAATTACCGCTGGAACGCGATTTACAGAGAGACGTATGACTGAGTTACCCATTGATGAAAACACGCCACGCATTCTGATTGTGGAAGATGAACCCAAGCTGGGACAGTTACTTATCGACTATCTGCGCGCCGCGAGCTATGCCCCGACGCTGATTAGCCATGGCGATCAGGTACTGTCTTATGTGCGCCAGACGCCGCCGGATTTAATCCTGCTGGATCTGATGCTACCGGGTACCGATGGCCTGACCCTGTGTCGCGAAATCCGTCGTTTCTCCGAGGTGCCAATCGTGATGGTCACCGCCAAAATTGAGGAGATCGACCGCCTGCTGGGGCTGGAAATTGGTGCGGATGATTACATCTGCAAACCCTACAGTCCGCGCGAAGTGGTCGCCCGCGTGAAGACCATTCTGCGCCGCTGTAAGCCGCAGCGTGAATTACAGCAACTGGACGCCGAAAGCCCGCTGATCGTCGATGAAAGCCGTTTCCAGGCCTCCTGGCGTAATAAAATGCTCGACCTGACGCCTGCGGAGTTCCGCCTGCTGAAAACGCTGTCTCACGAACCGGGGAAAGTGTTTTCCCGTGAGCAGTTGCTGAATCATCTCTATGATGATTATCGCGTGGTGACCGACCGCACCATCGACAGTCATATCAAAAACCTGCGTCGCAAGCTGGAAGCGCTTGACGAAGAGCAATCGTTTATCCGTGCAGTGTATGGCGTCGGCTATCGCTGGGAAGCGGATGCCTGCCGGATTGTCTGACACGGTAGCGCAAATAGTGGCCCGATAACGCCACGTTATCGGGCCCGGCGTTTTCCTTTACCTCATTTGCCCGCAGCGCTACAATGCCCGCCCTTAACGTGAGGACTCTCCTCTAGCCGCTTCATCAGGTGAAGCGGATCTGACCTGTCATCAGAACGAGAACATTATGTTTAAACCGGAACTCCTTTCCCCGGCGGGAACGCTGAAAAATATGCGTTACGCTTTCGCCTATGGCGCAGATGCCG
>PPYF01654013.1_pt1 | contig 23231 bp, 20 predicted proteins | sample 1559871 | NCBI WGS metagenome assembly PPYF01 (sample SAMN08240021, study PRJNA423297) | Human gut metagenome, whole genome shotgun sequencing project.
CGTAAAAAGTGATGCCCTGGTGATTATTGATGCAGATTTACAAGACCCACCAGAGCTCATCCAGGAAATGATTTCGTATTGGGAAGATGGTTATGATGACGTCTATGCTCGTCGCAACAATCGACAAGGCGAAACCTGGCTGAAGAAAAAAACCAGCCAATGGTATTACAGAATATTGCAAAAATCAACCAATATTCCCATTCAGGTTGACACTGGAGATTTTCGCTTACTGGATCGCCGATGTATTGAGGCTTTGCAAAAATTCCGCGAATCTCAGCGCAATACAAAAGCAATTTTCAGCTGGATTGGCTATAAGAAAAAAGAGATATTTTATAATCGCGACCCCAGATTAGCCGGTCAAACCAAGTGGAATTACCGAAAACTACTCAACTTAGCGATCGACGGAATTACCAGCTTTACTACCGCACCACTACGAATGGCAACTATTTTTGGATTTATCATTTCGTTTATTGCTTTTGTCTGGATTATTTATCTTTTAGTTCGCCCTTTGTTCGGAATTTCCACCGGAGCTGGCTATTCTTCCTTAATGGCAGTCATCCTGTTCCTCGGAGGAGTTCAATTACTGTCCCTAGGTATAATTGGCGAATACGTAGGACGGATATTTATTGAAACAAAAAACAGACCATTATATTTAATAGAGGAGTATCATGCAGGAAATATTAAAAAAACACGCCGATAAATTAAGATTTCTTATCGTTGGCAGCACTAATACAGTACTAGATTTTGGTATACTTTTTAGCTTAACAATCTTCTTAAATATCCCAAAAGAGTTTGCTAATTTCATATCAACATTCGTTGCCTTTTTGTTCTCATTTTTTGCAAATAAAAAATATACCTTCAAGTCAACATCCCAAAACTTGAAAAAACAATTTCTTTTATTCGCGGCAGTTACACTATTTGGTTTATGGGTAATTCAGACAATTATTATCGCTATTATCACACCGATATTTATAAACTTCGGATTAAATAAATCACTCGCTCTATTAATTAGCAAGCTAGCCGCCACGGTGGTAAGCCTCGTTTGGAATTACGTTCTATACTCCAGAATAGTCTTTAAGGATACTAAGAACTCTTCTGACTAATAATCAGCCGTCGTTCGCGACCTTCACCTTCAGAATGCGTATCAATATCGCTATATTCACCAGCCAAGTGATGCACTGTCCAACGATCAGCAGCATTCAAATCCACTACCTTTGACTCGCCAGTTCGACGGACTTCCTCAATCCAGCCGCGCGCCTTTTCGGCAATTTTTTCAGCGTGCTGCTTTTTATAGTCCGCAATGTCCAAATTCACCCGAACAGTTGATGCTTCTTTATGGTGAAGAGCTGTCGACAAAAGGTTCTGAATACTGCGCAATGTTTCCGCATTTCTACCAATTAAAATACTACTTCGCTCGCTATGTGGAATTGAAGCTACAACAATTCCATCTTCGATTTTTACTGAAACTTCCAGATTCAAGTCAAAGAACGTTAGTAAATCCTCTAAATATTTTTTTACAAATTCAACCGTTTCAATTTGGTCCATAAATCCTCCTTAATCCTTAGCCTTGATCCGAGTTATCCTAGCCTCTGTAGCCTTTTTAACACGTTTGTCGATTTTTGTCGATGCTTTAGATTTTTGAGATGATTTTTTATCTGCAATTTCTTGCATTTCTTTAGAGTCTTGCTTGAAGATGATATAGTTCTGGAGATATCCCACAGCGCTAGCTGTCGTCAAATAAAGCGCCAAAGCCGCCGGCAAATACACAATCACGAAGAACATCATTACTGGCATAAATTTCATCATTTTTCGCGTCATAATAGCATTTACTTCCGCCTGATCCGCCTCTTTTCCATCGCCAGCCTCAGCTAAAATGTCACGTAATTTACGATTGCTGTCAGATTGAGGCGACAATTGTTTTGAAGTTAAATATTGCAAATATGCCGCAACTGCTGCCAAAATAACCAAGCCAATAACAATTCCATTCTTTGATACCGCGTGCTGCGTCAAATCTATAATTCCCAGGAAATTCTGATTAAATTGATCCGGGTTATTCACTAAATTATTAGCAACCGGCAGGTTTTTCATAAAATCATAAACATATTTTCCTAGATCAGCGCGGTTAGAAACGAAAATCTGCACCACTCGATACATTGCAATCAAAATCGGCAGCTGAATAATCATAACACCAATTGAACCAAAGGCACTGACGTTGTGTTTTTTATAAAGCTCCACCATCGCTAAGTTGCGCATTTGTGGATTTTTCGCGTACTGTTTTTTAATCTTCACCAACTCTGGCTGCATTTTACGCATTGCCTTTGCTTGATGAAGCTGCTTCTTAATTAGCGGCCAAAGTAAAAGTCTTACAATAATCGTAAAGATAATGACACTAACACCAAAATCCGGAATTAGACTATAAATAGCCATTAGCAAATTTAAAATCGGTCGAACAATAAACTCATCAAAAAAACTCATGTCTTAATTATAGCAAAAAAACGCCTATTTATACAGTTGAGCTTGAGAGAAAAGATTCTTTATCGTCTGCTTCAAGTCTTTATGTGGCATCAATAAAACTTCCGCTGAAAATATAATAACAGCCACATCTTGATCATTTTTCATATTAGGAAGTTCCAAGCGAATAATTTCATAAACACGTCGACGTATGCGATTCCTACGCACCGCTGATTTTAGAACTTTTTTACTAACAACAACCGCAAACCTGCTGTGATTTCGATATGGGTTCTTCACGTATTTTATCGTGGCTATAGACGAACGAACCGCCTGTCCATTTTTATAGACAAACTTAAGACTGCCATGACCATGAAACCGATTACATTGTTGTAACATATTTTACAATTATATCAAAAAATCCCGCCTTCATCGACGGGATAATTTTTAGCTATCAATTAAATAGCAATTTTAGCGCGGCCCTTTAGGCGGCGGCGCTTCAAAACCAGTCTACCAGCCTTGGTAGAAACTCGTGCCCTAAAACCATGCGTCTTTGCACGGTGTCGGGTGTGTGGTTGAAATGTTCGCTTTGGCATATCAACAAATAGTATATATTCTTTCAGTACTTTTTGCAAGTCAACAATGACTTTTCCACTATCGACGTATATTTTTCCACAGTTTCAACAGATGAGAATTTTAATTGTGGAAAACTCCACCCCTGTTTTGAATAGTACCATTTCTACTCCGTTCATACTTGTGGAAAACTCCCCATATTTGCTATAGTAAGGATAGTTAACAGAATTTGAGGGAGTAATTTTCGTGGATAGTCATGCGGTTTGGCAGGGTGTTTTAGGTGAGATTGAAGTAACTGTATCGTCTTCGTCATTTACTGCGTGGTTCAAAAATACCAAATTGGAAATAATCTCCGACAAAGAAGTTCTTATAATTGCGCAGAATATTTTTGCTAGAACTCAACTTGAAAAGCGATTTCATCCACAAATATTAGAGGCCTTGGCTCACAACGGCATTAACGCCCCATCCATTTCTTATAACGTCGAATCTAGCAATAAAAAACCGCGCGTTAATCGTGAAGTTGATAAAAGTGGACAACAAGAAACAGCGAAGCCGCTGATTTTACCATCGAGGAAATCTCATTCTAGTAATCTTAACCCCAGGTATACCTTTGACAACTTCATCGTTGGCTCAAGTAACGATTTGGCCTATGCTGCTTGCCAAGCGGTCGCCGCACATCCAGGAGAAAAATATAATCCGCTCTATCTTTATGGAGGTTCTGGACTTGGTAAAACTCACTTAATGCAAGCTGTTGGTAACGAGATAGTTAAAAAACAACCTTCGGCGCGAGTGCTTTACATCACTACGGAAACGTTTGTTAATGAGTTTCTGGATTCTATTCGTTTCAAGAAAAAAGGTTTTTCTGATAAATATCGCAATGTCGATGTCTTAATTGTCGATGATATGCAGTTTATTGCAGGAAAAGAAAAAACTCAAGACGAATTTTTCCATACATTTAACGATCTTCATCAGAACAATAAGCAAATCATTATTAGCTCAGATAAACCGCCAAAAAGTATTCCTACTCTAACCGATCGTTTGCGTAGTCGATTTGAATGGGGTATGGCGATTGATATTCAGATGCCCGATTATGAAACTCGTTGCGCTATCGTTAAAGCAAAAGCTGAACTCAGCAACACTGAACTAGATTCCGATGTCGTAGAGTATCTGGCGACCAACTTTAAGACGAACATTCGCGAACTGGAAGGCGCTTTGAATCGACTGCTTGCTTATGCGGAAATGCAGAATTTCACGCCTGATTTGGCAGCGGCTGAAGGAATTTTGGGAGATATTAAACGCAATAGACCACAGCACATAACTGCCAAACAGATAATTGATAAGACGGCGCGCTATTATAATATTGACGTGAAAGATATGTGCTCATCCAGACGGGATAAATTTATCGCGATGCCAAGGCAAATTGCGATGTTCCTTCTGCGTAGTGAACTGAAAATGAGTTTTCCGAAAATTGCCCAAGAGCTTGGACGAAAAGACCACACGACCGCTATGCATTCAATTGAAAAAATTACTAAGGAAAGTCTTACTAACGTCAGTATTCGCGAACAAATTAACGACATTAAGGATAAATTATATGTTCATTAATTGTGGAGAAGCTGTGCAGATGTTGTGTTTTCGCGGCGACTTACCAACACTCAGATCTGTGGAAAGAAAACGACAAGTCAGCAGACAGTGGAATAATACACAAATATCCACTATAAAGTCCACAAATAGCACACAGAGTTTTCCACCTATTTTATCGCCACTTCACCCCTGTTTGAACACATTTTTTACCCAGTTTCCACAGCACCTATTACTATTAAGACTAATTAAAAATTAAGGAAAGTATAATGAAAGTATCAGTCACTCAAGAAAAACTCGCAAAAGCACTTAATCTAATCAAAGATATAGCATCAAGTCATAATGAACTGCCGATATTGAATAATATTTTACTTCGCACTGATGGAGGAAGATTATTGATTGCTGGAACGAATTTGGAAATTGCCTCCACTCAATACATTGGTGCGAAAATTGAAGATCATGGATCTATTACAATCCCTGCCCGATTGGTGTCAGAATTCATTACAAACCTACCAAGCGGCCCGGTGGAACTTGAAACTAAAAACGAACATTTGCATATAACTTCAGGAAAATTCTCATCAGTTATCAATGGCGTGGTAGCTGACGAGTATCCTGAGCTGCCTACAATTGACGAAAAGACCGATATACAATATGAAATTGACGTTGAGGATCTTAAGAAAGCTATAGTCCAAACGAAGTTAGCTGTCAGCTCTGACGTCACGCGAGCAGTTCTTACGGGAGTTTATTGGCACAATTATGAAGGATCGCTATATCTGGCTGCTACTGATGGCTACAGGTTGGCAGAAAAGCGTCTGATAAAGTCAGACAATGAAGTGTCGGCCATTATTCCCGCCTCTACTTTAGCGGAAGTCAGTAAAAGTGCCGGCGATGAGAAGAAAATTACGGTTCTTTTTGACGATTCTCAAGTCTGTTTTAAGACGGGAGACATGGAAATTGTTAGCCGATTAATTGACGGGAAATTCCCTGATTATCGCCAATTGATTCCAGTGACCGTGGAAACTGAGATTGTTATTAAGAAGTCTGATTTTAGTCGAGTTACGAAAATTGCGGCGTTATTTGCGCGTGAATCTGGTGGTGGAATTACAATTACCGCATCAGAGGAAAATTCTCTGCTTTCTATTCATTCGATTGCGTCTGAGCTTGGCGAGAACACATCAGAGGCAACAGCTAAAATATCCGCAGATGGTCAAGTAACGCTTAATTCACGCTATCTAACGGAAGTTTTGAATATTATTGACGCGGATGAAATTGTATTTTCGTTCAATGGCAAATTGTCGCCGTGCGTAATTCGAGAGCAGATAAAAAATCCTGATTATATGCACATTATTATGCCGCTTAAGAGCTAGTAGAAAACGGAGATAGCCTAGAGGCTGTTTCTGATAAAATATCTTCTGGTATATCTTTGGTGTTGTATATAGTATTGATTATTTGTGGTTTAGTTTTAATCACCCATTTGTCGTTTTCTTTCTTCAAAATAACAGTGTAGACATCACCGGAATTTCTATCTATAACCCCGCGCTGATAACTAGCTGCATACCAGTCCGTGTTATTTCCTAGAATAATTTCTTTTTGAAGTATAAAAGACGATTTTAACTCTGGATATTTGGCAAATAATACCTCTGAAATATCACTTCTATATTCATTTATTTTACTAGACATGAATTTTTGGCTATATTCAGTTTTTATAGATATATTTTCATCCGATCCTTTTACTGTAAATTCCGTGGAATTCTCATTGATAGAACCAGATTTAGATGATGTCTTTATTGTATATTTACCGTCTGATAACTGTATTTTAGAATTACCATTTATCGACGTAATTTCGGAAGTGCTTTTGTCTGTGTTGCGATATATTTTTGCCGATAGGTTTTCCTTGTCGAAAGTTATAGATATAGTGTGTGTTGGCTGGATGAACACAATTGCTAGCAATATTAACGTTAGTATTGCTAATGTAATGCCTCCGATGATAATATTCCTTCGATTCATAATTACTCCGTAAATGTATTAGCGTAGTTTCTAAATGTAATATTTAGTTTTGATGGATCAAATCCCTGTTCTTTAATCTTATTGATGGCAGCATTTCTATATCCTTCTATAGTATCGATTTCTATGATAACTCCATTCTTATGGCTAGGGTCTGCCTTATATCCAATTGAATAAATTAAGTTTTTTATTGGTAATTTTTTAATTATAGGATTGGCGTCTTCTAGCTTTTTTTGTTCATTAGCGAGTCTGTCTGTTGTAGCTCTGTCTATCTCTGACGTTTTAGACGAAGACTGTAATTCTTTAATAGCTTTCTCTGTCGTGGGTGTGAGTGCAAAAATTATCCTTAACGGATTACCCTTCTTTACTTCTACATTAATATTCTCATCTTTAAAGCCACTTCTTGATGCTTTAAAATTGTATGTTCCTGGTTTTAAATATATAACTTGCGAGCCGATAAATTTTTGATTACCAGCGGTAATTTCAGCCTTATCGGGTGAGGTTAGCAGGTAAACTGGAGTGGTATCATGCCTATTTATGCAAGTTATGGCGCCATATACTAATGTACTGGCTGATAATAATATTAATATACTGCTAATTACTTTTTTATTCATTACTTTTTCCTAAACCAAGTTACGCTCGGTGATGTTAAACTTTCACTGCCTGCTTTTGGGGCGTATTCACACTGTGAGGCGGATGCTATATTTGAATCAAATCCTTCTATGTTACCAACATAAACAAATGTATGTCCTGGACTATGAGCAACATCCCCGGGTTTAAGGTCGGCTACGTTAATTGAGCTACCATTGCCGAGAGTTTGCCAGTTGGCTTCCGCCCACGCTCTCTGTACGCTAGTTGGGCCAGCCTTACCGTTTTCGCCTCCGTAATTATAGTTCTTATCAAATCCGCTGTCGTGCAACAGTGTAGTCACAAACGCGCCACAGTCCACACCACCTCCAAGACAAGAATCTCCAACGAATCGATTTTCGCTTTTTGCCTTTTCTATAGCTTCTGCGTATTCAGGTTTTTTGTCTGTACGAACCTTTTTTTCTGGCCAAGCATAGCGTTTGACATAGCTGGTAAAGTCACCACCATTTGATGAAGAGCATCCTCCTCCACTTCCGCCTGTACCATTAAACCTTTCATAGATTTTTTGTGCAGCGGTACCGCGTATATTTTTAACCTCATCTTTTGTCATGGCTGATTTTTCAAAATCGTCATGCCAAAAAACGGTGGCGTCATCAACTGTCTTCAGGGTTTTTAATAATTCCCATGAATTTGAAGCGGTACCAAATCCACGAGCAGTGACTGGTCTTTCCTTTCCCTCTTGCACTAAATACTCTAACTCAAAGATTAATAGTTTGTCGTTATCTTCTACTGGAATAGAATCGACCATGCCCTTGTCGTTAGGCGCACCGCCATATTCTTGGCTGTAATATTTTTTTAATTCAGATGGTATTTTATTAGCTATCTGCGTTCGCCTTCCGAACGTCCACTGGGCGAGTCCCCAACCTCCAGACTCCCATCCTTGACCTACTTCGTGTCTAGTGGGACTAAATCCGGATTCTGCTTGAATATTAGCCATCACGCCAGCTGTTTGTTCAGCGCTTAATCCTGCGTTACGTAGATATCCCCAAATCTTCTCTTGATTATCCGATCCTGACACTCCATTAGAAGATGATCCAGAACAAGTTGTTGAATCATTTTCTTTATACCAAAGAATATCGTTTGTTACATATGAATCGGGATATTCTGCCGCTAAAGATACTGGTTGCATGATAATAGCAAAAGATACAGCAAAGCAAAGAGCGATAGATAGCTTTTTATACATCAGACTGGTTCCTTTTATATTCGTTTATAATATCTGTGGGAACACCAATATTTTTTAAGGCGTCTGAGGATTTTCTGTCATTAACACCCGTTACGACCGAATTATTTCTTAGAATCGCGTACGAGTCATAAGTAGATTTAATTTTCTCGCTATAAATTTCTAAAGTAACCAACTTAAATTCGCCCTGCTCTTTTACTATTGAATACTTTTTTAATTCACGATTACCGTAGGTGCTGGAGGTGGAATTTAGTAATTCGGTGATAACTTTTTGCTCTGAAGATTGCTCGTGAGTATTATTTTGACTATTTGAGCTCTCGCTGGCATTTTGAGATGATGACAGAATAGTTGTGTATTGACTACTGTCAGGGTTTTTAACAATAAGGAAAGTTACCGTAATACTTACTAAAAATAATACGGATGATATTAATATGACTTTATTTTCTTTATTCATTAGACCTTCCTTGCATACTCCCAGTGCCACTGTTCGGGATTTCTTCTACCTGGTTCAGCCCAGGCAGGATGTACATATCCGTATTTATGAGCGTTAGCCTTCAGCCAATTGTATGTAGAAGACCCAAACGCGCCAACTTCAATATCTGCAGCAAGACCCCAGCCGTGGTTTGATATACATGGAGGAGCTGGAGCTGCTTTTTCCCCTAGTTCTTTTCTATATCTAATTTGTGTTGCACAATCTCGATACGCTTCATTAATTGTTAAGTCTGACCCGTTATCGGCTTTGTACGCTTTATTCATTTCTTCCATGGCCGCCGCAGCTTTCTTATTCATTTTATTGCCTGGCGAGAAAGATAGAGGTTGCAATTCTGAATCTGGAATTTCTCCGTTACTATGTCCTCCCCATCCGTCTTGTTGTGCTTCTTCTAATTGCGGCTCACCAACTGCCTCACCATTGTCTGGAGCTTTAGCTGTGGTTGAAGGAGCTTCTTCGTCATCTTCGCCATTAATTGATTGAGCAATCTGAAAGTCTATTAGTAATACTGACATTGCGGAAAGCTTCTTGTCATCATATTGTTTGGCGGAATTATCAGCTCCGAAAGATTGGTCAGTAATATCTTTATTTTCATTATCTTTATATGTTGGTGCGGTAGATGATGTTGTCTGTGTCGAATCTGTTGGCGCTGTACATCCGCCACTATTGAACCAGTATTCACCTTTTTCTGCAGTGCTGCAATCTTCAATGAAATCGTAAAGAGGTGTATCCTTAACTATATATCCGCTAGTCATGAGATCGGATATGTCTGCGCCATCTGGAATGTCCATATCTTTCTGTATCCATCCTTCATTTTCGGCAATTTGAATAGCCTCCTCTACTGACATGTTTGCCTGGCTATTGGTTATACCAGTACACGGTAATCCTGCCATGTTCACGGCTGGATCTTCCGATGATCCGCTGCCCATAGAAAAGTCTTTTGCATATCCGCAATATTTATCAGAATACATACCGCTTGCTGCTTTTGCAGTAGATGAATAAGATAATGCCATAGAAGGTAGCCTGAGAATGTTAGATAGCATTGCTATTGGAGTTTTACTATAAGTCCCATTAGCCATCATCATATTGCCCATATTATGGAATATACTACCTAAGAATGTATATCTACTGGACGTATCAAATGGACTTAATGAGGCGATATCCATTTCTTTTTGAAATTCTTCGTTCGCTATTTGGATTCCGTTGAATTCTGCTAATTGGCTCATTTTTAGCCCTGGTAACATCTGTCCCATAGAGCCCGCTGAAAAGAATGCTGCCGCTCCAACGCCGAGTGCATCTCCCAGGTCTTTGTATTGAGCCTTGTCTGGCGTAAGGAGACTTTTTGCTAATTCTGTGAGGATATTTTTTACCTGCTCGCCAACTGCATATTCGAGTACTTTTTTAATCACTTCAGATAGCGCTGCCTTACCAACCCAGCTAATTATTGCACTTATACCACCAGTAGAGGCCGAGACTGCTGCTTCTATTGCCATAGAGGCATACATGGCGACTGGACTTAATATATAATCACATACACCGTCAGTAGCCTTTTTAACTTCATTGAAGCCTTGGACTATAGGATTCGTAGCCACTGAATATCCTGGAATATAATTTTTGGCGATTCCCGGCTTATTACTATTAACTCCCATTGCTGCTAGAAGGTAAGGAGAATCTAGGGCTGATCCTTCGGTATTTTCAGACCCTTCCATTTTACCTCTTTCGGTTAGCATTGTACCGATTGTCTCCATCGTTTCTTGAGAAAATCCACTGCCTCCTGTAGATTCGGCAGCTAGAGCTTTTTGCCCGAATAATAATGCTGCAACAGGCTGGCTGCCTAGACCAGAAGCCTTAGCTTGTGATCCAGGGGATAGGACAACATCCATAACTAGACCTAATAGTGGAGCTAACTGAATTGCTGCTACGCCTGCCGCAATAAGATTTGGGATTTTTACTGCAGCACAAGCTCCTGCGCTAATAGTATAGGCTAGGCCGCCCTTTTTTAATTTACCTCCTAATTTGTTAACACCTTCTCTAATATTTCCAATAGCACGCCCTTCTTCGAACTTTGGAAGCTTTTCTTTTAATTTCTCTCTTCTTTCTTTTATCCCAAGTTTTTTATCAATTTTTGAAATGGCACTATTTCTTTTAAGGTTGAATTTACTGTAAAGCCTACTTATATGTTTTCCTGTCCAGGAGCGAAAACGCATATTAAATAAGCCTGCCCTTCCATAGACTTTACTGGCAATTTTACGATTCTCTTTTTTGAGCAATTCGTCTTTTAATTTCGATGCTTCGATAGGCTTTCCGTCGTTTACTCCTTCTATTTTCCAGTGAGTTGGATTTTTTTCTGGATATCCTCTTCCTTTTATGTCCATCTCTTTACCATCAGCATCAACTGGAATTAATCCAGATTTCTTGAATTTCTTAAGAGCTCTGTTGGAAAGTCGTCCTGTTTTACAGCGTATTTTTTTATTTTTACAAATTCCCGTATCATCATCGGCGTCAATCATTTTATTCATGACCTTTTTCATGCGAACTTCTTTAACAATTGATGCGGAGTCGTTTTTTTGGGTAAAGTTTTCCATTATATTTTGCAACATCGTTGCTGGACTAAGAAATATTCCCATAATTCCACCGCCCAGTCCCAATATTCCAGCAATAGCTGCAATTGGTCCGCGTTTTTTCAGTAAAGATTTAAATGTTACTGGACTTTTCTTTTTTCCCGCAGACGGCTGATAAAAATCGTTGCCTGGAACAGAAGATTCTTGGTCATTAACGACGGCGCTGGCGGAATCATTTTGATTAGGATTCAAATCCGAATCTTTATTATCAAACTGAGATTCAAGGTCATTTATGGCATCTTTTTCGCGATCACTTAACTCTGACCCACTGTCGTAGCCAGCCGAGATTTGATCAAACTTAGCCTGCTCAGCAGGATTTAATCTGCTGTCAGTTTCGGAATCCGTCGTGTAATCAACTCGTGCCATATTTTCTCGCTATTTTTCTACACCGCTCCGTAGCCGCCGATTGGTGAATCTGACGGTTTTATTTGTTGCGATACGGGATTTGTATTGATCAAATTATATTCGGTGTCGCTAGCCTGAATCTGGATGTGAACGTGATTTTGTCCAGCAAAGAATAATCCTTGTCCGACTGGGAAATTAGCTAGTCGTTTCTGCTCTTCATCTGTCAATTTAAACACTTGTGCCAAAACGTCAACGGCGCTAGCGGACTGTTTCAAAAGTAGCTGCATTGAGGAGTTGGACACGATTGCTCGTCCCATTTTACTTCCAACGAAGTCTTCTACGTCCTGCGTGATTGTCGTTAGTCCTAATTGATATTTGCGGGCGCGCTTGGCTAATGAGAATAAGAAATTGGCGGAATCATCATATTTCATTAATTGCCAAGCCTCGTCAACAATCAACATACGTTTCCTCTGGTCGGTACGCGTAATGTTCCAGATGTGATTCAGAACAATATACATCGCCGTCGGTCGCAGTTCATCTTCCAAGTCGCGAATGTTAAAGACGACCATATTATTATTAATATCAATATTACTCTGTTGTGAAAATATTCCCGCAAAAGTTCCAGAGGTAAATTTACGGAGTCGCTGAGCCAGACTTGGTCCAGTTCCGCCCATGTGAAGCAAAGTGTCGTATAAGTCGGAAATCGTCGGTGGCGTAGAATTGTGCGTCAGTGGATCCGAAGTAATACCAACGCGCGCGTAAGTGTCGATTAACGCTTGATCAATATCAGCTTCTTCCGCTGGCGATAATCCTGCTACGACTTGCCCGCCAGCTCCTACTCCTGCGCCGCCCAGCATTTGCCTGAGTAGCCCGTGTAATGTGACTAAGTTAGCGCGCAGTGCGTCATCTGCCTCATCAGTATCAATAACACGCGGCAAATCAAACGGATTGATCCTCGTGTCGCTACTTAAGCTCAATCGAATATAACTGCCGCCAACCGCGTCGCATAGTTTTTGGTACTCGTTTTCTGGGTCGATAATCACAATATCAGCCCCGACCATCATACTTCTTAAAGCCTCCAATTTAACGGTAAATGATTTACCGGCACCAGACTTAGCGAACACTACCATATTGGCGTTTTCCAGAGAGAATCTGTCAAAAATCACCAAGCCGTTATTATGCATATTAATTCCGTAAAGCACACCCTTATTGTCCGTCAAATCGGCCGAAGTGAATGGGAAGCTGGTTGAAATTGCGCCAGTGTTCATGTTGCGGCGAATCTGTAGTTCATCGGTCAATTGTGGAATAGAGCTATTCAATCCCTGTTCCTGCTGGCTGGAAGCCACTTTTGAGAACACCAATTGCTGACCAAAAATAGTTTCAATTTTATGCTGGATGAAGTTTAGCTCGTCCAAACTGTCGGCGTAAAGCGTAATATATAAGCCATAGCGGAAGAATTTTTCGGCGCCAATCTGCAATTGATCGCGCAATTCTTCGGCGTCTTGCAAAGCCGCTTCCAAGCCTGGATCGCGCACCTTTCCTTTTTCCATGTTGATATTCATGGTTGCTTCCAACTGAGTAACTTTTTTGCGCAGGTTATTCAGGACAATTTGCGTATCGACTGGATAAATAAACATACTGATATCCAGTACTTCATCGATGTTAATGATTGAGCTAAGCCAGCCGGTGTAGATTTGACGAGGATAGCCATAAACATACATCGTGCGGCCGTATTTTGAGCCAAGTCGGAAATGGTCGGAATGAAGCTCAATACTACTTGGCGCGATAAAATCACGCAGAGTTCGGACACCAGTTAAGAAGGCTTGTTCGACTTCGGCTTGCTCCCTTGCTCGTTGTTGGGCAGCAATATCAACGGCATCTAATTTCTTCTTTGCCATTATGACCTTCCTCCTCTCGGTGATGGACCAGTTCCCTTAGTTACGTAAGTGGTCGTAAGCTCGCTCGGGTCAATGTCCTCTAGCGATTCACGTGACGACGTGTCGGGATTATATGAAGTGTAGAACAGCTCACCCAGTTGTCTGGTGTTTAATTGCCAACTTTTTACGCCCATTTGGAATAGTCCATTCATGACCGAATCAATGCGGTTTTTAATTTCATCTTTGGCTTTGGTGTAAGTGACTTGGTCAATTTTTGTTACGGTTGCCTCTTTTTTTCCACTAAAGAAGCTATTGAACAATCCCTTAGTCTGTTGCTTGAAGGCATTTTCCTCGCCAGCTGGATAATACGGAACGACAACATAAAAACTCTTATCCATAATGTTTGCTTCTTGTGCCAGAATATCAATAAAATCCATATAATCGTCCATTAGGACGTTGAGGAGCATATTGTCTTGATTGCGGCGAATTTCAGCCAATCTGTCCAGATATGGGCCAATGTCCACGCGGCGTGAACGGATAAGAACCTGAATTGGGAAATATAGAGAGTTGATGAAGTTTTGATAACTGAACTCAATTCCCTCTCTTTCGCGTGAACTCATCAGGTCAAAGTTGATCGATTCACATTCCACTACCGCCCGAAAACTGCCATCACTCATGATGATCATATTTTCGCGCATCTCAGAGAAAAGCAGCGTATTCTGGGTGCTAATTGGTCCTTTTTGCTTCTTGTTGTCAGGGGTTTTATCTGGAGCTGGTGTGGTTGGATTTGGTCCCGAACCAATTGCCCCTGATGTCTGCTGAGAGATACCAGGAAGAGCCGCATTGGTTTGCGGAACCTGCTGATAAGATTGTTGATTTTGTAACTCTGGTTGCATAAACCCCACCTAACGTAGTGAAATCACCACTTCCTCATCTGATAATTTATTTTCTTGCTGAATTCGATTTGCCTCACGCGCAATTGTTTCAATCGAGAGGTCGCGGTTATTTGCCAGTTCTATTATAGCAGGTGACACCTCATTTACGCTAGTTTGCGGCGTAGTTGTCGGTCGAGTTTGAGCTGGAGCGCTCGCGGCAGGCCGTTCGGACGCTGGATTTAATACAGATTGACGCATCGTTGGGTACGGATTCATTTGTAGTGGTGTGGCTGGAGCAGGATTATCTGGCTGAGATGATTGAGGTGGTTGCGCGGGAGGCGGCGTAGCAGATTGCCCTGTTTGCATCTTTTGGATAACTTCTTGTCGCCTACGAACATCTGACTGATTTATTAAATGATTGATATTTTGCGCCGTAGCACTATTTTCATCCAATATGTCGTTGGCTGCCTGTCCTTCGTTGAATAAATCGGCACGCATCGAGCTATTCGGATTATTGACGCCACGAATTGACCAACCTTGACTGTCTATCAAATTCGCCAAATATGACAATCTTCGCTGGACTTCGGCTTGATCATAATTATTACCGTAAGTCTTTTCCTCGACTTTTGGCGCGATAACTTCGACTAATCTTTCAATTCCATCAGGCTGCCATAGACGTTTTTTTGGTTTTAGCATAAAAGAAATGACTGCTGCCAAATAAACTTCCATTGGCTGATCTTTTTTAAGAGGTAAAGCCAGCGCTCCAAAGAATAAAATTATCGGCACAGGAATTATTGCCAAAGGTAGTAAAATTGTACTCAAACCGTACGCAATAGCGATTCCGATAACAGCTATAATTAAGAACACAAACTGTCGGAAACTAAACGGCCCGAGAAGTTTGTCCTCCGCCTCGACATCTTGAGGGACTTTATACACCGACATACTGCTTATATTATATCAAAATATGGGGATTATAACATGTTGCGGAAAATCTTAAATTGTTCTTTAGTTGCTTTAGTTGCATTGGCCGATAGTCTCTTGTCGGTAAGAATTGTGTCGATAACTTCCTTAAGATCTTGGCGTCCCTCATTAGTAAGAGCAGATGTAGTATTTACAGCTTCCATCAATAACTTAACAGCGTCAGCATCCGTAGTCGCTAAAGTTTCTGGTTTATATTTACCGCCTTGTAGCCAGTCAGCGAAGTAATTCATGAGGTCATCCCTGTTATTAATAGCACCCTTTAGCATATCGTCAATAAGCTTACCGCCCAAGAATGACGCCTTATTCTTTACACCAGATTCCGCTAATGCTGAAGCTGCAGAAGAATAGAATTCTGGCGGCAATTCACTAAGAAGCTCGGCGACTTCTGTTGCGGTACCGTATTTAATCTGTTCTTCAATTGCGGCTTCACGTACAAATATGTTATTACTATCCAGTACTGTTCCATCTGAAAGCGTCACGGAATTACCTAAAGATATCTTTTGTCTTTGCCCAGAGCTTAGCTTATAATGCTTCATAATCTGACGAGCTTCATCAACAGACTTGGCGTATTCACTACGGCTGGTTGCTATGGCTGAAGCTAAGGCTGCATTTGCACCAATCAAATTGCCATTTGCATCTTTGAATACATTGCCGCCAGCCTTCTCTTGAAGTTCCTTGCTGTTTATCAATTGCTCTGCAAATTCACTATGCTGCTGGCGTTGAGCGTTATTCTTAATTAGTCCAGACACTGCAATTTCGGTTTCTAGGTCTTTAATATCTGACATAAATTGAGCTTGTTGCGCGTCTCGCCAATTTGAGTATTTAGTGAACTTAGCTCGTAGAGCACGATCGTACTTTCCATACGTATCAGTTGGTGTGTGACCCAGCGTAGCTTCGGTGTAGCGATTGTCATCTTGTGCGGATAACAGATCTGCACGCCTGGAAGCCTGTCTGGCCTCTAAGTCTAACCTCTTATACCTGGCTGTATCTCTAAATGAATTCTCGGCATTTGTCTGTGAAGTTTCCAGATCTTTTTTGAGTGCTCTACCGTTATGATCTGTCCAACGACGTAAACGATTTGGGTTGAATCGCGCCATATTGGGGTTAGCCAACTTCTTGTTTCTAATGATCTCACGACGACCTTTAGACCAGTTCTTAGTCCTGTCGTACCAGCCCTTATTCTTATCGTTAACAAATCCGGCGAACTTACCTAATACTCCACCGCTGAACTTCATAATTAGAGGGGTTATAGCCAAAGGTATTATTTGAACCAGCATGCCTAGTACGTGCATTATTGCGCCATTTGGTCCAGAGGCATTCTGGATAATTATTATTCCAGCCAATTGAGCTCCACCAAACACTACAGAAAATGCTGGGAAAAATACTAGCATTGTTAAGAATGAATCTCGCCATTTTTTAAACCACTTTTCTGTTCCAGGAAGTAAATAGCAAACGAAGGCTAAAGGTGAAATTATGATTAAGATAATAATGAGCGCTTGACGAGCGGCCATGATTAGGAGTATGAGGAGTAAAGTTAAGCCAGCTAATGTCGCGGCAGGTACTAACATTGGTAATAATTCCGTAGTAAACGTTATTGCTCCTATCGCCAGCGCCCCATTTGACAGTGCTGTACTGATAACTTCCGACCACGTCCATGTACTTGTATTTTCTCCTACGGTAGATATGGTATTTTTAATTCCCATGAAGGCATCCTGGAAAGCGTAGCCGGCTATATTTGATAAATCCAGTAATATAGCGCAAATCGTAAATGATAAGTTGACCAGCACTGCCGCAATCACTAACCTAGGAATCATCTTTTTAACGCCGTAATTGCTAATTCCTACAGAGGTCAATTGTGAGTAGATAATCACCAAAAACGCCACGATAAACGCCACGTTGCTAATGTTTCGCATAATGACCCACGCCAGATAAATTCCGCTATTTTGGTTGGTTGTTTCTAATGGCTTAGTTTTTAAGAATTGCTGAAGCGCACTGTACATATAATCTATACCATCAGCCAGCCAGTTGGAAACTGGACAGATAAACCAACCTATTCCCTGTACGTCACAGGAAGTGCTGGTTGAATTCTCTGAGGGAGGATCAATTGAAATAGTTGAAGTATCGGTTTGATTATAAGTGTCTGGCGGTGTAAAAGAATAAACCGCATAGGTTGCGGAACTTAGTGAAGATATTTCGCCTGATGGGAAGTAAATAACTTTAACTTCTTTTTTATTCTTATCTTCATTGACATATACAAGCGAATTATCAGGTAAATTAAACTTCTTGACTTTGTTGTTATCTGTTAGCCGGGTATATTTTTTATTAGAATAGGTTAAATCATGACCATCCCATTTTGCATCTGCGGCATAAACAGAGGTGGAATGTAAGAAAGTACTGAAAAAAATGCTCATCAGCAATCCCGCTATCAGCAATATGAACCAACGCAACTTCGTATTAAGAAGTTGCCTGTATGAAATTAACCACTCCATTCATGGTTATATTAGCATTTTTGATGGAAAAAGTCAAGAGAAGAAGCTAAGCGTCAACTTTATGGAAGTCTATTGAATGCAGCAAGTATTTTTCCATTTACATTCTTAGAAGTATTTGAGTTAAATCGAGCTTTAGTGGCTGCATTCTTAATTTTTAGTTGAGCATTTGTATGTATTGGATCACTACTAGATAGTGCTGTGTCAATTAGCCATTTGGTGGCCGCTGCATTTTGTACTAAGTGTTCTGCTTGTAAATTGCCATCTGCAGCGTTATCTATGGCCATATTCTCTAGATCAGTCATATTTCCAACTTTATCTTCGAGGATAGCATCTCCAAATCCATTTCCTATAATATTATTATCCTTCTTTGCGTATGCAGCTTTAATTGCTCGTTGTTTTATAGAAGTGTCTACACCGTTTAGGCTACTCAGCACCTTCATACGTTCTTCAAAACTACCATTAGCCATAATATGATCAACAGCAGCTGCGCGCATAGCTTTTGAGGCTTTTGTGTCTGTGCCGTTGGCTATATCGGCTATCTTGTCTGATGTCATACCTTGCAACATTGTGGATGCGTTTTCAACGTCGCTTTCGAACGCCTTAGCTACAGTTGCGCGGGCGCGTGCTCCACCTTTATCCCAGCCCATGAATCGGCCGACTGGACTGTTGTCCCTCCACGTCGCAAATTTACCCGTTCGCATGCTTGCGCGTTTTCTATCCATGAAGTCTGAGTATTTTCTTTTTGTATCACCAATAACAGAATTGTCAACACGTCTTTTCGCTACACCCTTTACATTTCCAGCGAATCGACCGTGTGCATTGGCACTCATTTTTCCTATCTTTGCGCCAATACTGCCCAATGAATTTAAAGAACTCTGTAATACGAAGGGTGTAGCACCTAATGGCAAAATAGACACTGCTAAGGCTGCAAATTGCATAGTCTCCTTCGGATTATTTGGATCATCTGTAGCTGATGCGGCCAATACCGCCCCTGCGAGTTTTCCGGCTCCATACAGAAGAGAAACTACAGGAAATACTACCAATAAACCCTTGAACATTGATATCCATTTTTTGAATAAGTTTTCAGTGTTTGGCAGAAGCCATGCTGCAAATGCCAGTGGAGAGACTGCTATTAATAATATAATAGCGGCCTGTCGAACAATTAATATAACTAGCACGACGAGTAAAGCCAAAAGTAGAGCCGTGATAGTAGGTATGCTTACTGCTAGAAATAGGAATAAAGCTGCTCCAGTTAGAGCTAATGCGCCAGCCATAAAAGTGGAGATACTGCCAGCCGCTGCTGATTGGGTATCTATTCCTGATGCAGCTCCCTCTAGAACTCCTTTAAGAGAAAAGCCTAGTATATTAGACAAGTCTACGGCTAATTGACATAGGTAAAAAGATAAGTTTACGAGCAAAGCTCCTATTATCAACCTTGGTAGGATTTTCTTAATTCCATAGTTGCTGACGCCAACATTACTTATTTGTGAAAATATCACCCATAGGAATATTACGGCAAATACAGCATTTGCGATATCTCGGAAGAAATTCCAAGCTTGTTTTAATCCTCCGGATGTCGAATCATCCTTAAAAATTTTTGGATCAATAGATAAAAATTGAGATATTGCAGAATAAGCAGAGTCGCTAATATTGCCAGCGAAGTTCATTAGAGGGCAAATAAGCCATCCCACTCCGTCGACGCCACATGAGTTTTTTGCTTCATCAGCTTTACTTTCTTCGGTCGCTGCTGACCCTGAGGTGTTTACGTCTTTTTTTATGTCATCCCATGCGATTTCACTTTTTTGTGATTTTATAGTTTTCTCGTCTATCCCGGAATTTCCAGCCAGACAACTAGTAAATACAGCGTCCATCGCGCCGCTTCCAGTATCTCCGTTGGTACGTTTAGCGACAGTTTTAACAGCACTAGCTACACACGTACCTATTAACATTTTCGCCAGTTTTTGTTTTGCGTCGTTATTACAGATCAATAGCCTATCCGGTGATCCTGGAACGTCTTTATCTGCCTTCTCCCATTTACATCCAGCGGCAACCTTATCTGCATCTGAGAGTCCCAAATACCATGGACTGGCCTCAATTTTAGGAGAGATTAGAGTTACTAGGCCGCCCTGGCCTGCTTTGTCAGCGAGTGCTTCGGCATTTTTTTCAACCACACTTTTATTTGTGGAACTTACCTCCTCAACGCAATGACCTAGTTTATAATCATAATATTGATTTTTTCCAGTTTTAAAATCTGCTTTCCAGCCTGCAGTACAGTTGACAACGAGATGTTCTCCAGCTGCGAACGATGATGATCCAAACTCATAGCCACATCCCCACCAACCACTATCACCATCTTGCTTCGGTACAAGTCCGCCAGAACACTTAACAGACCCATGATCTATGGAACGTGGATTGTCTACTGCAAAGGCAGGTTTGGCTGTAAAAATAGTAGAAAATAATACCATTAGCATGAAGCTCATGCACACATAAAAAGCTTTATATTTTAAGCTATTCCCATAACTACGCCCACTAATAAACATAAACACCTTCATTTAACCATATATGAAGGTGTTTATGCAAGATTTTATTATAGTTTATTGATTAGATTCGCAGTATTTTATTACTTCAGGAAGTTTGCAAACTTGTTTTTTCTCGTCGCCATCAACAACGTAAAAACCATCTGTGCATGTGCCGTCTATAATTCTCTGGTCAACTACTACTCCGAATACTGCTACTCTCCTACCGTCTTCTGGGGTTCCGTATCCATTAACTGGCTTTTCTGCCGGCTTATTAGCGTATTGTAAGTCTTCTGACTCTGTATTAACAATCAACACGGAGGCCTTTGATAAGCGTGGTATGCCATCCCCCATGTCGCTTTGGACAAGTAAATCTAAGGTATCATGTGTCCCTCCTGCATTCATTCCTCCGGAACTTAGCAAATCTGCATCTGGGTCTTTGGCGTCCTTAGTATTAAAGTTATTCCTAGTTCTTCTTCCATAGTACTCTGTAATAGGATCTATTAACTTTCCCTTTTCTATAGTGCCGCCATATATAGATGTTTTTATGGCTATAGGGTATTCTTTAAAATTATTAAGCTTTCTCTTCAACTCTGATTTGGCATAACCACCGGTAAAGGCATCCATCGCTTCAGCCATTACATCATCTGCGGTTATGCCAGTTTCTGGCGGTAGCAAAGATTTATCGTTATTGCAGGCATTTGTAAGCACGGCACTGTCGTATAGTAATGTCATAATAGAGTTTGCAATTTCACTCTGAACTTCTTTGTAGTTATCTGCAGTTGCAAACCAAACGCCTTTTTCGTAATCAAAAGTCTCAGACTTAAATCCATGATTCGCGTGAGACCACCCTATTAGAAGACCCATTCGTTTAGTGTAAAACTCGCCCTTTTGCTTCTCTTCTTCTGTAGCGTTTTCGAATTCTTTTTTTAGCGCGCTTAGATTCTCAGCGAAATCTTTCAGTCCGACAAATTCCATTTTTATTTCTTGAGTTTCTGGAGTTGATTCTGTTGGTTTTTTAGGCTCTGTTCCTATTGACGATTGTTCAGTAGGAGCTGGAGTATTTTGTTTTGTTTCTGGAACTTCTGGAACTTTTTCCGCGCTACAACCACTTATAGCAAATGCCGCTGTTGCACCAACTGCGATAATGCCTTTTAAAAAATTTCTCCTAGACGTTGAATTTTCTGGTGAACCGCTTGGGTTATTAGGGTTATAAACCATAACGCTTGGGGTCCTTTCTCTGACATTGTCAGGTATTTTATTGTAAAACTCCTTAGACTTTCCAGTCCAATTAGCGATATCATAACATAAATTGCACATAAATGCAATAAATATGGAATATTTTTTCATAAAAAAACACCCTGTCGAGGGGTGAATTATCTGTGGCGCGCTCGACCGGATTCGAACCGGCGATCTCCTCCGTGACAGGGAGGCGTGATAGGCCAACTTCACTACGAGCGCATATCAATATTCCCTATATTATCAGATTACTTCTGTCTTTTCAAGGAAAATGTTTGCTTTTTTCGCTTGACTATTTTACAATTTAGGTATAAGAGAAAATTTTATGACAAAAAGAAATATATTAATCAGTATATTTATCGCAACAGTAATCGCAGGAAGTGTTTTTATACCCAGGGTAGCTTTGGCTGCCAAATGTGGTGGCGCGGAAACCTCTGTTATTTCCTGTGACGGAACTGGTAGTACAGCAATTATCAACATAATAAAGCAAGTCATTAAGATTTTAACCGCTGGTATTGGAGTTGCGGCGGTTGGTGCTGTTATATACGGGGCATTCTTATATACTACTTCCGAAGGAAGCCCTGATAAGATAAAAAAAGCACGTGAAGTCTGGACGAATACTGTAATTGGGATAATAATGTTTGCGTTTATGGTGGCAATTACCAACTTTATTATTCCAGGAGGAGTTTTCGATTAATGAAGAAGATTATAATAGCTATGTCTTTAATGATTATGGGGTCGTTTGGGGCGAGTGTAACTTTCCCGAATACTTCTTTTGCGGACGATAACGATGCGTGTTCTAATAAGGGAAAAATTTTAACGTTAAAACCATGGTATAGCGGTTTAACTAATAATGACTGTTCCCTTAGAAGTCCAGGCGCAGATGCTAATTCTCAAGCTAACTATATTTGGAAAATCGCACTTAATATCGTTGATGATTTGCTGCAGCTTATCGGCTACACGACTATTGGATATATCATGTACGGTGGTTTCTTGATGATGACCAGTAACGGAGCTCCAGATAAGGCTGCTCGTGGACGAAAAACTATTATGAGTGCAGCGATTGGTTTGGTTATCGCCTTAGCTTCTGTTGCGCTGGTTAACTTTATATCATCAAAGATAGGGGTATAAAATGAGATATATGGAATTTTTTGCTGGATTATTAGGAGAGGCAGATGCTCTTGGTGTGCCGAAGAATAATGGTGTAGATATTATGAAGTTTGTCGATCTGGCGCTTTGGGTGGCTGGTATTATAGCTGTTATTGTGGTGATTATTGCTGGAATAAACTATTCCCTGTCTTCTGGCGACCCATCCAAAACTGCCAGCGCAAAGAATGCTATTTTATATTCAGTCATTGGTCTGGTTA
>PPYF01525430.1_pt1 | contig 23226 bp, 19 predicted proteins | sample 1559871 | NCBI WGS metagenome assembly PPYF01 (sample SAMN08240021, study PRJNA423297) | Human gut metagenome, whole genome shotgun sequencing project.
GATAAGTTCAATTTATATCCTTTCTTTGGTTAGTATTACACCTTCGAATTATTTTAATTGGATATTATTAGCTGTTATAACCTTCTTCACATTTGCTATTATACAATTTATACTGTTATATGTTTTTACGAGTGAGATGAGACGGTTTACTGTCAGGTGTTTGAATTTACTCCATAATAAAAGATGATGATTATGTCATTGCTTTATATCAGTAATATAGGTGATATAAATGTATATTGGACTTTTAAGCTATTCCTGATACTCACGTTATTCTGGTGTGGCTGGGCAATTACTTATAAAAATCCGAATAATAAATATTATAATTGCTATGCTGCAATTGCAATTACAGTTTATTCTATAATAGAAGGATTGCGTTGGGAACGCGGTATTGATTATCGCAATTATTATCTTGAATTGACCGGATACTGGCAAAAGGATAATATAGAACCTTTCTATCGTCTTATCGTTGATATAGAAAGCTCTATTTTGCCATATTGGATGGTCTTTATTCTTTATAGTGCACTTCTCATGACGAGTTTTATGTTAGTGTTGAAACACTTTCCTAAAATGGTCATTTGGGCACTTCCTTTATTTTTTTTGATAACTGAATCTGGTGCGGAAAATTTGGTAAGACAATTTATTGCTATTTCGTTTTTTCTGCTAGGGTATAACGCCTATCTTAAAAAACGAAAAAAGATAATGTTAATTTGTTTTATACTAGTTCCTCTGATTCATCTTAGTGGGATATTCGTACTATTTATATTTGGGCTTTTTTCTTTGCTTAAATTAGAAGAAAAAATGTCGAAGCCATGGCTATTGCTTAGCATTTACATTGTGCTATATGTAGTTTGGGATATTTCAAATTTATCAGAATATACGAAATATTTGGGTGTAATAAGTATGGTATCGGATACTCATCTGGAAGGATATTTGGAGAATGCTGATAGGTGGTTTACTGAAGAAGGAAGTATCTCTTTGTTGCATGGAGAAAAAGGTATAGCTTCCTTTGCAAATATTGTATTTAAGTTATTGATTAATCTCACTATAATATATTTTGGTTTTTATGTGTGTAAAAAGAATAGGCAAATGCGCATTCCTTTCTGGTTTGCATATATTTATATTATCATACAAACTATTGGTGGAGATATAGAAATCTATAACCGATTGGCTAATTGGCTTTATTATTTGATTCCTTTGATTATTGGAGGAATTCTGACAGCGATTCCAATGAATAAATGGGAGAAAAAAATCGTGTATTTTATTGTTTTTATGGCTTATTTCTATCCACTAATAAGAAATATAGGAAATATGCCATATTCGGGCTGTGCTTTTGTATGGGATAGGATCTAACTATAATTATTAAAATGTAATGATACGTAAATTGCTTAGAAAATGGCGAACGCCTAAACATCTTCGTTCAAGTGAAGAGTATATAAAGTATTTGAAATCTAAAGGAATCAAAGTTGGAAAGGGTACTTTAGTTTTTGCTCCTCGAGTGATAAATATAGATATTAGCCGTCCGGAACTACTGGAAATCGGGGAAAATGTTTTTCTTCATCATGGAACAACTATAATGACTCATGATTTTACATCTTATGCATTTGTAAATCGATATAATAATTTTATACCATCACACGGAAAAGTGAAAATTGGGAATAATGTTTGGTTGGGAGAAAATGTGTCGATTCTGAAAGGTGTTACTATTGGTGATAATGTGATAATTGGATACGGTTCAATTGTGACGAAGGATATTCCGCCGAATTCCGTTGCCGTAGGTGTTCCGGCAAAAGTAATTCTTACATTTGATGATTATTACGAAAAACGGAAAGAAAAGTTTGTGGAAGAGGCTATTGAATATGCTTTATCAATTTATGCTTCTGGCAGAAGTCCTGTTATAGACGATTTTTACGATGATTATCCGGCTTTTGTTGATGGTACTAATTTTATGGACTATAATTATCCCTATAATCGTGTATTCACATCAGAACAATTTGAAGCATGGAAGATGGTGCATAAAGCTCCGTATCATGGTTTTGACGAATTTATGAAAGTAGTCAATGAGAGATTGAAAGATGAATAATTTTCCACTGATATCTGTTATTGTTCCTGTTTATAAAGTAGAGAACTATCTTGAACGGTGTATCAATTCTATTGTCAACCAAACATACACGAACATAGAGGTAATCCTTGTTGATGATGGTTCTCCCGACAATTGTCCGGGGGTATGTGATCAATGGGCTGAAAGAGACAAAAGAATAAGAGTCATTCATAAGTGTAATGAGGGGCTTGGATTTGCTCGAAACAGCGGGCTGAAAGTTGCACATGGAGAATATATTGCTTTTGTTGACAGTGATGATTATATAGATCTTTGTATGTATGAAGAGCTTATAACTAAAGCAGTATCTAGTCATGCTGATATAGTATATTGCGGTCACCATTATGAAAATCAAAATGGAACTTTTTCAGATATTGTAGATTTTGAACAGGAAACGGTATTTGAGAAAGAACAAATGTTAGTTTTATCATTAAAATATATTGCAGTTTGGGGACAGCGGGCACTTATGATGTCGGTTTGGCACAGTATTTATAAAAGAGAGGTAATCAGTACCCTGTTCTTTTCTGAGCGTGAAGTTGTTTCAGAGGATCTTCATTTTCAATTATCTGCTATATTGAATTCAAGCAGAGTGCTTTATCTGCCGCAAACTTATTATTATTATTGTTTTAACGGTAATAGTCTTTCGCATACATTTCTTTTCGATAAGTTTTATCGTTTTAAAGTATTAGCAAAACATTTGTTTGAATTGTATCAACCGTATCAAAAAGAATATGTGGCTTATTACTACTTTTTTTATAGAGTATTAGATATGATACGACAGATAGTTTCGAACAAGAATATTTCGAAAATGCATAAAAAGGACTATTATAACCGGATAGCTAAAGATGATATCTGGAAGGAATGTACCCAGTATATTGACATAACAAAACTTCCTAAGCATTTGAAATTGCTGTATCATATTTTCAAAAATAACAGTTCTAAATCATTATATCCCTTTGCGCTGTTTGATTATTATGTTGTTTGCCGGAAATTGCGGCTAAAATAATTGATTATGAAAAAAATACATTTTGTATTAAGAGCTGGAGTTTATCCGAATCGTACAGGGGGGATGGAGATATTTAATTATTACTTGATTGACTCAATACGAAATAAATATGAGATTTCTTATTCTGCTTATACCCAATTAAACTATGATCATATTAAGTATCATAAATTATATGCTCTGAGGCCATCTAAAGTATTTGAGCCGCTACAATTATTCTTTTTTTTGTTGTTTCATAGGCAAATACGTACGATAGTATATTCATTTTCCCGTGACCATTGGTTAGCTTGGAAGTTATATACAATAGTTTCTAAGATTCTTAATGTTGATTATATGGTTGTGATTCATTTAGGCCAGATACCTTCAATAAGCACTAAATCTTCAATGATTAGTGGATTTCTGAAAGGTGCGAAGGCTGTAGTAGCTGTGTCATCTGATATTAAGCGAAATTATGATTCGGTATATGGAATAAACTGTCGGATAATATATCCGTTAGTTCCATTTGAATTGAGCAATTTATCTAAAAATGATTTACGTTCATATTATAGTATTCCATTAGACGCTTTTGTGGTATGTATGGTGGGGACAATAAAAAAAATGAAAAATCCGGATTCTATAATAACGGTTTTATCTATGTTGAATGAAAAAGATATTAATGAAATACGACCATTTGTTTTGTTCGCAGGCAGTGGGGATATGATTTCTCAAATGAAACAGTTGGCACTAAAGTTAGGTATAGGTGATAGAGTTAAATTTGTAGGAAATATCCCGAAGGAGGAAGTGAATAAAATATATTGTTTATCTGATGCGTATTTGATTGCATCCGATTACGAGGGTACTTCTGTTTCGTTACTTGAAGCTATGTTTAATTCTAAGCCGATTATAGCAGCACGTGCACCGGGAATGGTTGATATGCTGACTGATGGCAAGGATTGCTTGATGTTTGAAACGCGTAATGTTGATGAGTTGAAAGAATGTCTACTGCGTATAGCTAAAGAAGAGCATTTAAGGAATACTCTCTCATCTGTGGCGAGGTCTACTTATATAAAAAAATATAATTATAGGGAAGTAATAGCACAATATGAAGAGCTATTTTAATATGGAAGGAATGAATATTTTTAAGCATAATGACCGTACTGTAATATTGGTGCCTCCTCTTCATCTATTAGGTGGCATATCCATGCATTATCAAGGCCTAAAAGAATATTGGCAAAGTGATATCCGGTATTATGAAGTCTTTAAAGAGGATAATCCTACTATGCTAAGTATTTTTAAAGCTGTTTGGAATTATATTCGATTTATAGCGATACTTGTTGTTTTGAAACCTAAGATAGTTGTAGCAAATATTTCATTGAAGAAAGGTTTTTATAGCAAGAATAAATATATTAGAATAGCAAAATTATTTAACAAAAAGGTGGTCACGTTCATACATGGATGGGATACGGAATCGGAGTATATGCTTACAACTGGCAGAGGAAAGTTCACATTAAATAATACCGATACTTTTATAGTGCTTTCTGGACAATTTAAGAAGAAACTTGAGACTATTGGAATACAAAAGAATATTTATATTTCAACTACCAAAGTTGACAACCGACTTCTTAAAGGTTTTGACATTGGCAAACGAGTGGGTGATATAAAAAAGTTTTTGTTTTTATCGAGAGTTGAGAGGGCAAAAGGTATTTTCTTGGCTTTAGATGTTTTTAAATTATTACAGAAAGATAATCCGATATTATCTTTTACAATTGCTGGACAAGGTACTGCATTGGAAGAAGTAAAGAACTATGTTGATGATAATAACATTAAAAATGTATATTTTGCTGGTAGAGTAGATGGTGAGTCTTTGAGTAAAACATTCGCAGATAGTGATTGCTTTTTTCTACTCTCACTTTCAGAAGGAATGCCGGCTGCATTGCTTGAAGCCATGGCGTTTGGGCTTCCCGTAATTACATGCCCTGTAGGTGGAATACCAGATTTTTTTGTAGATGGTGATATGGGGATAATGTCCAGTAGCACAGTTCCTCAATATTATTATATAAGAATTAAAGAATTGATGGATAATCCTTTAAAAACACAAAATATCAGTCGAACTAATTACGTTTATGCAGAAGAACACTTCTATGCCTCTTCTGTTGTGAGAAATTTAGAAAAGATATTTAATGAATCTGAGAAGAATTAAACAATACGAGATTGATATTCTTGTTAAAATAATAGTCTTTAAGATTGCACGTAGTTTTGTACTCTTGGAGGAGAAGTGTAGGTTGTGGATATTCTTACGCAAGAATATAATACAGAGAGCTCAAAATGCAAAAATAGATGTAGCAGAAACTTTTAAACCTATATTGTCTCCACGCAAAAGCCTAGTGTATGTTGCAGATGAAATATTAAAGGGAAATATTCACTTATTTGATAAATATTACCCGTTTGGTGGGTGGTTGAAAGATCCGATAAGTGGGAAAGCATGGCCTTCTAATGTGTTTTTTGCTGATGCAAAGACGAAGTTGGAGGGATACGGTGATGTGAAGTATGTGTTGGAGTTAAATAAATTGAATCATTTTGTAATAATTGCAACAGCCTATTATTATACAAAAGATATCAAATATATCTATTATATTAAACTAAATATCGAACAGTGGAAAGGTGAAGTAAAATATGAAAGAAGTGTTGCTAATAAGATAATAATGGATGTTGCATTCCGTTGTATAAATCTTGTATCCATCTCGCTATTGTGCCATGATAATGAAACCTTTAAAAATGAAATATATCCTACTATCCATGAGATACTTATTTTGTCAGAGCGGCAAATGCGCAAATTCTGTACTCCTCGCTGGTTTAAAACCGGAAATGGTGCAAATCATGTGATAGGTGAAATGGTGGGACTTATAATGACTCAAAGATGGTTGGCTTTAACTGATGAAAAAGAAGAAAATAATAGAAAGAATATTGAAGAAGAGTATTTATGGTTATATGAGGCGCTAGATAGATTAATTACTCCGGAAGGAGTTTATTTGGAGAATTCATCCAATTATACTCGATTAGTTAGTGAGTTTCTTGTAGTTCTTGATATGTTTGAGACTTCTTTTCGGGGTACTAATGAGAAATTGCGCAATAACTATTTAATTCCGATTTTGAATTATGTGTCTTCTTTGTCATATCATGGTATGTTGCCTAATTTTGGGGACAACGATGCGGCGACGGTTCTTGTACCATTCAAAAATAATTTTTCAGATATTAGTCCTTTATGTGAATACAATGAACTGCTAAAAGGGCGGAATGTTTATTCTGTAGATTTACATGGATACACTAAGAGTGGGCATTTTTTGTGGAAGTCCGGAGATAATCTGGATTTGTATCTCTTTGTTCGGGCTGGTAATTGGAGTGTGTTCAGGCAAGGAGCTGCAAGTCATTCACATTGCGACATTCTATCTGTTCTATTGTTTGCAAAAGGAATTCCTGTATTTGTTGATAAGGGATGTTATTATTATAACCAGTCATTCGATATTCGAAAAGAATGTATTTCAACTTCTTCTCACAACACAATGGCAATTGGAGATTATGAACAAGCAGATTATAGCAATGGATGGTACAATTACCCCAAATCCGAAATACTGCAACCTGTTGCAAATGATTGTATTTTTACCGGGTATGTGGAATATAAAGGGATACGTCATACACGAAGTATTTTTGTGGAAGCTAATACTCTGACTATTGTAGATCAACTTGATAGTGTGACCGATTTACAACAAGCAACATTAAATTATATATTGCATGAATCTGTTGTGCCGACTATAGTAGCGGATAATACTATATTATTATCCGTTTCTTCAGGGTATTTGGCAAAAGTAATATTTAGTGGGATTAATATGGAGATTGTCGACACTATATATTATCCTCATTATGCTACCAAATGCTTGACCTATGCATTGCATGGCAGTGTTATCGACAGAACTATTATTACTAAAATATTATTTTGCGAATGAAAAAAGTTGTATTCATTGTACCGCAGTTATCTCAGCCTCGTGCTATAAAACGGATAGAATCTATAAGTATAAGTGGTGTTGGCGTGAAAATATATGGATTTGACAATGGGTTATACAAATGTAACATCGATCATTTACCTTTTGTTGTACATGAAATAATTCCACGCCTTAAAGAGGCAAGCCGTATAGCTAAAGTGCTGTTTTTTATAAAGACTATCCGTAGGATAATGCGCGAAAATAGAAATGATACTATTTTTTACTTTTTTGGTTACGAGATTGGTGTGCTAGCATATTTATTAGGTTGTCGGCAGTATGTATATGAGGAAGCTGATGTATCAGCCGCAAGGGTAAAAAACAGGTTATTGCATCGTCTCATGTTATCATTAGATAGGCGCGTTATATATAGCTCGTTATTGACTGTGTTTACTTCGGGTGGTTTTGTGGACTATATTTTTGCGAATAAAGCAAAATCTGACAATATAATATTGATGCCTAACAAACTAAGTCCTTATTTTGACAAGAAGAAAAAGAATTTAGTTGATAATAAGGCGATTGATTATAGTAAATTGAAATTTGGATTTATAGGATTGATACGCTATCCTGATACTATTATACGTTTTGCTAAAGTTGTGGGAAAATATTTTCCACAACACGAATTTCACTTTTATGGTGATGTTGAACGTAAAGAATATCTTGATAGTGAAGTTCTATCATGCCAAAATGTTTTTTTTCATGGAGCATTTTCCAATCCAACTGATTTGCAAAAGATTTACTCAGGAATTGATGTGAACGTTGTTTGCTATGATACTCGTTCGGGTAATGTACAAATAGCAGAGCCCAATAAGCTCTACGAATCAATTTACTTTGAAACCCCGATAGTGGTTAGTAATAACACATATTTAGCTAGACGGGTTGTGGACTTGAAAGTGGGGAGTAGTATAGATGCCTCAACAAATGAAAGTATAATATCGTATATTGAGTCGTTACATGATGGATATTATGATGAGATTTTAAATAGGATGAAGAACGTGGAAATAAAAACTCTGATAGATAATCCTGACGAACTTATTTCTTGTATTAAGCAATATATCTGCTGATTTTTTAATGATATTGTCAATTACTGCTCTGTGATAAACTTAAAAAAATACAGATGAAACCATATATTGAGAATTCTTTTTTTGATTCTTTCCTTGCATTGAAACGTTATTGTGAGAAAGAACAATTCAAAGGCTGGGATCCGTATGATGGCCTTAACTCCAAATTTTTTCAAGGAATACCTTTTTTAAAACATTCTGCAATCTGCCGATTAGTAGTTATCCAAGGATTCAAACGTTGTCCAATCAATCTGCGCCCATTAGCCATAGTTCCGAAAGAGCATAACGCCAAAGGGATAGGACTGTTTTTGCAAGGGTATTGCAATCTATATAAGATAGTTTGTCAAAATTTGGAATTAGAAATAAATATAGGTGCAAAAGAGGAATTATTACATAAGATAAAAGAACTGGCTGGTTTATTAATTTCGCTTCAATCCAAGGGATATAGTGGGGCTTGTTGGGGATATAATTTTGACTGGCAAGCAAGAAGGTTATTCTTGTTTCCTAAATATACGCCTACGGTAGTTGCCACAAATTTCTGTGCTACTGCATTGATGGAGGCGTATGAGGTGACTAAAGAAGTGTCTTATTTGAATGTTGCGCTTTCAGCGGCAAATTTTATAATAAAGGACTTGCATCGGGCTAATTATAATGACGGCTTTTTATTTTCATATAGTCCTTTGCAAGGCAATGACACAGTATTTAATGCTTCGTTGTTAGGAAGTAAATTATTGGCTTACTGTTATCGCTATACAGAAAATGAAGTATATAAAGAAGAAGCAAAAAAATCAGTAATTGCTTGTTGTAATGGACAGAAAGAAGATGGCTCGTGGGTGTATGGGATGCTTCCGGTACAATCGTGGATTGATAGTTTTCATACTGGATATAATTTGGATGGTTTGATAGCTTATGAGGAGCAAACTGGTGATAATTCCTTTCATTCGTATATTGAGAAAGGATGGGGATTTTATATCAGATCTTTCTTTGAAGATGATGGTACTCCTAAGTATTACTACAATCAAAAGTATCCGATAGATATTCATTGTCCGGGACAACTTTTTATCACCATGTATCGCCTTCATAAATTTGATGAACATAAAGAAATGGCAGAAAAAGTACTAAACTGGACAATAAAAAATATGCAAGATAAAAAAGGATATTTTTACTATCAACTTAAAGAAGGGGTAAGCTCTAAAATCCCTTATATGCGTTGGAGTAATGCCTTTATGTTTAATGCTTTAAGTTATTATATATTATCACAATGCAAGAAAATAGAGTAACATTGAATGGTGTGAAAGTGCATCCATTCAAATCTTTCACAGAATTATTGGAGTATGTGAATGGACGTAAAGGGATCTTGATAGCGATTAATGCTGAAAAGATATTACATGCTACTAGCCAGACAAAAGATATAATCAATCGGAATATTGGTTATTGTGATGGTTTTGGTGCAGTGATGGCTTTGAAAAAACGTGGTTATAAGGATGTTGCTAAAATACCGGGCTGTGAGTTGTGGCTGAAAATTATTACTTTCTTATATGAGAAAGGTAAGAGTTTCTATTTGGTAGGCAGTAAACAAGAAATAATTGAAAATACAGTAGAAAAGCTACAAAAAGAATTTCCGGGGGTGAATATAATCAATTATCGAAATGGTTACATCAAAACAGAAGAAGAGAAAAAAGAATTAATAGCTGATATCGTAATGAAGAAACCGGATGTAGTGTTTGTGGCAATGGGATCGCCTAAACAAGAGATATTGATGGAGGAGATGTTTCAGCAACATACGGCTATATATCAAGGATTAGGAGGAAGTTTTGACGTATATACAGGAAATGTGAAACGAGCGCCGAAATGGTGGGTAAATCATAATTTGGAGTTTGCATATAGGTTGGTTAAACAACCTTCGCGTATTAAACGACAGATTCATTTAATTCGTTTTTTACAATTGGTAAACATGGGTAAAATTTAATATTTAAATATGATAGATTTATGAACAGGTTAAATAAACAATTACTTTGGCTGATGTTGCCATTTTTGCTGGTTGCATGCCAGTCGTATAAAAAGGTTCCCTATTTGCAAAATTCTGAAATAATCGGACAGAATATGCAGCATGAAAATATGTATGATGCCAAAATTATGCCAAAGGATCTGCTGACTATTGTGGTGTCTTGTACTAGTCCGGAATTAGCTATGCCTTTTAATCTGATAGTAGCGGGACCTGTAAATGCAAATGATGTCAATAGATATATAACATCTCAACCTACTTTACAAACTTATTTAGTAAGTAATAAAGGTACAGTAGATTTTCCGGTATTAGGTGAATTGAAATTAGGAGGTCTAACCAAGAAGGAGGCAGAGCAGCTGATTGTAGATAAACTGAAGCCTTACATTAAAGAGACTCCTATTGTTACAGTACGGATGGTTAATTATAAAATTTCAGTAATTGGGGAAGTAGCTCGTCCAGGGACATTTACTATCAATAACGAAAAAGTTAATTTACTGGAAGCTTTAGCAATGGCAGGCGATATGACTGTATACGGACTTCGTGACAATGTGAAGTTGATTCGTGAGGATGCCAATGGGAAACAGCAGATTATCACTCTTGATCTTAATAAAGCAGAGACTATTTTATCTCCTTATTATTGGTTGCAACAAAATGATATACTTTATATAACTCCAAACAAAGCGAAGGCACGTAATTCAGATATTGGTAATAGCACAAGTCTCTGGTTCTCTGCTACCTCTATACTAGTGTCGTTAACAAGTATGTTAGTAACAATATTCAAATAACAATATCTATTATGCTTGAGGAAAAAAAAGAAAAACGTAACGAGGTGGACGAAGAACAATTTAATATTCAGGAGGTTATTTTCCGTTATTTGGTTTATTGGCCTTGGTTTATTGTTTCAGTAGTAATTTGTATAATCCTTGCGTGGACTTATTTGTATACAACAACACCGGTTTACAATATCTCTGCTACTGTTTTGATAAAAGATGACGAGAAGGGTGGAGGATCTGGTATGAGTTCTGAACTGGAAAAAATGGGGCTTGATGGTTTTATGTCTTCGTCCAAAAATATAGATAATGAGATAGAAGTTTTGCGTTCTAAGTCATTGGCGCGCGAGGTGGTGAATCAATTGAATCTGTTTGTGACTTATAGAGATGGAGATGCATTTCCTGAAAGAGAACTGTATCGTACCTCACCTGTACTGGTGAGCTTGATACCTCAAGAAGCTGAGAATTTATCAAAAACAATGGAAGTGGGAATGACTTTGTTGCCAACGGGAGCTATGAATGTGCTGATAACTGTGGGGGATAAAGAATATCAGAAGCAGTTTGATAAATTACCGGCAGTCTTTCCTACTGATGAGGGGACGGTAGCTTTTTTTGCTAATAATGATACGTTAGTGTTGTCACATTCTGAAGAAAAAGATAAAGAACGGCATATAACTGCTTTTATTAATAGTCCGTTGTCGGTAGCAAGGGGGTATACCAATGCTTTGGCAATAGCCCCTACGTCAAAAACTACTTCTGTAGCCATAATTTCATTAAAGAACTCGAATACGCAGCGAGGAAAGGATTTTATCAACAAGCTGTTAGAAATGTATAATATCAATGCTAACAATGATAAGAATGAAGTGGCACAAAAGACAGCAGAGTTTATTAATGAACGTATTGGCATAATTTCAAAAGAGTTGGGAAGTACGGAACAGGATTTGGAGAATTTCAAACGTAGTGCCGGTATCACTGACTTAACAAGTGAAGCCCAGATAGCCTTGACCGGTAATGCGGAATACGAGAAAAAACGTGTGGAAAACCAGACGCAAATTAATTTGGTAATGGATTTGCAACGTTATATGCAAGGGAATGAATATGAAGTGTTGCCAAGTAATATCGGGTTGCAAGATGTAGCGTCGGTTAGTGCAATAGACCGGTATAATGAAATGTTAGTGGAAAGGAAACGTTTGCTGCGTACATCAACAGAAAGCAATCCAACAATTGTAAATCTGGATACTAGTATCCGAGCTATGCGAAGCAATGTGCAAGCTACATTGGATGCTACATTGAAAGGGTTACAAATAACTAAGGAGGATCTTGCTCGTGAGGCGAACCGTTATTTGCGCCGTATTAGCGATGCACCTACTCAGGAACGTCAGTTTGTCAGCATCGCCCGTCAACAGGAAATCAAGGCGGGACTTTATTTGATGTTGCTTCAAAAACGTGAAGAGAATGCTATCACTCTGGCAGCTACTGCAAATAATGCCAAAACTATTGATGAAGCATTGGCGGACGATAAACCGGTTTCTCCCAAAAAGATGATAATCTATCTGGCTGCTTTAGTACTGGGAATGGGGCTTCCGGTAGGTATTATTTACCTGATTGGACTGACGAAATTCAAGATTGAAGGTAGAGTTGATGTAGAACGGTTGACTTCTCTTCCGGTTATCGGTGATATTCCATTAGCCGATGAAAAAAAGGGTTCTATTGCGGTATTTGAGAATAAAAATAATCTTATGAGCGAGACTTTCCGAAATATCCGTACCAATCTTCAGTTTATGCTTGAGAGTGGTAAGAATGTAATTTTGGTGACTTCTACTATCAGTGGTGAAGGTAAGTCTTTTATATCAGCCAATTTAGCTATCAGCCTTTCTTTATTAGGGAAGAAGGTGGTGATTGTAGGTCTTGATATTCGTAAACCGGGATTGAATAAAGTATTCAATATTCCTAAAAAGGATCATGGAATTACTCAATTTTTGACCAACCCAACTACGGATTTGATGGATTTGGTGCAGCCTTCTGACATAAATAAAAATCTGTTCATACTTCCCGGTGGAACAGTTCCGCCTAATCCTACAGAGTTACTGGCTCGTGACGGATTGGAAAAGGCTATCGAAATATTGAAAAAGAATTTTGATTATGTGATATTAGACACGGCGCCAGTCGGTATGGTTACCGATACTTTACTTATTGGACGTGTAGTTGACTTGGCTGTCTATGTATGTCGTGCAGATTACACCCGTAAGGCTGAGTTTACTTTAATCAATGAACTTGCCGAAAATAATAAATTGCCTAACCTCTGTATTGCTATTAATGGTTTGGATCTAAAGAGGAGAAAATATGGCTATTATTACGGCTATGGTAAATATGGCAAGTATTATGGCTATGGTAAACGTTACGGTTATGGCTATGGTTATGGAGAAAATCATGGTGATAAAGAATAATCGTTGAATAAAATAGCCATTATATTTCTCTGATGTATACGAGCCAATAAAAAATAAAGTGCTTTTAATACTTTACACAAAGTGAGATGAAATATGTAGGTCCCTAACTTCATGCTACACACATGAAGAACCCTACATTTTGTAGGTCAGGAAACGTACAGCGGTATGTTCCTGGTCCACGCCCTCATGTCGGCGTAAAAGCCGGTGTGATTTCCTTTTATATCAACTGTCTGCGAAGATCGTTGATATATTTTTTTTATAACAAGCAAAGGTGGAAAACGAAATACGAATAAGAGTAAAACATAAAGCGGTGCTTTACGAAGGCTAAAGCATAGCTTTACGACCTCTAAAGCTATGCTTTAGGACTAAGAAAGCACCATGTGTTACAAGTGTTTTAATTAGTTTCTTTTGTTTTCCTTGTAAATTTGGACATTTTGGAGTAACTTGCGCAATTATTTAAAAAATTGGAGAATAACAGGTATGGATAATCATGTCGTAATAATGGCTGGTGGCATTGGCAGCCGTTTTTGGCCGATGAGTACACCGGAATGTCCAAAACAATTTATTGATGTAATGGGCTGTGGACGGTCACTGATTCAGTTGACTGCCGATCGTTTTGACGGTGTTTGCCCGAAGGAAAATATGTGGGTGGTTACTTCCGAGAAATATATAGATATTGTTCGGGAGCAGTTGCCGGAGATGCCGGAGAGCAATATCCTGGCAGAGCCTTGCGCACGTAACACGGCACCCTGCATAGCTTATGCTTGCTGGAAAATCAAAAAGAAACACCCGAATGCGAATATCGTAGTGACTCCTTCGGATGCATTGGTTATCGATACGGGGGAATTCCGTCGGGTAGTAGAGAAGGCACTTCGTTTTACGAATGATAGTAGCGCTATTGTTACCCTAGGTATCAGACCGACCCGTCCGGAAACAGGATATGGGTATATTGCTGCCGGAGATCAGATAATGACGGATAAGGAGATTTTTACGGTAGATGCATTCAAGGAAAAACCGGATAAGGAAACTGCTGAGAGATACTTGGCAGAGGGTAATTACTTCTGGAATGCCGGAATCTTTGTGTGGAATGTACGTACTATAACTTCAGTGATGCGTGTATATGCTCCGGGTATTGCACAGATTTTCGACCGTATCTTCCCGGACTTCTATACGGAGAAAGAGAGCGAAACGATAAAGAAGCTGTTTCCAACTTGCGAAAGCATTTCTATTGACTACGCAGTGATGGAGAAAGCGCAGGAAATCTATGTACTGCCTGCATCATTCGGTTGGTCAGATTTGGGTACATGGGGCGCTTTGCGTGGACTCTTGTCACAAGATAAATCGGGAAATGCTACGGTAGGAACAGATATTCGCCTGTATGACAGTAAAAACTGTATTGTACACGCCAGCGAAGAAAAGCGGGTGGTGGTTCAAGGACTGGACGGATATATCATTGCCGAGAAAGATAATACGTTGTTGATTTGCAAATTGGAAGAAGAACAGAGGATTAAAGAATTCTCAAAATAAGAGCTATTCCGGGTTCTGATATTCACGTGGTGTTATCCCTGTTATCCGTTTGAAAAACTTGCAGAAAAAAGAAGGGTTAGGGAAATTCAACTCATCAGAAATTTGATAAACAAGCAGATTGCTATGCTTTAGCAATACTTTAGCTTCTAGTATAATGGACTGGTTTATCCAGTCCATTACTGTTTGTTGGCTGGCTTGTCGGACGACCGTATTGAGATAGCGTGGAGTGAGACATAGTTTGTCTGCATAAAAAACAACGTTACGCTCTTTCTTACTATAAGTATTGACCAAAGAGATGAAACGCTGGAAGATTTCTTCTTGGCGTGTTTGGTAGTTTTGTGTTTTCTGGTTGTTATTGGCAAGGTATTCTATATTATATAAGAGGCTGACCAGTAAATGCTGAATGACTTCCCGGCGGAAGAACGATTCTTGTAATATATTCCACATGAGGTCAAAATAACTTTTAAATTGCTGGCTTTCCTGCGGTGTCAGGGATAATATAATATTTTTCTGTAATTGTGAGAGATGGGTAAAGAAATCATCCTTTCCGATTATAGGAAGAAATTCAGAATCCATTGCCACCATTTGCATATCAAAATCAGGAGATACCTCGATGAGCTGAAGAATAGAATTGGGAACTATTAGCAACATCTTGTCTGGCTGGAAAGTTTGTTCTATCAGGTTAATTAGTACCCGTGCATACCCCTGTTTGATAATCGCAACACGTCCTTCTTTGATTCGGTATGGCTGATCTAATGTGACAAGACTCGATTCTAATTTTGCAAAGCTGTGTACAAATCCGAAATGCGGTGATATAAAACGGAACTCATTATGCCGGACGATATCCAGATTCCCTAATATTTCCAATCCTATATTCAAAGGTGTTTTCTTCTCCATTTTTTTTCTTTATTTTTCCGGCAAAGATAATAAAAAGCTCCAAATGACCTTTCTTCCTTTTGCTTTATCGAACTATTGGGACATATTTGCTGACTATCAGAATGTGACTGTATCTCTGAAACACCTATCTTTGTCTTTCGAAGAATTAATAGAAAATGATGCGTATGAAAAGAATAGTTTTCAGTTTCTCCTTTTTATTGTTTGTATTGGGTATGTATGCGCAAGTTACGTTAGAAGAATGTCAACGGAAGGCGCAGGATAATTATCCGTTGGTACATCAATATAGTTTGGTGGAGAAAACAAAGGAATATAGTTTGGCAAATGCGGCCAAAGGATATTTGCCTCAGTTGGCTCTTTCGGCTAAAGCTACTTATCAGAGCGAAGTGACGGAGATTCCGGTGAAACTTCCCGGAGTAGATATAAAAGGATTACCCAAAGACCAGTATCAGGTAATGTTGGAGTTGCAACAGAAAATTTGGGATGGTGGCGGAATCCGGATGCAGAAGAAACATACAATGGCGGAAGCTGAGATAGAGAAAGAAAGCCTGAATGTGGATATGTATGCACTGAACGGTCGGGTGAATGATTTGTATTTCGGAATTTTGTTGTTGGATGAGCAATTGCGACAGAATGCATTGTTGCAGGATGAACTGGAACGGAATTACCGTCAGATCACCGCTTATGTGGAAAATGGAATAGCCAATCAGGCGGATTTGGATGCTGTGAAAGTAGAGCAGTTGAATACCCGCCAGAAGAGGGTAGACCTTGTTTCGTCACGTGCTGCTTATTTGAAAATGCTTTCGTTGCTGGTAGGGGAAGAGTTATCTCAAAACACTACATTGGAGAAACCCGTCCCTCAGAATGAAGTTTCTGCTGTTAGTGAGATACGTCGGCCGGAATTATCCTTGTTTGATGCGCAAGGAGCCGGGTTGCAAGTTCAGGAAAAGGCACTTAATGTACGTCATCTTCCGCAATTCGGATTGTTTGTACAAGGAGCTTATGGAAATCCGGGGCTGAACATGCTGAAAAATGAATTCTCTCCTTATTATATGGCAGGTGTCCGCCTTTCGTGGAATTTCGGTAGTCTGTATACGTTGAAAAACGACCGGCGGGTGATTGAGAATAAACGCCGGCAGTTGGACAATAACCGGGATGTGTTTCTTTTCAATACGCGGTTGCAAATGACGCAACAGGATCAGGCGGTTCGTTCGTTGGAGAAGCAGATGCAGGATGATGATGAGATTATCCGTCTGCGTACTAATATTCGAAAAGCGGCAGAGGCAAAGGTGGCTAATGGAACATTGACCGTGACCGAGATGCTTCGGGAACTGACCAACGAGAGCTTGGCGCATCAGTCGAAAGCCCTGCATGAGATTCAACGGTTGATGGGCATTTATCAATTGAAATATACAACGAATTATTAAAAAACATCTCAGGATATGAAAGGAATAACAAAGATAGGAATGTGGGGGATGGCATTGGTAATGTTGTCTGCCTGCGGAAACGGGACACCTGATTATGACGCAACCGGTACGTTTGAAGCTACGGAAGTCATCGTCTCTGCCGAAGCTGCCGGAAAATTGCTAAAGTTGGATGTAGAAGAAGGTACAAGGTTAAAAGCGGGTGAAGAAGTTGGTTTGGTCGATACCGTGCAGTTATATCTGAAGAAGCTGCAACTGGAAGCCAGTATGAAATCCGTGGAAAGCCAGCGTCCTGACCTTGCCAAACAGATTGCTGCTACCAAACAGCAGATTGCTACGGCCGAACGTGAAAAGAAACGGGTAGAGAACTTGCTTGCTGCGGGTGCGGCGAATCAGAAACAGTTGGACGACTGGGATGCACAAGTCAAATTGCTCGAGAGGCAGCTTGTTGCCCAGGAATCATCATTGCTGAACAGTACGAATAGTCTGACGGAACAGGGAAATTCGGTAGCCATACAGGTGGCACAGGTGGAAGACCAGTTAGACAAATGCCATATCCAGTCACCTATTGAAGGTACGGTACTGGCAAAATATGCGGAAGCCGGTGAACTGGCATCTGTCGGCAGACCATTATTTAAAGTGGCAGAAACTGACGGAATGTACTTGCGGGCTTATATAACTTCCGAACAGTTGTCACAAGTGAAACTGGGAGATAAGGTGACTGTCTATGCCGATTATGGAAATTCGGAGCAGAAAGCCTATCCGGGCGTGATTACATGGATTTCCGACCGTTCGGAATTTACTCCTAAAACTATCCTGACAAAAAATGAACGCGCTAATTTAGTATATGCGGTGAAGATAGCTGTAAAAAATGACGGAGAACTGAAGATAGGCATGTATGGTGGAGTAAAAATGAAGGTTGGAAACTGAAAACGGAGAATTTAGATGAAAGTGGCAGATGGAAGAGAACCCATAGTGGTTGCGGAAGAAATCAGCAAAAGCTATGGAAAGGTGGAAGCGCTGAAAGGAGTTTCTTTTGCGGTAGAGCAGGGAGAGATTTTCGGGTTGATTGGCCCCGATGGTGCGGGAAAGAGTACCTTGTTCCGTATTCTGACTACTCTATTGCTTGCTGATAAGGGTGTGGCGGCTATCGGCGGATTAGATGTAACTTCGGACTATAAACAGATTCGCACAAGGGTAGGATATATGCCCGGTCGCTTTTCGCTTTATCAAGACCTCTCGGTGGAAGAGAATCTGGAGTTTTTCGCTACGGTATTCCATACGACAATCCGGGAAAATTATGACTTGATTAAGGATATCTATCAGCAGATAGAACCGTTCAAGAAGAGAAGGGCAGGAGCCTTGTCGGGTGGTATGAAGCAGAAACTGGCATTGAGTTGCGCATTGATTCATAAACCGGATATTTTATTTCTGGACGAGCCAACTACGGGTGTGGATCCTGTGTCGCGCAAGGAGTTTTGGCAGATGCTCAGAAATTTGCGGAAGCAGGGGATTACGATTATTGTTTCGACTCCTATTATGGACGAAGCCCGCCAATGCGACAGGATTGCTTTTATCAATCATGGACAAATTCATGGCATCGATACACCTGAACGTATTCTGCAACAATTTGCTTCTATTCTTTGTCCGCCTTCATTGGAACGGGATGAAGTACGGCATGAGAGGACGCCTGTGATTGAAGTGGAGCAGTTGACTAAATGTTTTGGAAGTTTTACCGCAGTAGATCATATCTCTTTTCAAGTGAACCGGGGAGAAATCTTTGGCTTTCTGGGTGCTAACGGTGCAGGAAAGACGACAGCTATGCGGATGCTTTGCGGACTGAGCCGGCCGACATCGGGGGTGGGAAGGGTAGCGGGATATGATATTTTCCGAGAGGCGGAGCAGGTAAAGAAACATATCGGATACATGAGCCAGAAGTTTTCTCTATACGAAGACTTGAAGGTATGGGAGAATATTCGCCTGTTTGCCGGAATCTATGGAATAGAAGAACAGGAAATAGAACGAAAGACTGAGGAATTGCTGGAGCGTCTGGGCTTTTCTGCCGAGCGGGATACTTTGGTGAAAAGCCTTCCTTTAGGCTGGAAGCAGAAACTGGCATTTTCGGTTTCAATCTTCCACGAGCCGAGAATCGTTTTTCTGGATGAACCGACCGGTGGGGTGGATCCAGCCACGCGAAGACAGTTTTGGGAATTGATTTATCAGGCTGCCGACCGGGGAATCACGGTATTTGTGACCACACACTATATGGACGAAGCGGAATATTGTAACCGGATTTCTATCATGGTGGACGGACAGATTAAGGCTCTTGACACGCCTGCCCGTCTGAAAAAGCAATTCGGAGTGGAAACGATGGATGATGTTTTCCAAAAATTAGCCCGCGGTGCGGTGCGCAAAGCAGATTGATTATGAGACAGTTTATTGCTTTTGTAAAGAAAGAGTTTTACCATATTTTCCGTGACAGGCGGACGATGCTGATTCTGTTGGGGATGCCCGTTGTGCAGATTATTCTGTTCGGATTTGCCATCAGTACGGAAGTGAAAAATGTACGCCTGGCTGTGCTCGATCCTTCTAATGATGTGGTGACACGGAAAATCATTGATCGTTTGGATGCCAGTGAGTATTTTACGGTTACTGCCCGTTTTCATTCACCTCAAGAGATGGAAGCTGCCTTTCTGAAAGGGAAGATTGATATGGCGGTTGTTTTTGGTGAACGTTTTATGGACGGGCTTTATGCGGGCGATGCTCGTGTACAGTTGATTGTTGATGCGACGGATCCGAATATGTCGACTTCTCAGGTTAATTATGCGACTGGAATTGTCTCTATGGTAGGGCAGGAGATGCTGCCGCCGAATGTATCGGCTGCCAGTCTGACTCCCGACGTAAAGCTGCTGTACAATCCTCAGATGAAAAGTGCTTATAATTTTGTACCGGGAGTGATGGGGTTGATTCTGATGTTGATTTGTGCCATGATGACCTCTATTTCCATCGTTCGCGAGAAAGAAACAGGGACAATGGAAGTATTGTTGGTTTCGCCGGTAAAACCGTTATTTATTATTTTGGCAAAGGCTGTGCCTTATTTTGTGTTGTCGTTTGTCAATCTGATAACTATTCTGTTACTTTCTGTTTTTGTGTTGGATGTTCCGGTGATGGGAAGTTTGTTTTGGTTGATAACGGTATCTCTGTTGTTTATTTTTGTGTCTTTGGCTTTGGGGTTGCTGATTTCATCGGTAACGCAGACGCAGGTTGCCGCTATGTTGGTATCGGGCTTGATGTTAATGATGCCTACTATGCTGCTATCGGGGATGATTTTCCCTATTGAGAGTATGCCATTGATACTTCAGTGGATATCGGATATACTTCCGGCACGTTGGTATATTCAGGCGGTGCGAAAGTTGATGATTGAAGGCGTGCCGGTTATATTTGTAGTGAAGGAGATTGGTATTTTATTGTTGATGGCGACGGTACTTATAACGGTCAGCTTCAAGAAGTTTAAGTATCGGTTGGAATAATAATGAGTTAAATGGAGAATTGTTTATGATAAAGTTCCTGATAGAAAAAGAGTTTAAACAATTGCTACGCAATTCGTTTCTGCCGAAACTGATTCTTGTTTTTCCATGTATGATTATGCTGCTGATGCCTTGGGCGGTAAATCTGGAAATCAAGAATATCGAACTGAATATAGTGGATAATGACCATTCGGCTATTTCCCGGCGACTGGTGAATAAGATTGCTGCTTCCACTTATTTCCGTCTGGTGGAAGTGCCGGCTTCCTATGAGGAAGGGCTTCGAAATATTGAAACCGGAACGGCGGATATTGTAATGGAGATACCGAGGCATCTGGAACGGGACTGGATGAATGGTGAAGATGCTCATATCTTGATAGCTGCCAATGCCGTGAATGGGACGAAAGGGGGACTTGGAAGTTCTTACTTAGCTTCCATAGTTAATGACTATGCTGCCGAATTGCGTTCGGAACGTCCTGAAGCGGCTACCCTTTCCGGGGCTTTTCCTTCTATCCGTATTGATACTCAGGGATTGTTTAATCCGAATTTGAACTATAAACTTTACATGATTCCGGCATTGATGGTTATGTTGCTGACATTGATTTGTGGCTTTTTGCCTGCCTTGAATGTGGTTAGCGAAAAAGAAGTGGGGACGATTGAACAAATCAATGTGACGCCGGTTCCGAAGTTCGTCTTTATTCTTGCTAAACTATTGCCTTATTGGTTGATTGGCTTCATTGTGTTGACTTTATGTTTCATATTGGCATGGTTGATTTACGGTATAGTACCCGTCGGGCATTTTATGTTGATTTACTTCTTTGCGGTTCTTTTCGTATTGGTGATGTCCGGCTTCGGACTTGTCATTTCCAATTATTCGGCTACAATGCAGCAGTCGATGTTCGTTATGTGGTTCTGTATGTTGATTTTGATATTGATGAGCGGGCTGTTTACGCCGATTAGCAGTATGCCGGAGTGGGCACAATGGATTACCAGGCTCAATCCTTTGCGTTATTTTATGGAAGTGATGCGAATGGTGTATCTCAAAGGGAGCGGTTTCTTTGACTTATTGCCACAGTTGGGGATATTGCTGTTTTTTGCAGTTGTGTTTAATAGTTGGGCGGTGGTCAGTTATCGGAAGAATCAATAAGGAACATATCTACATAAAGGGATACATCTACATGTATATAAAAAGACAGCCCATTCCTTTTGATTGGAAAGAGCTGTCTTTGTCATTTCTATCACTGGTTCCAGTGATTTAGTTGGTTACCGTATTATTTTACTTCGATTTGTCTATTCGGCTTCTTCACTTCTTCTTCTGAGAGTTTCGGAAGTTCGATGTTCAGAACACCATGCTCTACGGATGCGGCAATTTTTTCCTTGTCTACATTATCCGGCAGAATCATTGTTTGCTGGAACTTAGAGTATGAGAATTCGCGACGCAGATAGCGACCATCTTTCTTCTCCTCTTTGTTTTCAGTCTTCTTCTCCATGCTGATGACAAGGTTATTGTCTTCATCAATGCGAACATTGAAATCATCCTTTGTCATACCTGGAGCAGCCAGTTCTACTTTGTATTCTTTCTCTGTTTCCAAAACGTTAATTGCAGGTGCAGTAGCATTTGCTTTTACCATCCAATCGTTATCAAAGAAATCGTTAAAGATACTTGGTAACCAACTTTGAGTTCTTCTAACAGGCATCATAATTTTAGTCTCCTATCTTTAAGTTAAACATTTTATTAATTCAAGTTTGAACTTCGGAGCTCTTGCAGGTAGTGGAGATTATTCGGGTATCCACTGTCTGTTCTTGAACCGTCGTTCACTCTTAATAGTGCAAACCTCGTGCCAATTGATTTTAGAGACTAAAAATGTCTATTTGACATTTGAATAATGTCAATTTTACTTATTTGGTGACAAAATGTATTCTTCTTTTATTTATTTTATATAAGATAGATATTAATTTTATAATCCGGTTACTTCTTCTCGATTAGCTTGAATCTTAATCTCAGCGTTTGCCTTTCTTCATCATAATCATAACTGATGATTTTGAAAGTTCCCACTTCGGCGGTATTGGATACATGAGAACCGATACAGGCACAGGCATCATAATCGCCAATACGAATGATGCGAAGTGTTTCGCTGGCATCCGCAGGTAGTTTACTCAAGTCTACAATGTCTTTAGCCTGCTCATGCGTCATAAACTCAACAGTCACTGGCAAATTCAGACTGATGACTTCGTTCACTTTATTTTCAATAGATTGTATCTGCTCTGCTGTCGGACAAGAGGAAAGAATATAGTCACATTTACTTTTTTTTCTTTCTATGTGGGCGTTGCGAGAGCGTGGACAACCGAAAGTTTTTACCATAGTGGCATTTAATAAATGCTCCGCTGTATGCATAGGTGCGATTGACACATCCTGAAACTTGGGACTTGGCTTATTTATTTCTATATTTGTTTCCATATTAA
>PPYF01602865.1_pt1 | contig 23221 bp, 17 predicted proteins | sample 1559871 | NCBI WGS metagenome assembly PPYF01 (sample SAMN08240021, study PRJNA423297) | Human gut metagenome, whole genome shotgun sequencing project.
AGTTAATATTGTACAAAAAAAGATCCCATATAGACAGACACGCTTTTTCTCGTGTCCACCATATAGGATCCATTTTATGTCTACCATCTGAAATATAACTGTTCTACCTATTTTTTATATACTTGACATTTCACTAAAAAGTATATCTACTATACTTTCACTATTATCCTCTATATTAGGATTAAGGTTTTGTGCAAATTTCTTTAAATCTTCCAATCTAGCTCCTTTATTACATATATCTCTTATAATAATTTCCATACCACCATTAGCATATTCTTCTATCAATTTATACTTTTCATCTTCTCTATCCGATCTTAATAAAGACAAATCTTGTTCTCTAATATTTTCATATAATGCAATAATATCCATTATAACTTTATCATGTTCATCAAATATAGTTAATTTTATAGGGTCAGCGCTAGATTTATGTATTGGTTTCTTTCTCCCCATTTTAAACCCAACAACTAATGCAAGCATATATACATCTTTCATTGATGAAAATAACTTTTCAGCATCTTTTTCTGGTCTTCCTAAACTTTTAAAATATGGCTCATACTCTAAAGATTTATTTAATGAATTTTTAGCCATTATATTGTACCTCCTTTATTACAGTTGTTTCCATAATTTCTTTATTATTATCATTTTCATCAAACATCTTATACATTCTTCCAACTTTACCCTTAATGTTATCCTCTACATCTTTATTCCATTGTTTATCAGATACAATAATTATAACTTGAGATGCTAACTCTCCTATATTAGCCGCTACATTAGAAGTATGTGTCTGATCTAAGTTTCCAAATGGCGAATCCATTACTATCGGGAAGTCTCCACCTGAGAAATCAGATAAAAATTGCTCTTTTGTTTTTTCTCTTGCATATGATACTAATGATCCTATAAATGAAAGGCTTGTTATTTGACCTTCTCCCGTAGATAGTACTTCTACTTCATCTACTATATCTTCTTTAATAGTACTTGTTATCTTAAGCTCAAATTGTTCTGTAAGAACAGGTACTCTATACTCTTTTCTTGTTATTTTTGAATATACTTCTTTTATTTTTTTATCTAATTCTATTCTAGTTGCTTCTACAAAGTATTCTTTTATCTCTTTATTTAATTCTATTAATTTTTCTACTTGTTCTAATTTTAAATTTATACTGTGTGCAATTTTATTATTTACACTGCATAATCTTATATCTTCTTCAATTTTTACTATTTCTCTCTTAATTGATCTTATTTCATTTTCAGTTTTACCAATTTTATTATGTATATCATTTATTTTTTTATTTAATTCTATTCTTTTACTTTCATTGTATCTTATTTTTTCTTCATTCGAATTAAGCAACTCTTTACTTATATTTTTTAAACTTTCTTTTAATTCATCTATTCTATCAGTTACTTCACCTTCTAAATTTTCTAATTTTTCTAATTCAACATAAAAGTCTTTTCCATCACCTATATGTTTTATATATGAAGTAATTTTACTGTATGCATCATCTAATTCACTTCTTCCCGCAACAGATTTTAAATTTTCTACAGTTATATATTGATTAGTTCCAGGTATTAACTTGCATCCACAAATACATCTTTGTCTTTCTAGTATATCATCTACAAATTGCATTTTTATATCAGATGGAAGTTCTCCCTTTTCTCTCTTATCTTCTAAATATTCAACTATATTACTAAAATAGCTTGCTATTATTGGCTTTTTTAAGTTTTTAGATATATGAGATGCTATTTTTACTTTTATACTTTCTAACTCATTTTTAGATATTTGTAAATCTTTATCTATTCTACTTCTTTCTCTTTGTTTACTTTTTACAATTTCTGAGTTACTCTTTTCTAAATATTTAGTTACTTTATCTAACTCTTCATTATATTCTATTAGTGATTTTGTGTGGCTTTCAAGAACTTCTTCTGTTATTGCTAATTCCATTTTCTTACTATCTAATTTAGAATCTAATTTTCTTTCATTTTCATTAGTGTTTTTTGCTATTTCTTTTATATATTCTGATCTAATACCATCCAAATCTTTAGATGTATTATCTATCGTAGTTAAACCTAATATATCTAATATTGCTTTTCTTATTTCAACTTTTCCATCCACTTGAGCTAATTTATTGATACGTTCACCATCAAAAAAGAAAAACTCTCTTAATCGTTTTGGAATTATACCTTCAAAAAAGTCTTTTTCTGTTATTTCTATTGAATTACCTGTTCTTTTATCTCTGTATTCTATATATGGTTTTTCTATACTATTAGGTTTTATTACATTATTCTGTTTTATAAACTTTTGTTTTCTTAATATTGTATACTCTGTTCCTCTATCTTCAAACTCAAGTTTAATATATGATGTTTCAATACTACTATTTTTCATTTCTTCTGCTGCTCTATTATTTAACATCCCTTTTATAGTTAAAGGCTCCATAACATCTCCATACATTACCCAATAAAATGCATTTAGTAATGTTGTTTTTCCAGCTCCATTTTCTCCCCTTAGTACAGTTACATTTTTATCATTATCAGTAGAAAATACTATTTCCTGTTTTCCATAATATCGATAAAAATTATTTATAGTCAATCTATTTAACTTCATTTCCAACCACCTTCTCAATAATTGCCTTTATATTCTCTCTTACTTCTTGTCTTTTTATCTTATGTCTAGTATCTCTTTCTATGGTGGCAATATGACCATATATTTTCTGAGTATCCTTGTCATATTTAGATAATATATTTGCTATACTTTTTTTCTTATCCATTTTATATTCCTCCACATTTAGATATCATACATATCCCATATATTCATTAATTTACGGTGTGCATCTACATAATTAATAGCCAACTTAGCAAACTCATCAAATCTTTTTATTTCTCTAAGTAAAATTTTACTTTCAAATATTTTTTCTTCATCTGTAAGTCGATCTATATAGTCTTTATTCAATGATGGTACTACTATAAAATCATATATTTCTGCAAAGTCTTTATCTTCACATCGTCTTAATATTCTTCCTCTTCTCTGTATAAATTCTTTCGGATTGGTGCTACTTGATAATATAAATGCTCTTCTTAATTGAGGAATATCTATTCCCTCATCTAAGCATCTTATTGCTGATATAGCATCTAATCTACCATCTATAAATTTTTCTAAAATATTTTTTCTATCATCCTTATTTTCTTCAGAGGTAAATGTATGTGTTTTTAATCCAAGATTATTTGCTACTGCTCTATTAACCTTATATATGTACTTATCATCATTTTCTATTTCATCTCCGCAATAAAATATATTAAACTTAGTTCCATTAACTTTATCTTTCATCATATTTAGTGTTTTAATTTTATTTGCAGCACATCCTATTATTCTAGCACGTTTCATAAGTAAACTTGTCAAGCAACTATCTTCTTCATTAGATATATTAATAACCTTACCAATCTTATTTGTTAATTTAAAGTATTCATATTTTTCTTCATCTGTCAGTTCAATAAATATAGGATAATAATAATATGGAGTTAAAAATCCTTCTTCTATTGCACGTTCCATAGAAAATGTATATATTATATCTCCAAAATAAAATTTTACTTTATCCATATTTTCTTTATTATACTCTGATTGTAATGTCGCAGATAACCCTAACCGTAAGTTGCAATTATTAGGAAGGTTTGATATGTATTTTTTTGTAACTACATGGTGCATTTCATCTATACAAAGAATATAATCTTTATCTATCTTACTTAATAAATTTTGAAAGTCATTTCCATTAAATGTTGCATTCGTAGTTATTATAAATAAATTTTTATTTATATTTGAATTAAATAGATTAATTTTATTATTTAATTTACTGTACCATAGTTCTTTATTTTCATAACACATAATAGGGTCTATATTGAACTCTTTTAAATTTTCAACCCATTGTTCTAATAAAGATTTATACGGTACAACTATAACTAGTCCACAAGACAATCCTTTAACTTTGCATAATTTCAATACTTTTACAATTGCACAAATTGCCGTTATAGTCTTACCTGTACCTGTTGCCATTTCAAGTATTCCTTTAAACTTATTATCAAACCAACTTTGTATAGCATCATTTTGGTATTTTCTCAGTTTTATATATGAAGGTATTTCAGGCGTTTTTTCATTGTTATAATCTAATTCACTTTCATTTAGTTGCATTCCCAGTACTCCTTCATCAATACTACTTTCATTTTCTTTAAATACATCTTCAAAATTATCTACTTTCCAGTTTTTACTTTTATCATTCCATAAATTATCAAATGTTTCATTCATACATTCTACTTGAGTTTTTGAAGTCCAAGAATGATATATATTTATATATTCATAGTTAAACTTTAATGCATGTAATGTTTCATTCATAGAACCATTAAAAGCTACTTTATTGTTATAAAAATCTTCAAATATACCTATTTTACCATGATATATACCTAAATTTTTGTTATCTCTATTAGAGATAATTTTTATATCTATTATTCCTTTATATACTAACCAAGATAAATAATCCTGTTCATTTTTATGCCTATTATATATATCAAAATTTATTATTTCTCTACTATATTCAATTTTTCTTCTATTTCTATATCCCTTGTTTATTGCATCTATATCCATACTCAATAAATTAGATGAAACTAATAGCTTAATTTTTCCACTATTCTCTATAAATTTTTTTAGTCCTTTATCTAATACTATTAATATTTTACTCGAAAAGTAAGGCACAGCTCTTTTATATAATTTACTACATAATAAACATTTGTAATAGAATTCATCAACTATATTATTATCATCTGAGTTATATAAATGTTCTATATTTTGATTTATTAAATCATTCATAGTTATCCTTTTCTTATTTATTATATATTTTTATATTTATATAGAACTATTATCAACTTTTTATTTTTCTATACTCAATAAGTTTAATTGCTTACATTTTATAATTCTTAATATAAGTCATATAGTATAATATTTTTTAAAACTCTAATTAGTCACTATAACTAACTAGAGTTTTTATATAATTATTTATTTAATTCCCAAAATGCCTTATCTTTAATATATATAGGAGCATTCTCTTTAGGTATCTTAACTAAGCTCTCATGTTTAGCAAGACTCTTTATCTTATTATATATACTATCCTCTTCACCCTTACTTTGAGTATTAAATATATATCTGACATCCTTGTTATTTAAATCCGAAACATTATGAATTATCCAAGTTAAAATATAATTTTGATACTCATTTTCTGAAGTAGCAAAATGACTTAAAAGCTGAGTAGATAAAATAGTACCTACACCAAACATTCTACCTTCTTTAAGTATCTTCTTAATAGATATAAAGTTCTTACTTAGGAAATTATCTGCTTCGTCAACAAGTATTAATTTATTTAACTGTCTATATCCATTTTCTTGTTTACTTTCTCCAACAACTAACATTTGAGTATAGAAAATATCAAGAGTTATTGCTACAACTAAGTTTTGTATTGCTTCGTCATATCCACTTAAATTAATTACAGTAACTCCATCTACTATATCAAATAAGTTCTTAGTTTCTAAACAATCTGGTTCAAATATTTCAAACTCATATAAATTAGTAAGTGCCGCATATAAACTATCTTCTTTAACATCTTCTCTATTAAAGTATATAGAACAAATATCATGTATAGTTGGTGCTGGTCTTGTCCATGTATCTTGTTTTGCTTTATTGATACCTTTCAGCTCATAAGCTTCCATTATTATATCTCTAAGTAATGTTTGCTGCTTAACACCTAAGTTGAATGCATTTGATATAGTTTCTTTAAGTGTATTAGCAGTATGAAGAGGTAATAATGGTTTTGCTCTTTCTGGTATTAATATTGATAATGGATTATATGGTAAATGATAAATATCATATACATTTGCATTTGTAGCATTTACAAACTCATCATCAATATAATCACCTTTGTAATCAAATATAAGCATTCCTATTGCCTTAGCATCAACATTATGTTTTTGTTCTCTATACATTTGAGTTATTAATGATTTAGTAAACTGAGTTTTTCCAGTACCCATTGTACCTATTATTCCTGTATTAGTATGAAGAGTTTGATTTGTATCTGTTGGATACCACATAAGAGGTCTATCATTATCTTTTCTAGTACCAAACATTATTTGCATTGGTCTATCATCAGACTCACTTTCTTCTACTATGTCAACATCTATATCTATTTCTTGTGGTGTGTATATCTCACCATTAATTTCTATATCTATTTCATTGCAATGTTCTTCTAATTCGGGTTTTAATATATTAACTTCATCATCTGTACTGTATGTATCTATAATCTCATACTCACCATACTTGCTTATAAGCATTTCACTTACATCAAAATCACTTTCACCATTAATATATTTTTCTTTTATTTCTTCTAAGTCTTTTACTATATTGTTATATCCTTCTTGTTCTGAAAGTTCTAGTACATTTATATCATCTCTTTTTTCAAGGCCCTTGTTAAAGAAAGCACTCGTTTTGAATGATATTATAGAACCTCTTCCTATATATTTATCTAAATCGTTACTTATCTCATAATCATCATTTAATAACTTAGTTCTAACATCACTATTTATTATTTCATCCCAATTTTGACTGTTCCATATGTTATATAGTTTCATCTTTTCTGCACTTACTGTAACAAGTTGCATCATAAAGTTTCTATACATAAGCTTTGTAAACTTATTACTATCATCATCATTAGTTATTAAGTTTTCTTCTATAAGATTTCTAGTTTTTCTAGCTTGTTCTACAGCCTTTTGGATTACTGATTCATTATTCTCTCCTATCTTAACTTCAACTGGATAGAAATGAACCTTAACTTTTTCATTTTTATTTTCTATACCAACAAGCAGTAAGTCATCAGAGTATGAATCTGCTTTTCCAGTTAAATTCTTAATAGTAAATAATCCGTCCTTTTGACTAAGTCCTGCTCCTCCTGATACTCTAAGTACTTCTTCTAATGAAATAGGTACCCATATTATATCTGGATGATAGAAATAAGCTAAACTTATCTTTATAGCTGATAGTATACTTAATTTTTCTCTAGGGAATTGTGATTTACTAGATATAAGTCTAAGTAACCAATCTCCATTTACTGCATTGAAGTAATTTATTAATGTAGCAACTGTATCTTCTTTTGGTTCAACATCTTTACTCTTTAAAAACTCTTCTACTATAACTTGATATTGTTTTGACTTTCTTGTAACCGTTATAGCATCATATCCACTAGATGTTGTATATTGATCACTATAATGTATTATAAGTAAGTCTTTAGCATTTTCATCATTTTTAAAGAAGTTTAAATCAACTTTTGGATCTATAAAAGTTACCCAGTGACTTGTATCATAAACTTTATTTAAAAACTCTTTATTTTTTTCACCTATTGATGTTGTAACACTTAAGCTATCATTAAATGGATCTTGTGTTCCTACAGATTTAGTAAGAGAGTTGTATTTCATTACTATCCCTACTAGGTCATTTTTTTCTTTATTTGCAAATTTAGATCCAAATCCCGTTCTATAAGTATCTTTTAAATACATTGATGGAACTCCTGATATAAGTCCATTTAATGAAAGACCTGTATTTATATCATCCATAGAACTACTTGTTACACTTACATCTTGATCCATTTCATAGAATGTTAAATGAGAATATTCACAAGTTTCTTCATTTTTATCTTTTTTATAAAATTTAACTTTATCTCTAAATAAATTAAGTATATCCTCTTCTGAATAATTATCTACTTTTAAGTTTAGATTAAAGTGATTCTTAATATCTTCGATTGAGTTATAAAATGCAATTTCTTCAAATGCATTTATAGTATTTTTTTCACCATAAATATATACATCTATAGATATTAAGTTATTTATATCTTCACCTTTATTCAATTTTTTAACATAGTAATCAAATATTCCAAGTAAAGCTTCTTTACAATCACCTAAATTTATAAGCTTCATTTTTATTTTAGACTTATTTAAATTTCTAAATAAATAAGTAAAATGATCTATAAATTCATCTAATTTTTCTCTAGTAAGCTTAGATACATAATCTCTTGAACCTTTATATCTGCTCATTTTATGATCTACATAATATGTCCATTCTGGCGAATGGTTTTGATCTACTACTTTATATAATGAATCTTTATCTTTATATAAATACGGCATTAAGTATCTTGAACTTAATAGCTTCAATATATTTTCTTCTATTTCTTCATCATCTATCATATTATTTATCATAAGTTGATAAGAAACATTTATAGGATGTAGAGGTGTTAAAAGTATTTCTTTATCTCCATCTAATCTATATATAGTTCCTAACTTACTTATATTTCTCTGTTCTTTAGAAAGTACTTCTTCATTTTTTATACTATCTAAAACATCTAATATACTATTTATATAATCTTTTGATATATTAACTAAATCCATATCGTAATGAGCTAAACTTGGAAGTAAATTGTTTACCTTATAATAGTTTATAAGATTTTCATAAGCTTCTTGTACTTTATAATCTAATTCTAAATTTACTTTTTCAAATGATTCACCAGATAAAGTATAGTGCATTACGTTATCTTCAATTATACTTTTTTCTATTTCTAGATTTTCTTTAAAATCTTCCTTTGCAAAATACTCACTTGTTCCTTGTGATATTTTATTGTTATTTAGATATTTGAAACTTTCTTGATTTTCTCTTTTAAGCTTCCATATCTTCATACCACTTATTATTATAGGTCTTTCTTTTTCTTCCTCTTTAGCTATGCTTATAACTGAATCATTATAAGTTATATCTATTTTTACAAACTCTGAATCATCTTCCATTTTTACATCAAAAGATAATTCCATTTTTTCATCCAAATCAAGTGTTACTGTATTTTCTAATTCTGTTATATTTTCTTTAGATTCAGTACTACCTTTTGGATTTAGTATAATTTTATCATCGTCAGTATTAGTAACTAGCATATTTAATTTTGGCTTTATAATTACTTCATAGTTAGTTTTTATATTTTCTAAAATATCTTCTTCACATGATACTACACAAACTTTAAAGTCATATTTTACTTTTCCATCATTGTATGCTATTTTAGCAAATGTAGTTTCTTTTACATTAACATCTATACTTATCTGTGCTCTTTTTCCACTTGTAATTATATTTACAAATGATGATGTCTTTTTATCTAATTTGAAATCAGCTTTCTTCAGATGAGTATCAAACTTTATTTCAAAATTTAAATTTTCTAATTTATCTTTATTAAATATTATAATATTTCTTTTTCTAAGCTTAGCTTTACTCTCACCCTCTGCTCTATCCCACATTACAAATGAATCTATAGGCATTATATCTTGTAACTCAGCAATTTTTTCTTCTTTTTTTCTTTCTTGAGATAGTTTAATTTCTTTATAGTCTACACCTTTCCAGTCATCTTCTTTTAAAAGACCTATACCCTTAGCATCAAAGTCCTTTTCAAGTTCTATTTCTGGACTTCCATATTTGTGTATAGAATCTATCTTAGAAAACATTTCTGCATTCTCATGTAGTCTTTCTTTTATCATCTTAGGTGTCTTATCTTCTAATAAATTTGCATCATAAAATAATCCAAACTCATTATAATCTTTTTTATCAAGTATCCCTTTATTTAAAACATTTAATATATTAGCATATTGAAAAATAGAAGAATTATCTTCAACTACGCTATTATTCATTTTATTCAAAGTAAAGTCTAATATATATCTATCTTCCTCTTTCATATTACTTGACTTTAAATTTTCTTTAATATTTTTTACTAAACTTTTAGTATGAAATGGCATACCTTCTTTTTGGAAACTCTCAGTTCCTTTTATCAAACTGTCTAATGTAGTATTATGAATAAATAATATTGCACTATCCTTGAATTCTATACTACCTTCATCTCCAACTAAATTTCTAAGTCTTATTAAAAAATCATCTGTAGTTTCTTCATTAGTACATGCTACCACTACCTCAGTTCCATTTATATCTATACTGTATGTTTCATATTTTGATCCATTTACTGTACTATATGCAAATGGTTTACTATTACTTTCAGCTTGTAATGCATCATACATACTTTTTACTTCTTCTTCTTTTTCAAACTGTATATTGAATTTGTCTCCACTTTTTACTTTTCTATATTCAAAGTACTTAACAACATTTTTAGCTAAGTAACTATAAAATTGATCTAACATATTGTGCATCTCCACTATCACTCTTCTTTTCTATAATATTAAGCTTTTCAAATAAATCTACTATTTTACTTTGAGAGTCTCTATCAAAATAAATTCCTCTTCTTTTATACTCTTCAAATAGATCTTTCAATTTAATTTTTTCTTTATCTTTTATACATAATTTAGTTATAAATAATAATCTTTCTTGTGTTATATTAAGGGTATACCCAAGTGAGCCTCTTCTTCTTAAAAAGTTTAATTTACAATATTCTTCAAACCATTTTCTATAACTTTCATATGGTTTTTTTCTTGATGATTTTATAAATTGATAGTCTATACGCTTAAATAAGTCATATAGTTCTTGCTTTATATCATCATCTTTATATTTATCTACAGCTATGTATTCATCCCATTTTACATCTTTAACTGCATTAATATAATCATTTTTTATATTTATTATATTTTGATATAGCATTGCTTTATCATCTTCTGAACATTGATTTATAGCTTCATTTATATCAATATAATCATATTTATTTTTAATACTATCGTTAGCATTTAACATTTCTAATATATTTACATGTGTAAATAACATCTTCATATTACTTTCTAGCATCTTCCAACCAAGCGTATAACTTGTTCTTGATTTAGATACTGTTTCCCAATCTAAATTAAAGTAAACTTCTTCTACTGTATCTCTATCGGCATCAAAGAAATTAGATATTTTTATTGCAAATTGAGATACATAAAAGAAATAATAATATTTAAGTAAATTCTCAAATTCATCTGTAAATAGTTCTGGGTCATTTAGTATAAAATCTAAATCGTCTTTAAATAATCTTGATACATTTGAACAAACACACTTATATGATGTACTTAATTCTTTGTCATCTTTTAACTGTGGTAAATTAGTAAGTATTAATAATTCCAGTACATTATCTGGCTTATAATCAAAGCAATTTTTTATTTTTTCCTTAACTTCCTTACCTTCTTCATCATTTAAAAGTACGTCATATAAAAACTTTGCTAATGTTACATTATAATCACTTTTAGGCATATTTATATAATTTAGAAGCTTTGGATGGAATGTATTAATATTTCCATTTTCATCAAAGAAAATTTCTTTAATCATTGATTTTAAAACTGTTTTATCACAAGAACTTACTTCAACTTCTTTTATAAATAAATCTATATCTTCTAAGTTAATTTCCTCACTATTTAATTTTTTATTATATATAAGCCTACAAAATTCACCTATACAATGGTTAAATTTTTCAATTTGCTCTTTATGCTTTTTTTCGTATTTTGTTGTATAAGGTAATAGTTTTATATTTTTACCAGTACTATGTTTTATTGTATCTTTATCTATTCCATAATCTTTTTTAAACTTTTCTTCATCTATTCTAAATTGCACATCTACACCTCATTTGTACTCTTAAATTCAAATACTTCAAATTCTTGATTATATACTAATTTATAATTAGATATACCTAAGCCTTGTTTATCCTCTATATATATTTCTTTATTTTGACTTCCTAGTTTTTGTATCTTATTTATAAATTCTACAAAGTTTATATAATTGTACTTATCATTTTTATTAGGTCTATATCCATCTTTTATTCTCATTAAAAATTCATATAAATTAAAATCTATATCAATTTTATAATTAGTTCCTTTATCTTCGCTTTTATATCCTATAATTAAACTTGGGTTAAATTTTAATAATTCTTCTGATCCATTAACCTTTATGTTACTTAAATCTGCTGATAAATTTAGTTTTTGACTTATTTTATATCTCATTTGATTTTTACCAATAGAAATATTTATTCTTCCATCTGATACTTCACCATTCCAATTATATATAGCTACTTTTACATTATTATATAAGTTAGCAAGTTTTCTTCTTTCTCCTATATTCCAATAATATAAATTTTTCATATAATCTAAGTATATTTTATCATCTAAGTTTAAATTTTCTCTTGGTATGAATATATTAAGTCTTATAAACATATTTATAAGGCTATCTATTAAGTAATTTTGTTCTGTTTTTGTTTTTAATTTCATTTTTTCATCTTCTATGACATCATTTTTAGACATTAAGGACTCTAAATAATTATTACCATCTATATTTAAATACGAGTTAAATACGCCTGCAATATCTTCCGTTATATTAAGTTTTATAATTATATTATCTAAATCTTCTGATATTGAATTTATTGGATCAATTTTACTTAATGAATATAGTATTTGAGATAGCTCTTTATGCTCAAATAAATTTGAAACAAATATGCATTTTATAAAATCATCACAATTTATTTTATCAATGTATTGTTTAAGTTCCTCATTATTTTTATTATCTAATTCTGTATTAACTATAAAATCATATATGAAGTTTAAAAGTGATCTAGTAGATACTATCAACTTATCTTTAACTACACACTCTATTAATACATCTATCAACTTTTCTTTTACAGGTTCTTTCATTAACATTTCATAATTAATTTTAATAGGGCATTTATAATTTTTATCACAATTCAAACAATTTGATTTATAACTATTTTTAAATACATTTCTTTCATCGTCTTGTATTATTTTATTTATTATATCTTCAACATATTGTGATTTTGCTTTTTCTTCTGTTAATGAATATATATGATAATCACTAAAGTTTATAAATTGGAAGTTTGATTCTTCTTCATAAGAATTATCTGATATATCTACATCTAATATCTTTTTATCTTCTACATACTTCTTAAGATTTTTAAAGTTATCTTGATACTTAGAATCTATAAAATTACTAAGTGCACCTAAGTTTATTGCTAGTATAAGTTTTTTATTTGAATGTAATATATTATCATCGTTAAAATCTTTTAATACATCATTTAATGTATCTATAGAAGTCTTTCCTGGTTCAAAACTTTCTGTAGCATCATTGTGTATATCAAATTCTAACATCATATTTGGGTAGTTATTTTTAAAATATGATATTATATGAGATTTACCATCCCCAACTCCACCACACACTAAAATCAATTTTGAACTATTTGATTTACTAGATTTATCTATTATATTAAATAGTTCATCTTGAACATTTCTTTTTACGTGCATATAATTCTTAAATTCACTAAAACTAGTTATATTTTCTACGGCCTCTTTAGATGATTCTTTTAGTTTTTTTAATTCATCTATTAAACAATTATTATTTATCATAGTTTAACTCCTTATAATCTATTTCCGTTTTCATTCTAAAATATATTATAAGACTTATTTATGCTGTTGAGATCCCCTTTTGATACTTTTTATACCATATATTTAGTTCCAAATTTATATATATTACCAAAATGAATACTTATTTATATAAATTTAAAATTTATATATATTTATCTTTTAATAATAATTTAAAATTTCACTTATATTTTTATTATTAGGATTTCTTTTTTCTAGGTACTCTGTGTATTTTTTAATTGTTATCGCTTTTAATTTACTCTGATTTTGGTTTATAATATATAAAAACTCATCACTTAAAACCATTACTTCCTTGTTTAAATCATAATAAAAAAATTCATTTTCTCCTATTGCAGGATAAATATACTGTCCTTTATCATTTTTCTTAGCACCAGTAAAACATGGTAGTACATATTTAAAAAATCCATTATTTTTATTTTGAACTATTAGTTTTATTCTATTTTCTTTATCTAAGTTAGTTAAATAATTTTTATATCCATATGTATCAAAGTATATTTTCATATCTTGTTGTACTTTTGTTGGTTGATTTTTATTATGTTCAATAAGATTATATTTAAATATATTTCTAAAATATATGTCTACTACTTTATCTGCTATTTCTTCAAATTTTATAATTCTACTTTTTGGTTTTATCATTAATATACTAAGACCTAATACATATTTATACGAGTTATTATTTCTTAATAATAGCTTTTCATATTTTTCTATCAATTCTATTGTATATATATCCTTATCAATCATATTCTGTCTCCTTAACCCACTGTATCTAAACTAAAATTAAATTCTTAATGCTCAAAAGGAGTAGTAAACCTACTCCTATTCATATAAATATATTATTTCATAGTTAATATTATTAAACTAATAACTTCTATACAAATTTTATTTCAATCTATTTTTAAAACTCTCTTCCCACATGGCAGAATGTCCCATTCCACACTTACAGAAATATGAATCCCATTCATCATCCCAAACCATCTCACTACTGCATCTACTGCATCTAGTCATTCCTTTATAAAAATAGCCTATCATCCATCTAAATATCCTACAAGTTATGTACTCATCACCTAAATCCTTGTATTCACTTGGTAATTCTTCAATATCTATAATTCTATCAACAAATCCATTTTCAATCTCAACTTTCCATCCATCAAACTCATAAACATCACTACATCCTTCTTTAGGAATAATAGCTAAATGTACATTATGAGGATAGTTAGCTTTCTTATAATATCCTTTATTTATAACTCCACAAATATATATTGCCTTATAGCTTCCTTCTTCAACTTCATCAAATACAATAGTATTTTCATTATTAAAGTTTTCATTATGTTTACTAAACTTCTTACTATATTTTCCCTTTAAACAGTTTGTACAATGTTTTTTATCATTACCTTCTGCTACATACTTAGACCATAACCATTTAAATTTACTACTATCAAAATTATGTTTTATCTTTATCATTTATATAATCTCCTTATCTTTAACTTATAATTTGATTATATATCCTAATAGTGACTTATCTTGCACCATTATAAATATTTTTTAATATATTTTCATATTCTTTAATTATTTCATCTTTAAATGATTTAGGCTCTAAAACTTCACAATTACTTCCCATTGACATGATCCAATTTATTATATGCTTTTTGCCAAAGCACTCAGCTTCATATATTAAGTATCCTTCCTCTATATAATCAGTTATCTTCTCATCTTTAATCCATGATACTTCGCTAAATCCTTTTGCATATGGATATGATATTTTTAGTTTCATTTTTACTAATTCATCTTTAAATAGTCCCATTGTATTGTATAAATAGCTATCTATATCAAAATCCATTTTTTCAAATTTTTCATTCAATAATTCTATATTATCTATTCTCATTAATTTAAACTGCCTTAATTCTTTTCTCTCTTCACAGTATGCAATACAGTAATTTGCTTCATAATAAGTAAATAGTGCATATGGTCTTATTACTCTTTTGCTAGATTTTCCTTGTGCACTTTTGTATTCTATATTTAATTTTCTATTATTTATTATTCCATCATTAATAGTCAGCCACTTTTTTCGCTCTACTTCATACTCTATTTTAGCTTTTGCCCCTTTGTGGTTTGTTTGTATTTTATTAATTATTGTATTGCCTTTTGGTGAAACAGCTTTTATCTTATTTATAGCACTTTTAAGTTCTTTATAATGTAAGAAATTTTTATCTTTTGTGTATTCTAATACATATTCTAATGAGTTTTCTTCTTCTTTAGATAGTTCTAAGTTTAGTAAATAGTCTTTGTTTTCTAGAATATATCCACCGTATTTGCCTTTTATATTAGTTATATACACTCCAGCACTTTCAAGATCATCTTTGTATCTTGATATTTCTCTTATTCCTACTTCTAATTCTTCTGCTAATTCTTTTCTTGTTACTTTATATCTACTTCTTAATATTGCTAGCATTTTTAATGCATTATTTACTTTTCCCATATATACATTCCATTCTTAATTATACTTATTGTAAATATAAAAATGTCTTAGCTATTAAACTAAGACATTTTTATATTATATTTCTTTTATATCAACTTCTTCAACTTCCTTTATATCTGTATCATCAGATTGTACTTCTTTTATGTCTACACTACTTTTAGCTTTTTTAGCTTCTATTTCTTTTATATCTATCTCTTCTATCTTAGCATTTCCACTAACTACAATACTACCAGCCATACCAGAGTAAGCTATTACAGAGCCTTCTTCTAAGTTATATTTTTCTATTTGCTCTTTGCTTATCTCAAATTTTGGATCAACTTTTCCTACGTATAATTTCTTCATTTTATTATTCTCCTCTTTTGTTTATTTTTATATATTGTTCTTCTATCGGAATATTTATGTTAACCTTTCTAGTTACATCAAATACTTCTAACTTTAACTTATCTAAATTTTCATCTATTTTAAATATTAATTTAAATCTAGAATTTTTCATTAAATCTTTTTCTATAGGTATACGTGCTGTACCTATTTCAATTTCATCTTCACAAACAGTTATTCTAAAGTGATTTTTAGTCTTAGCACTATCTGTAAGCTCAAATTCTTTAAAGTAATCTTCACTTTCATTTATTTCATCTATTTTTTGACCTTTATTTAATATAGTACTAATTTTAGTTCCTGAGCCTTGTGAATTTCCTATTTTTATACCATAAGAGTGCTCTAATATATCACTATAATCTGTTTCTTCTAAGTTGTAACCTCTTAATGCTAAACCTCTAGCTATAGTAGTTAATGCATCTCCATGAACTCTTACTTTATTTCTACCAAATATCTCATGTAATAATTCTTGAACTTTTGGTACAAGTGCACTACCTCCAGCTAAAACTACTGCATCTATACTGTTAATACTCATTTTAGCTTGTTCTACACATGCTTCTACACTTTGCTTTATTTTTTTAATATATGGTTGTATTGCTAATTCAAATTCTTCTCTAGTTATTTCTATATCTATTTCTAACGTTGGTGTTAAAACTGATATATTAGCTATTTTATTTCTAGATAATTCTTCTTTAGCTATTTGTATAGCATTCATAAGCTCTATACCATCTTTTACTTCATATATTTCATCAAAGCTTGCAATCTCTAAATCTCTTTTTAGTTTTCTTGCTCCATATTTTTCAACTACTATATCTTCTAATATAGCTTTATCAAAATCATCTCCACCTAAATAAAGACCACTTTCTTTAGCTAAAACATCATGTTTTCCAAGTTCATTTGATTTAGATATATTTTGCATCTTCATAATTACTAAATCAAGTGTGCCTCCACCAAAGTCGAATACCATAATGTTTTTGTTATCTTTTAGTGATATATTATAATCTAATACTGCTGCTATAGGTTCTGATACAAATATTGTATTTTTACTAGCTTCTTCTATGTTATTGAAAAATCCTGACTGTGTTAATGCTTTTAAGTATGTATTTTTACTTATATCCGAGAATCCTATAGGTATACCAACTACAACTCCACCAATTTCAGTATCAAGTGGTAATTGTGGCTCTATAGATTCTTTTAATTTTGATAATATATCAGCTACTATATCTACTTCTGTTTTATCTACATAAGGTACATATATTTTTTCATCTTCTATTATTCTTCTTTTTATTGATTTTACGAATCCTTTTGGTTGGCGGTATGACCTTGCTAAAGCATCATCCCCAATCCAATATGTATCTTCGTCTTTGTATGTTATAAGGGTTTTTATTGTACTTTTAGACTTGAATAAGAAGTTTTCTTGTCTATAGTTGTCCCAGTTGCTATCATATTTCATATAGGCAATAGATGTGTTTGTTGTTCCAAAGTCTATTCCTATCATAATTTTATCCAATTATCTCATCCTCCACTATTTCACCCATCATACTTCTATATATTATTTCATCATTTACTTTTACACCTAGTGACTCAATTAACCCACTTCTCTTTATGCTATTACCTTTAAATGAGTGTTTATCTTCATCTAAGTCCACTATTTTATTATAGTTATCGATTTCTTCTGCTGTTTTAATCCCTACACTTGCTAGTGATGTTCTTAATTTTTTTATCATTTTTATTATTATATCTCTTTGATCTTTATCTTTTATATTTATAATAGACTTTTCAAGTTCTGCAATACTAACTCCTATTGAACTAGCTATTTCTAAGTTTACTTGTGGTCTAACTTCTATTAATTCTTTATTTAACTGATTTATTATTCTTTTATTTTGTTTCATAGTCTCTAGACAAACATCTATTATACATTCAAGTACATCACGTTCGTATTTTTTATCACTTAACAGATCTAAAAACCACTCTATTTTTTTATCTGATTCTATTATATATGGTAATATAATTTTTATATTATCTTTTATTAATTTAATTCTTCCTATTCTTATAGCATCATCTACTCTATTCCAAAATGCTTCCAATACCTCTTCTTTTTGTGACTTATTTATAATTTTTCTAGCAATAGAATCTTCTATTTCTTTACCTACTATTTTTAATAAATAATCATCATTTAATAATCTAGATTCAAGATTATATTCTATTACTAAATCTATAATACTATCTAATTTTATACCATCATTACTGTCACTGATATTTAATTCTAGCAACTCTAATTCTAATTTTGAGTATACTTTTAAATTTAAATACTTTTTTAACGTATCATCATTTACATTGTATCTAGATATTATTTTGCTTATATTTTTTAAATCTTCTACCGTTTTTAATTGTGTATCTATTTTATTTTTTATAATATCTAATATTTTTCCATTTTTATTATTTTTAGCCCATATATCTAATAATTTCATCTTAGATTCTTCACTTTTTATATTCTTATATAATGACATATCATCTAAGTTAATTTCCGATAAAAACTTCACTGTATTTTCATTTATTTCATTATTATTTATTATTAATTCCTTTATTTTTTCTCCATATTTAGATGTTAAATTCACTGAAAGTTTAAATTTCTCCCATACTTCAATTAACTCACTTAATTGATTATTGTCTAACATATTTTCAATACATTTTATAGATATCAATGTCAATATATCCTGATTATTTTCTTGCTTTAAAATATCTTTTATTTTATCTATTTCTTCTTCATATAAATAATTATTAATTAAATTTATTTTGTTATTTATATAATCTTCTTTACAATATTCTTTTTCAAAAGAATGCATTTCTATATTATTTTGTTTTATATATTCATTTACAAAACTTTCTTGTATCTCATTTATACACATTTTTTTTGCTTTAAGAATTTGCATTACTTTACTTTTATCTATATCCTTATCATTACTTCCAATAAATGAATTTATAAGTTCTTCAAATATTGTTTTATCCTTAAAAAACTCTAATATCTTAATAATATCTTTTGTATTCTTTGAGCTTATTGATAATATTAATAATGTTTTATCTATATTATCTAAGTTTACTTTTTGATTTGATATAATATCATCTATTAACATATATTCTCTAGATAATTTATATTTTTTATGTTTCAATTTAACTAACTCTTCTCTAATATTTTCATCCCTAGTTCCTAATGTTCCTCTTAAATCATCTATAAGTCTATACTGTTCATTACTTAAATCTATATTATATAATAAATCTATAAAGTCAAATATTATCCCTTCTTTAAACTCATTTGGTTTTCTTTTTAAAATTGTAGCAAAATTCATTAAATTTCTTAAAGAACAATCATTTTTGATTTCATTAAATAATATTTCAAAAAATTCTTCTTGAATTTCATTATTTTTCATTTTCATAGCTAGGTATATACTGCCTTCAAATTTTAACTTTGAGTATATTTTAATCATTATTATTTTAAATTCATTGTAATCTGACTTATCAATCATCATTTTTATAATTTTAGCTAATTCACTATTTGAAGTTAAAATAGACATGTTAATATCCTTAACCCAAACTTTAAAATAATTTTTTATTTTATCATTATTTAATATATCTTTTACCAATTGCTCTTGATTATATTGTTTATTTTCCTCATTTAATAATTTAATTAATTTTATACTACTACCCATATTTTCTATGCTCTTGTCTTCATTGTTAATTTGAATTAGTAATTTTTTTAATTCTTCATTTTCTATATAATCAAACATCTTATTCTCCTTTATCACTATCACAGCTTATACATACATAAGCATCTTTATATGTACTATTTTTGCACTTAGCACAAACATTCTCTTCAAAATCTCCATATATAAACTTCAAAATATTCTCTATATCTATAAATGAATCATCTATCCTATAATCCATAAACTTTAATATATAATCCTCTAAATCCATATAAAAATTTCTTAACTCTATAGATTCCTCCATAGTCCTATTTCTTAAAGTCACAAATATAGATGCAAAAACTTCTAAAAAGTCTCTTTTTATAAGCTCTAAAAATTCTTCCTCAATTTTTTTAGTATCTACCTTTACCTTATCTCTAATTAACTGAAACTTTTTATCAAAGTATTTTTCATAGTAATTATCTTTTGAATCTTCTAATTCCTCTAATCTAAATTCAACATACTCAATTAACTTTCTATTTTGTATATTGCTTGATACCTCTTGGAAAAAATCTATCCATACTTGTATCTGAATTATACTTGTTTTTATATCCAATACCTCTTGAAAATTATCTAATTTCTCATTTTGCCTTATTAGCTCATTATTTTTTCTTAAATTCTCTTCATATACTTTTCTTGATGTTTTAGACTTAAATATAAATCCTTTATATTTACCGTTAAAAGTATCATCTCTTATTTTTTCAATATCTTCACTATACTTTGCCCATCCCATAATCTTTACTCCAATTAATTATATCATATTTCAACCAATTTTGTTTTATTTTGTTATTTTTTGTCGATTAGCATTTATTATAAATCCTTCTAAACTATATAAATTATATTATTATCTATATAACTTAATCATATCTTCTAAGTTTTTTCTTACATCCTCTCTAAGTTCAGGAGGACTTATAACATTAGCATCTGCTCCCAACTGTAAAACCCACTTAGTAAGACCTGTTCCATACTGTGCATTAAAACTTGCTTGGAAAGTGTCATCATCTATCTTATGTAACTTAACATCATCACCTAGTTCATCTATAACTAAATTAAGTAGGTTCTTATTAATTCTTAAAACTACTTCACAGTCATTTCCTGAAAACATTTTAAAGTTTTTCTTAGCATATATAGCTGCATTAAACTTTCCATCTTCATATCCTTTAATTTCTTTTAATGATCTTCCATCTTCGTCTAGTACTATTACATCTTTCATTCTATCAACTCGGTAATTTGTTAAGTCATTATATTTATTGTGAATTGTAACTAAGTAGTAATGGTCTTCTTTTAATATAAGTCCTATTGGTGTTACTGTGTATTGTTTTTTATCTTCGCTATCTTTATATGTTCTATATACTAATTCTTTTTTATAATTATAATCACAATAGTTAAATGTAATTTTTTTTCCTCTACTTATAGCTGCGTCTATACTATTTATATTATTTAGAATTCCTTCATTTCTAGATTTAGCTCTATCAGGTATAGATACTTGCTTGTAGAAATCATATCCTGCATATTCATTTTGAAACTTACATAGTTTTCCAATTAATTCTGCAGTTTTTTTCTTAGTCATAAATCTATTTGCTGATAGAGAATCAACTAGTATTCTTAATTCATAACGCTCTATGTCTTTAGTTACTAGTGCGTATCCAATTTTATTATCTTTATATGTAGTAATTTCAAATCCCAATTCTTTTAAATCATCAACATATTGATATATAGTTCTTCTGTCAAGATCTTGTTGTAGTTCTATATTCATTCTTTCATATATTTCAGTTTTCATTTTTTCATTTATTTCTTTTACAGATAATATCATATGATTTAACTTTGTTTTTTTTACTTCTTTTGATATTTCTTCGTGTGGATTTATATTTGAATATTTCTTTAGAACCTCTAAAAATATATAAAATTTAATATTATTATTAATTTCGTTGCTTTTCATCTCTTGTTGTCGCTCCTTAAATATTTACGTTACTATTTTAATAATTTTCTGAATTTTTCACAATATGTAGTCTGTACATATTTATGTATACGTAGATTTTTGGGTAAACTTTACATAAAAATTAATTTTAATAAAATAAAAGCCGTTAGTTTAATAACCAACGGTTTTTATTACTATATTTCGTCTAAATATACACTGTCGATTTTCTCGACACCTATTTTAATCTAAGCTTCATCTTCAATATCTTGTAATCTGTCGTATATTTCTATACATCTATATTTTGCATAGTATAAATGTCCAACATAATTTAAAAATTCTTCTTTACTTTTATTTTTATAATCATCCTCTATATCATCTATTCTAAAGTCAATTTCTTCTTCAAATATTCCTCCACATGGACCACCTCCATCAATAATACTTCTGTATACTGTTGCTACTTCATATAATTCAAGTTCTAAATCATTATCATTTGGGTCAATTGCTTTTATTGTAAGTTTCTCTTCATTAATAGATACTTCTCTCATTATGCTAATTCCAATTTCGCTTACTATTTCTTCAAATTCATGTATAAGTTCTACTACTTCATTGGCTAGTTTTAGTCTACTTTCTATATACTCAAGTTCTTGTATAGAATCTTTCGTTTGATTATTCATTATGTTTTCTCCTTTATTAATCCTTATATATTATCGCTTATTACATCCTTACTCGATACAATAAATCCTTTTTCTACTAATATGTTTCTATCATTGTCTGATGCTGGTAAGAATCCTTTCATTAATAATTCTTTTATATAAAGTTTATTGTATACAAACGGAAATACTAGTGTAGATATTCCAGATGTTATAATTGCACATACTAACATTATACCTGCATATTTCCAGTCTCCTCTTAGTGCTGGCACAAATGCTCCAAAGAAAAATGTTGTGAAGCTAAATCCGATTTTTGCTTCTTTTACCATACCGATGTCGTTTTTTAATCTTACTATCATTTTTTCACTCCTTATGTTTTTCTTATGAGATTATTATATAAAAATTTTAAATATTAAAAATATAGTACCTATGCGTAAATATGTATAGGCACTAAAAAAGACCTTTAAGTATTTCTTAAAGATCTTTTAATCCGTTCCATATAAATTTATAAATAAATACCTTTAGTAATTTAACTTACTAAAATTCTTTATTATACTTTTTATTTTCAATTTCTCTATATTCTTGCATTTTATGTTTAAATAATTGT
>PPYF01171922.1_pt1 | contig 23218 bp, 21 predicted proteins | sample 1559871 | NCBI WGS metagenome assembly PPYF01 (sample SAMN08240021, study PRJNA423297) | Human gut metagenome, whole genome shotgun sequencing project.
GCAGAAGAAATCGTGAAAATTTTCGAGGAGTATGAAGAATGAAAGCAGTTCATTTCGGAGCGGGAAATATCGGTCGTGGGTTTATTGGCGACCTGCTACACAACAGCGGCTACCATATTACATTTGTTGAAGTTGGTCAGAAAATCGTTGACAGCCTGAACGCAACCAACTCCTACGATATTTATTTTCTCGATAAAGGGTATGAGAAAAAAACGATCACTAACGTTAATGCCGTCTCTCCGTTAACGAGCCCTGAAGACGTGGTAGCATCCGTCGTGGCCGCGGATCTGATTACCACTTCTGTCTGGGCAGATAATCTCCCGAAAATTTCAGCCATTCTTGCTAAAGGGCTGAAAGAGAGAAAACTGAAAGGTATGCCGAAGGTCAACGTACTGGCCTGTGAGAATGCCCTCTACGCTTCTGATCGCTTACGGAACGAAGTTCTGAAGCACACCGATATCATCACAGAAGCAGACCTGGATGCCATCGCCTGCTTCGCCAACGTTTCGGTTGACCGTCTGGCGCTGACGAATGTCAGAGAGGGTGTGGAATATCTCGATATTGATACAATGTTCGAGCTGGTCATTGAGCAGAATCGTCTGGTCGATACCAAATCCGAACCTATTAAAGGAGCTGATTACACAGATAATCTGACCATGTACCTTGAAAGAAAACTTTATATCTGCAACTGCGGACATGCGGCAGCCGGGTATTTAGGATTTATTAAAGGTTATCAGTATGTACAGCAGGCTTTTGCCGATAAAGCAATCTTTGAAGATGTCAAAGGGATGATGTACGAATCAGCTGAAGCATTAATCAAAAAATTCGGCTTTGAATTTGAAGAGCTCGATCACTTTATTAAGAAGAACATTAAACGCTTCACAATGGATGTAGTGCAGGATGATATTAAGCGTGTCTGTCGCTCACCTGTCCGTAAACTTGATAAAACCGACAGACTGGTCGCACCTTGCGAATCTTATGAATCTCTGGTCGGCGAAGTAAAATATTTACCGAAAGCGATTGCCGCAGTGTTCATGTTTAAAAATAGTGAAGATGTTCAGGCGGTAGAACTGCAGGATTATATTTCTGCACATGGGATTGAAAGCGCAATTTCTCATTTCACCGGGCTGAAAAATGGTTCTTCCATTTTCCAAAAAGTACTGGCTGAGTTCAAAAAATTTAATCATTGAATAGAAGGATAGAAAATCATGAAATTACAACTTGCCTTAGATGACCTGGATTTGGTTAAAGCTCTGCGTATGATCGAGCTGGTTCATGACTCGATCGACATTATTGAAGTTGGTACGCCATTCGTGATCGATGAGGGGATGCGTGCTGTTCGCGAAATCAAGCGTTTCTTCCCTGAAAAAGAAGTCCTTGCCGACCTGAAAATCATGGATGCCGGCTATTATGAAGCCGAACTGGCATTCGAAGCTGGCGCAGAGTACGCCACTGTGCTGGGTGTGACCGACGTCCTAACGGTAAAAGGCTGCGTAGAGGTTGCCGAAAAATATAATCGCAAAATCGTCGTCGATATGATCTGCGTCGAGGACATGCCAGGCAGAATTGCCCAGATGGAAGCCACTGGCGCCCACATTCTGGCTGTTCACACCGGGGCTGACCAGCAGGCCGCAGGACGTGAGCCAATCGACGATCTTCGCGTGATGGCTCAGCATGTCAAATCAGCTCAGATGTCTGTTGCCGGCGGTATCAGCTCACGTACCGCACAGAAATACGTTGACCTTAAACCTTCCATTCTGATTGTCGGTACCGGTATCACCCATCAGAAAGATCCGCGCGCGGAAGCTGCAGCAATCAAACAGATTATGATGGGGGCTAAATAAGATGGCTGACACCGTACTGTTATCGATTATTGAAGAACTGCAGCAGTCAGTAAAGCTGGTGAAGCAGGAAGATGTCGACAGCCTTGCAGACCTGATTGAGAAGTCAAATCGTATCTTTGTTGCCGGTGCGGGGCGCTCAGGTTTTATGGTTCGAGCGTTTGTAAACCGACTGATGCACCTCGGCTATACTGCATTTTTTGTGGGTGAGCCGACTACGCCGTCTATCCAGAAAGGGGACCTGTTGATTATTGGTTCCGGCTCGGGTGAAACGGGCAGCCTTGTGACCATGGCCAAGAAAGCTGCCGATAAAGAGGCGAGCATTGCCCTGATCACTATTTATCCCGACTCCACAATCGGTAAGTTGTCTTCCACTACTATTGTATTACCGGGTTCCACGCAAAAAAGTAACCTAGGTACCGGAACGGTGAAAACGATCCAGCCCCTTGGTTCTCTGTTTGAGCAGTTACTGCTTCTTGCCTGTGAAAGCGTCATCTTGACTATCAAGGTACGCAAAAATATGACGGATGAGGAAATGTTCTCCCGACACGCCAATCTGGAGTAACCATACTTGAGGAGGGGTTAGCCCCTCCTTCAGATTCTCATGCCAAATGTTAATGACACATACGTGCTGAAAGTGTTACAGCACTGACATTAAAACTATTAAAATTAAGTTATATTTTAGTACGTTACCTATACGTTGGATGGAACATTTGTGATGAGAATTGACCGTATTTTCAAAAAACTTCAGTCGATGCAGATACCTGGTGGAGTGACTGCTCAGGAACTTGCTGATTTACTCGGTTATTCAAGAGCAAATGTCAGTCATGAGCTGAATAAACTGACACTGTCCGGAAAGGTGAAGAAAGTTCACGGAAAACCTGTTCGCTTCTTCCCTGTTGAAAAGCATGAAAGTGTAAATAAACCGATATCTGCACTTAAATCCCTAAATCCCGAAACTAGAGATATCCAGAAAGTATCCATACTGGGGAAATTCAGTCAGGATAATCCAAGCCTGTATGCAGCAATCGAGCAGGCTAAAGCAGCGGTACTGTACCCACCGAATGGCATGAATATTCTCATTCTAGGGGAAACCGGTGTCGGGAAATCCATGTTTGCTGAGTTACTGTACGATTTTGCTAAAGATAATCATCTGGTTAAAGATAACTCTAATCTCATTGTCTTTAACTGCGCTGATTATGCTAACAATCCTCAGTTACTTGTTTCCCAGTTATTTGGCAGCAAAAAGGGAGCTTACACCGGTCTGGACGAGAATCGTGTAGGCTTAATTGAAAAAGCACATGGCGGGATTCTGTTTCTTGATGAAGTGCATCGTCTGCCTCCGGAAGGACAGGAAATGTTCTTCACCTTTATTGATAAGGGAACTTTCCGTCGTATGGGCGAAACGGATACATTACGACAGGCTGATGTACGTATTTTTGCCGCGACTACAGAAAAACCAGAATCGCATCTTCTGCGTACGTTTACCCGTCGCTTCCCGATGATTATACGATTGCCTTCCCTTAAGGAGAGAACTTTCCAGGAAAGGAATAATCTTGTTAATTTCTTCATTAATGCGGAAGCGCAACATCTGAATGCGCCCATTCATGTTTCTGCAAATAGCCTGAATGCATTCATGAGTTATGAATGCGAGAATAACATTGGTCAGCTTCGGACTGATATCAAATTCTCCTGCGCTAATGCTTATGCAGAATATATTTCAGGTAAAAAACCTACTATATCAGTCGTCAGCCGTATTCTGCCGGAACACGTTAAAACTGCCCTACTTGAAAATGTTGAACACCGAAAAGTATGGAATGGTTATATGCCAGCCAAAACATCGGTGTCCGTTTATAACCCTGATCAGGCTTTTGATTATACAGGAGAATTACCTGACAATACGGTTTATGATGCCTTACACGAGTTGTTTGACAGCTCCTCGCCGGAAAGCATGCCTGAGCTTGTTGATGTTGAGAACGCGATCACCACATTCTTCCGGGAGAACTATAATCATGCCAATAAGCACTCGAACTACAAAATTGAAAATTTAATCAGCGGAAATATCCTCTCACTGGCAGATGATATCATCACTCTATGTGAAACTGAGTTACATAAAAACTTCCGCCCGGAATTTAAGTATGCACTTGCTAAACATATTGAAAGTACTCTGGACAGAGTGAAAGCGAATAAAAAAATCCATCATCCAAATCTTAACAAAATTCGCGTCGAGCTTCCTCGTTTGTTTAACCTTGCATTGGATTCATTGCGTTTAATTGAACGCCAGCTTGAAGTCACCCTGCCAATTGATGAGGCGGGGTTCTTAGCCATGATTTTACTCTATGATGAGGTCAGCAACCGGCAAAATACACATACAAAAGTTATTGTTGTCATGCATGGCGAAGCCGCAGCCTCTTCTATTGCAGAGACGGCAAATCATCTGATGGGAGTAAACATTGCTCATGGATTTAATCTACCGCTGGATGTCAAACCCCAACTCATTACGGATAATATTATTGACTTTATTAACAGCGAAGAGCATATCTCAGATGTCCTGCTGCTCGTGGATATGGGGTCTCTGACTCATATCGGTAAAGTGATTGAAGAGCATACAGCTATCAGAACGAGAACACTTCAGCTCGTAAGCACCCTGCACGTTATTGAGGCCGTTCAAAAATCTATTTCCGGCCTGAAAGCGGATGACCTGTATAACGAGGTACTTAATGTATTCAGTATTCTTGATCAGACAACCGATGCAGTGCCTTCAGCAGTGGATGCAGAACGAAAACTGGCCATCCTTACTATTTGTACTTCCGGGGAAGGTGCCGCAAAAGTACTTCAGAATATTATTGAGGAATCTTTTTCATATCGGAAAAACTATCTCGATGTAATCCCAATTGAATTTACTGATGCACAACAGTTTATGCATGAGTATGAGAAAATTTCCTCAACCCATATTATTATTGCTGCAATATCTCCTTTAGAACTTTCTTTAGCGGTGCCTGTATTTAATGTCAATATTGTATCAACTGATTCCGGTATCAATCAATTGCAGCAGTTAATTGATATTGAAACAACGGCACAATTGATGATTGAACCGCTACATAGCATGCTGAATAATATCTCACCGATCGATATCCTGCCAGACATTCGGCATTTCATTCAGCAATGTGCAGGAAGTCTTAATATTGATGTAACCAGCAATATGATCATCGGCATTTGCATGCATATGGCATGCCTTATCGATCGCCTTTCATCAACAAAAAATAATAATTCCCATAAGCATATGGAAAAGCCTGACTCGCCTGTCAACAACATACTGATGAATCATATCACGCCGTTATGTGAAAAATACTCAGTCGTTGTTAATAATGCGGAACTGGACGTCATCGCAAAATTTTTTAAACAATCCAACAAGTGATTACTTAAGGAAATTATTATGGTAACTACAGCAATTTTTCCGGGGCGTTATGTACAGGGCGCTAACGCGCTTGATGAGTGCCTTGCAGATGAGCTTTTACGCCTAGGGCAACGTGCATTTATCGTTCAGGATCCCACAGTCAATAAACTAATTGGATCGCGTATCGATGCACTGCTAACCAATAAAATTGCCACCCAATCTGAGGTTTTTTGTAGTGAATGTTGTGATGAAGAGATTGAACGTATTTCGACCTTAACCAAAGCCTTTGAAGCGGACGTAATTGTCGGTATCGGTGGCGGCAAAACCCTCGATACAGCCAAAGCGACAGGTGCAGCGCTGGGCCTGCCCATTGTTATCGTTCCGACGCTTGCCTCAACCGATGCTCCGTGTAGCTCACTGGTGGTGATTTATACCCGGGAAGGCAAATTTAAGCGTTACCTGATGATCCCACAGAACCCTACTCTGGTGCTGGTTGATACACAAATCATCGCAAATGCTCCTGCCCGCTTCCTGGTTTCCGGGATGGGTGATGCCCTGGCAACTTGGTTTGAAGCTGAAGACTGCCGCATTAAGGGGGCCGGTAATATGACAACTCGTCCCGGTCCGATGACCGCATTCGGCCTTGCGCGCATGTGCTTTGAGGTGTTGCTGAAATACGGGGTGCTCGCTAAAGCCGCCTGTGAGCAGAAGATGGTCACCCCGGCTCTGGAGCATATCGTTGAAGCGAATACGCTGTTGTCGGGTCTCGGATTCGAAAGTGGGGGACTCGCTGCGGCTCATGCCATTCATAACGGGTTGACCGTCTTACCGGAGACACACACTTACTGGCACGGCGAGAAAGTGGCTTTCGGCACACTCGCCATGCTGATGCTGACCGACAGGGAACCTGAGCTCATTGACAATGTATACAACTTCTGTGAATCCGTCGGGTTGCCAACGACACTGGCACAGATTGGTCTGGGTAATGTGACAGACGAGCAACTACTGGCCGTGGCTAAGGCTTCCTGTCAGGAAGGGGAGACAATGCATAATGAGCCATACGCAGTAACTCCGGAACGCATTCTTGCGGCGTTGCGGGCGGCAGATGCATATGGCCTGCATCGTCAGTAACCTCCTGTAAGACCGGTATTATTTACCGGTCTTATCAGACTGATGCCAGCGCCTTCGGATAGGTTTTTCACCATGCACTGAGCAGTCCTGATTGTCAGGAAAACCGGTCTCTGCAACGTGGCGGGTAAGAAACATATTTTTTTCTGAAGGCGCTGCCATCAGTTAGGTAAACACATAATGATTCAGGAGCAACCGTGATTAAAAAGATTGGTATTCTCACAAGCGGTGGTGATGCGCCCGGCATGAATGCGGCCATACGTAGCGTCACCCGTTCAGCCTTATCTGAAGGGCTGGAAGTGTTCGGTATTTATGACGGTTATCTGGGACTGCATGAGAACAGAATGATCCAATTGGATCGTTATAGTGTTTCCGATGTTATCAATCGTGGTGGGACATTTCTTGGTTCAGCCCGTTTTCCGGAATTTCGTGAAGAACGTATCCGGCAGGTAGCGATAAAGAATCTGCAGGAACGTGGAATAAATGCCCTAGTGGTTATCGGTGGTGACGGCTCATATATGGGAGCTCACTGCCTGACCCAAATGGGGTTTCCGTGCATCGGTTTACCTGGCACTATCGACAATGATGTTGCGGGTACAGATTATACGATCGGCTATATGACTGCGCTTAGTACCGCAGTTGAAGCGATAGATCGTATACGTGATACCTCCAGTTCCCATCAACGGATTTATATCATTGAAATTATGGGGAGGCATTGTGGTGACCTGACTCTTTCCTCTGCCATTGCCGGTGGATGTGAATTTGTTGCCGTCCCGGAAATCGAATTCAATCCGGATGATTTGATTAAACAGATCCATCTGGGAATTTCAAAAGGTAAGAAACATGCGCTGGTTGTCATCACGGAACATATGTGTGATGTGAGTGAGCTGGCGTCATACATTCAGGAAAAAACCGGACGGGAAACCAAAGCCACTATTCTGGGTCACGTCCAGCGAGGCGGGGCACCGGTACCCTACGATCGAATTCTCGCCTCACGGATGGGGGCATATGCTGTTGAACTGTTATTACAGGGTTACGGTGGACGTTGCATTGGTATCTGCAATGAGCAACTGGTTCACCACGATATTACGGAAGCCGTGACTTCGCTTAAACGTCCATTTAAAAGCGACTGGCTGGCGTGCGCACAACAATTATTTTGAGCGGTAATTATGAATAGTTATGATCACTTAAATGACAGAGGTTGGTTATGAAAGATAGAAAAACGCTGGCAAATGCAATCAGATTTCTGAGCATGGATGCCGTACAGAAAGCCAAATCCGGTCACCCGGGTGCTCCAATGGGTATGGCTGACATTGCCGAAGTCCTGTGGCGTGATTTCCTGAACCATAACCCGCAGAACCCGTCCTGGGCTGACCGCGATCGCTTCGTGCTCTCGAATGGCCACGGCTCCATGCTGATCTACAGCCTGCTGCACCTCACCGGCTACGATCTGCCGATCTCTGAGCTGCAAAACTTCCGTCAGCTGCACTCCAAAACCCCTGGTCACCCGGAAGTGGGTTACACCGCAGGCGTTGAAACCACTACAGGTCCTCTGGGCCAGGGCATTGCTAACGCCGTGGGCATGGCGATCGCGGAAAAAACCATGGCCGCGCAGTTCAACCGTCCGGGCCACGACATCGTTGACCACTTCACCTACGCCTTCATGGGCGACGGGTGCATGATGGAAGGCATCTCCCACGAAGTGTGCTCCCTCGCGGGTACCCTGAAGCTGGGCAAGCTGGTGGCTTTCTATGATGACAACGGTATCTCCATCGACGGCCACGTTGAAGGCTGGTTCACCGATGACACTGCCAAACGCTTCGAAGCCTACGGCTGGCACGTTGTGCGCGGCATTGACGGCCACGACGCGGACGCCATCAAGCGTGCAGTAGAAGAAGCGCGTAAAGTGACGGACAAACCGTCCCTGCTGATGTGCAAAACCATCATCGGCTTCGGTTCCCCGAACAAAGCAGGCACCCATGATTCTCACGGCGCGCCGCTGGGCGACGCAGAGATCGCGCTGACCCGCGAACAGCTGGGCTGGAAATATGCTCCGTTCGAAATCCCGTCGGAAATCTACGCGCAGTGGGATGCGAAAGAAGCAGGTCAGGCGAAAGAAGCGGCCTGGAACGAGAAATTCGCTGCCTATGCGAAAGCCTTCCCTCAGGAAGCCGCAGAATTTACCCGCCGCATGAAGGGTGAAATGCCGGCAGACTTCGACGCGAAAGCGAACGAATTCATCGCGAAACTGCAGGCTAATCCGTCTAAAATCGCCAGCCGTAAAGCCTCTCAGAATGCGATTGAAGCATTCGGTCCGCTGCTGCCTGAATTCCTCGGTGGTTCCGCTGACCTCGCGCCGTCCAACCTGACCCTGTGGTCTGGTTCTAAAGCGATTAACGAAGATACTGCGGGCAACTACATCCACTACGGCGTGCGCGAATTCGGTATGACCGCAATTGCCAACGGGATTTCCCTGCACGGTGGCTTCCTGCCGTACACCTCTACCTTCCTGATGTTCGTTGAATATGCGCGTAACGCCGTGCGTATGGCTGCGCTGATGAAGCAGCGTCAGGTGATGGTTTACACCCACGACTCCATCGGTCTGGGTGAAGACGGACCGACTCACCAGCCGGTTGAGCAGATTGCTTCCCTGCGCGTGACTCCGAATATGAGCACCTGGCGTCCGTGTGACCAGGTTGAGTCTGCGGTGGCGTGGAAATATGGCGTTGAGCGCCACGACGGCCCGACCGCGCTGATTCTGTCCCGTCAGAATCTGGCCCAGCAGGATCGCACCCTGGAGCAGTTGGCAAATATTGCCCGTGGCGGTTATATCCTGAAAGACAGCAACCGGGATCCAGAAGTCATTATCATAGCCACAGGCTCTGAAGTCGAGCTGGCTGTTACAGCATGGGAGAAACTGACCTCGGAGGGGGTGCGGGCACGAGTGGTATCTCTGCCATCAACTGATACGTTTGATAAGCAGGATGCAGCTTACCGTGAATCCGTGCTACCGAAGGCGGTTACTGCCCGCGTTGCGGTGGAAGCTGGCATTGCTGACTACTGGTACAAATATGTTGGTCTGAACGGTATTGTTGTCGGAATGACGACATTTGGGGAGTCGGCACCTGCTGAACAGCTGTTTGAGGTCTTTGGTATAACTGCAGACCGTGTTTTTAATGCGGCTGTATCGCTTCTTTAACTACATTATTGCCCCCTGAGTGGGGCAATTCATGAATCTAAGTGATGAACTTGCAAAAAGATTTACTGGACATTAACCATTTTTATTACTGTTTGTTAGTTGCCATACGGTTACGTAAAAAATTTGTCCCCTTTGAATCTGATAACCAGAGAAAAAGATTCATCATCGACTGGCTATATACGGCGCAGAAACGGAAGTCATTTTCCAGAATTACCCATGCCGAGATTCTCTGGCTTGTTAATGAATTCATGAGATTTAATAAAAGCCTGTCAGAACTGGAGGCCTGCATTGATAAAATTTACCGTACCTCTCTGGGATATATCACGGAGAACCACAGTATCTCTGAACCAGCCTGACTCTCACCGGCAGGATGGATGCCTGCCATACCTAACATTCAATTCTCTACCTCATTCTTTATAGTCAGTGCCTAAATGTAGTACTGCTAATTGTTCCAGTCATACACCCTACACAACAAAACATGCCAGAAGTGAAAAAAATGAAAAGAATCAATAAAATCCATCAATTGCTGATTTCATTATCAAAACGTTTAGATAAAAAAGAACTTCTGGAAACACAGGGGATAACGACAGAAGAACTCAGTGATACTCTGGGATATCTGCGAAGTAATGTCAGTTTTGATTTGAATAAACTAGCTGAACATGGTTTGGTCGTCAAAATTAAAAAACGACCGGTTAGATTCATTGATAAACATACAATCGAAAATTTATTTAGTGTGAACCTCAAGGGGCCTGTGATATTTCATGACATTCATGAAATGCTTAAAAAACATGACATTGAACTTCCGCCAAGTAAACCGGTATCTGGATACGACGTTTTTTCCGAGATGATCGGGTGTGATAAAAGCCTGAAATTACCGGTTGAACAAGCCAAGGCAGCGGTAATGTATCCACCCTATGGTCTGCCCACCCTGATTATCGGTGCAACAGGAGTGGGTAAAAGTCTTTTTGCCAGACTGATGTATGATTTTTCCAGACATGAAAATATAATTAATGGCGATTTCATCCTGTTCAATTGTGCTGATTATTATAATAACCCTCAACTTCTGATAAGCCATTTATTCGGACACATCAAAGGAGCATTTACTGGTGCCACTTCGGATAAGGAGGGGTTAATCGAAAAAGCGAACGGGGGAGTCCTGTTCCTAGATGAAATCCATCGGTTACCCCCAGAAGGCCAGGAGATGGTTTTTTACACGCTGGACAGTGGGAATTTTTCACGTCTTGGAGAAACGGAACGGACCAGAACATCCAGATTCCGATTTATCTGCGCAACTACAGAGAATCCTGAGTCAGCGTTATTAAAAACATTTATACGTAGATTGCCCACTATTATCAATCTCCCGGCCTTATATGCCAGAAGTGCACAAGAAAAATTTGAGCTTTCGTGTGCTCTCCTAAAGCAGGAAGCGTTGCGTATCAACAAACCTATTACCATCGACTCCGCCTCTTTAAAATCCATCATTGGCAACACACGAACTGGAAATGTCGGGCAAATGAAATCCAATATCCAGTTAATTTGTGCCAATGTATTTATGCGAGCAATCAATGAAGATAGATTAAATATTAGTTTTGACAACCTTCCTTTCCATTTAAAAAAAGGCATTTATGAACTTAACCGAACCTCCGATGAAACCCGGGAACTTACAAGGCTGATCGATGATCTGATTGAAATAGAAATTAAATCAGATGCCATTCATTCACAACATATCAATGACGAATATGAACTAAAATTTAACTTATATCGAATCATTGAAGAAAAGAATGAGAATCTGACCCAGATTGGAGTATCTAAAGAAGATGTATTCAAATATATTACTATAGACATTGAGCAAAGTCTTTCACTAATAACTAAAAAGTTTAACAACAATGAGTCTTCAAGAGAGAAACTTTTACGTTTGGTTAATCCGGCATTACTGCATTCAGCAGAGAATGTTCGCCAGATGGTTTCTGCACGGTTAAATCAGTTTTTCGACGATCGTTTCCTTGTCGCCTTTAGCCTGCATCTTAGTGCATACCTAGAATCACTTAACAATAAAGAGTATCGTCCTCTTACATTTCAGAATACTTACGATCAGATCCCAATTAATATCCAAAATTGTGCACGGGAAGTCGTTGAATACATTGAAACCGAATACAATATAACAGTTCATAAAAATGAAGTTTGCTATATTGCCCTGTTGATTAATGCCCTCAGGTCTGACAGTTTCACTGAACATGTCTCGGTACTGGTTATTATGCATGGCTCCACCACAGCGACCAGTATGGTGAATGTGGTTAAAGAGCTGCTCGATGAGCAAGAAGTCTATGCGATTGATATGCCTCTCGATATGAGCCCGGATGTTGCGCTGGAGTTGGCGAAAGATAAAATCCAGAAAATCAGCAATAATAAGGGTGTTCTCCTGCTGGTCGACATGGGGTCTCTGGTAAACTTTGGCGACATGATCACACATGATACCGGGATCAAGATCCGAACTATCCCTATGGTTTCAACACCTTTACTTATCGAAGCAGTCAGAAAGGCTGCATTAAATGGCGCAGAACTAAATGACGTTTATCATTCCTTGTTGAATTTTCGTGGTTATGATATCGCACATATTATCCCACCAAAGATCACACCTCCCATGCCATTTAATGTAAATAAGACCAGAGCGATTATTGCTATCTGTTCCAGCGGTGTGGGGACTGCTGTGAAACTTAAAAAACTCGTAGAAGATATTCTGGAAGAGTCTGGTGACAGTAATATACATGTTATCACTCTGTCTCTGATGAATGCTAAAGCCAAAAAGGCAGATATCCTTAATAAGTACCACGTGATATTTACCATCGGAGTACAAGACCCCGAATATAACGCCCCTTTTGTATCCCTTGAGAAAATATTTACAGCAGAAGGTGAGTCAACAATCAAATCACTGATAAACACCGGTGAACTTATTGATCATATACAAAGGCAACCGGTAATGATACGTAACGTGTTGCAGGAGTCTTTACGTGAAATCATGACTTTCCTGAACCCGCATAAAGTTGTGGATATCATTATTGATTTCATTCAGAACATTGAAAAAATCGAAGGGAAAAATTTGTCTACCGCTCTCAAAATTACCCTTGGATTACATGTGGCTAATGCTCTGGAAAGGGTGATATTGAATACACAACTGACCTCCACTGTCTCGTTAGTACTTCAGGGAAGGCTTTCCGAATATAAAATGGCCTCATCACTTTTCGAACAAAAGATTGGACTTCAGCTTAATGATACGGAACTGGCTTTCATCATTGAAATGATTGATGAGTTGCACATCAGTAAAAAAATCATCCCTTCTGAGACGACTGATTTTTAGAATGGATCTGGTACGCAGAGATAATCTGCGTGCCAGTTTGTGTTTTATTTCTCTCTCCATCTGTTTTCATAATTGTAACTGTTTGAATTTTATTTATTTTCACCAAAGCACAAAACTGGCACCTCCTTTGCATTAGCGATATCGATGAAGAAACTAAAAGGAACGAACATGGAAATCGCTATTGTCGTCATTACTCATGGTTCAAGTGCCGAGCCTCTTTGCAAAACGGCAGAAATGATCGTTGGCCAGCAGGAGAATCTGGCTGTACTGGATTTTTATCCTGGCGAAAATGTCGATTCTCTCGCCATTAAAATCAATAAATCATTGCGACAGTTAAATACGGATAATGGTCTTCTGTTCCTTGTAGATGTATTTGGCGGCAGTCCTTTCAATGCCGCGATGCTCGTAAGCTCAGCTCAACGCTATTCCGATGTGGTCAGTGGTGTAAATATTCCGATGCTGATTGATTGCTTCATGGACAGAAATACGGTGAAAAACTTTTCTGACCTTGTTGATGTAGCCAAAAGCTCCGGTATTGCAGGTATTTTAAGCATGAATCAGGATATGGAATTCAATAATCGAGGGGAGGATTTATAACATGAATATTTTGATTTCCAGAATTGACGACCGATACATTCATGGCCAGGTTGTGACCCGCTGGGTAAAAGACTATCCGGCAGAGCGAATTATTGTTGTATCAGATAAAGTGGCCAACGATGAACTACGTAAATCGTTACTACTTTCTGTTGCTCCCAGCCATATGAAAGCCAGTGTGGTCACCGTTGATAAGATGATCAAGGCATATCACAGTGAACGTTATGACGGAGTCACCGCTTTTCTTTTATTTGGTAATCCAACCGATGTACTTCGCCTTGTCGAAGGTGGCGTTAAAATTCTATCCGTAAATATTGGGGGAATGATTTATGAAGAAGGTCGTAAGCAACTCACAAAATCTGTGAGCGCAACGCCGGAAGATATTGAGGCTTTTAAAAAACTGCATGAAAAAGGTGTTCAGCTTGAACTACGGCAACTGCCCTCTGATTCTGCAGTTGATTTTTATTCTAAAATTGAATAATGAAGGTTAAATAACATGGAAACATATCAAATCATTGCGCTGCTCCTTGTGGCGGCTTTAGCGGGGATCGGGAGTGTTCTGGATGAAGCTCAAACCCATCGTCCTCTTGTGGTTTGTACTCTGGTCGGGATCGTCCTGGGGGATATTAAAACCGGTATTATTCTGGGTGGGACACTTGAAATGATGGCCTTGGGCTGGATGAACGTCGGGCTGGCAATGGCTCCAGATACCGCCATTGCTTCGGTCATTTCAACGATTCTCGTCATTACGACGCATCAGAGCATCGGGCAAGGTATTGCTATCGCTGTTGCCCTTGCAGCAGCAGGTCAGGTTTTGACCATTTTTATCAGGACGATAGCGGTTTTCTTTGTGCATAAAGCAGATACCTATGCTGAGACCGGCAATATCAGGGGGATTGAGTTTATGCATATCAGCGCCCTGTCATTGCAGGCATTACGCGTTGCCCTCCCTACTCTGGCCGTACTTATGCTTGATGTTGCCACCGTTCAGAGTGTGCTTAACAGTATTCCGGAAGTTGTCACGAAAGGTCTCCAGATCGGCGGCGGGATTGTTGTTGTTGTCGGTTATGCCATGGTAGTCAATATGATGAATGTCAGACATTTGATGCCATTCCTGTTTGCGGGTTTTCTGATTGCCGCCTTTACCAATTTCAATCTGGTTGGTCTGGGGGGGATGGGGCTGGTTGCCGCCATTATTTACCTTCAAGTAAACCCAAGGTTTTCAGCGAGCAATAAAGCAGTTAGTAGTCATTCGAAAACAACCTTATCTGATGAAGACGATCTAGATTCTTGAGGAGCCAACCATGTCAATCGATAATATAAATAAAGACACGACCGTAACCGGAAATAAGCGACTTACCTCTGGCGACCTTAGAAGTATGTTTTTAAGATCGAACGTCCTTCTGGCCTCGGCGAACTTTGAACGTGTTCAGAATCTGGGAATTTGTTATATCATGATCCCGGCCATCAAACGCTTGTATGCACCGGGTCCGGAAAGAACAGAAGCCCTGAAAAGACATCTGGAATGGTTTAATACTCAGCCATACTGCGCCTCTCCTATCTTGGGAGTTGCAGCCGCCATGGAAGAAGAAAAAGCAAACGGGGCACAGATTGAGGGGAATAGTATCAGCGGTGTGAAAATCGGTTTGATGGGCCCCTTCGCTGGGGTAGGTGATCCTATTTTCTGGGGTACAATCAGACCGGTACTTGCTGCCCTGGGGGCGTCGCTGGCATTAACAGGAAACATCCTGGGTCCAATCATTTTTTTTGTATTATTCAACGCGATCCGTCTGGCACTGAAATATTACGGATTGAATTATGGATACCTGAAAGGAAGAGAAATCCTTAAGGACTTAGGCGGCGATCGTCTTCAGAAGCTAACAGAAGGTGCGTCAATTCTGGGGCTGTTCGTTATAGGAGCTCTGGTTTGTAAGTGGACGACAATTAATGTTCCGATTGTTGTATCCCGTGTCACACAGGCAGATGGACATGTTACGGTAACAACGCTGCAGAATATTTTTGACCAATTACTCCCGGGCATGCTTCCGTTAGCTCTGACCTTATTTGTTGCGAGATTACTCAGAAAAAAACTGAGTCCCTTATTGCTTATTATGCTTATCTTTGCATTCGGCATTTTGGGATACTGGGCAGGGATATTAGCCTGAGCATACAATGTCCCTCCCTGAGATTCAGGGGGGGAAGAATTTGCAGGAATAAAGTTAGGTAAGGAAAATATTATTAATATCACTTTGGGCGTTAGGGAAATCGGCGACTTAATCGATGATACCTAACGCACCGTGAATCCCCATGTAAAGTCCTACTATGCCGATTAGCATACTTGAAAGAAAAGGAGCTTTGCGGACAATTTTATTAAAACCATTCCAATGATTTGTTGCATGTCTTACACTTAATGCTGCACTAGCCCCGACATTAACCAGCGTAACAACAAGACCAGCACTGAAACTGATAACCATTGTTGCACCTAATGTCAGGGCTTTGAGATGTATGCAAATCAACATCACAGTAACGGCAGCAGGACAAGGGATCAGCCCACTGGTGAGACCAAACAAGCAATATCTGGCCATTCGTGACTTCTGCTCCAGCGAACCTACGCCCTATTTCATTGGCATGATATCGCTCATGTTCATCTTGATACTCAGACGCTTCATCGCCAAGTGAGTTGGCTATAGCAATTCAGTCAGGATGCAGAGTGTTATTGGTCGGTGATCACCGTCAATTACCTCCTTTGTATCCTGAACCAGTGGTGCGAAAAATATCGATAGAACTAAACTACCCTGATCGCTCAGTCCTCACACGCAGTGATTTTGAACGTGCATTTGAATCAGATTATGGTATACAGGTCGGAGCCACATTGCGCACTCAATATAGGATGGCCCCACCAATAGGCGAAATGGTTTCAGCTTGTTTTTATCCTAAACCGTTAGAGTCTGGACGTGGAAGCCCTGAACCTTGGTTTAATGAATTACCTAATAGATTGGGTTCGATTGTTACTTGGGTTGATACTTCTGATGCTGAAGGGGAATCTTACGATAGGGCGAAACATCCTGGGTTTGATAATCCTTATGAAGCCAGAGAAATTATTGATACGCTACGTTCAATATGTACAGCAGAATCCTTCATTCAATATTTAATGGATGAAACGTCAGAGGAAGAAAAACCAATCGGCGTAATTTGTATGTATGCAGATCAAGAGCGTCTATTGCAACGTTTACTTAGTGAACAAGATTGGGCTACAGGTTATAGACATCTTATTAAGATTGATACAGTTGACAGCTATCAAGGTAAGGAAAATCGGATAATTATTGTTGCAACTACGCGTAATAATAATCAGTGTATTCAAGGGTTTCTTAGCAGTTCGGAGCGAGTTAATGTGGCTTTCTCTCGTGCAATGGATAGATTAGTAATCGTTGGAGCAGCTCGCATGTGGCGAGAGAGGCATCAAACTTCAGCATTAGGCCGTGTATTAGCTTACATCGAAACACATCGTGATGGGAATAACTTCAATTTGGTTCAAGCATTAGCCATTGAGGAGGGGCAGAAATGATTACATTGGAAGAAAAAAATTAAGAGAAATATTAGCTGTCGATGAAATTACTTTCGCGATTCCCGCACAAAGTTTTGCTATCGAATGCTCAATAAGTGCTGAGGAGGCATTACCTGCTGTTACTGAGTTCGCGCTTCGCATTGCTTATGTTTGTGGTACATTTAGTCCTGTACAAATTCAAGAATTTTTCGGGTTTACGAAAAAGGAAACGGGCGCAGTAATACAGACATTACTTAATGGGCGCCTGATTAAATGGAATGAAGATGAACTGTTAGAATTAACTCCTTATGCTTTGACTCGTTTTCAAGATAGTTCAGGTCATCTACCTCGTTTCTTTAAAATCCAGGAATGGAATTCTGAAGTTGTTTTTGATCTAATAAGTTTTAGCCCAGCTGGACGCCCTAACAGATTAAAACGTGTAAATTCATTCGTAGAGTTGGCAGCTCGAAATGTTGAGAAGCAATCTAGAACAATCCAATATGCGGAACAGGCCTTTCAAGAACACTTTCATAGTATTTGTAAAAAAACAAAGCGGAGATCTATAAGATTAGTGCGGTAGATGCTGGTGAACGTTTTAGTATCCCATTGCCTTGTGTATTTCATTTGGACTTAGACGGCCAGGTTAATATTCGTCGTGACATAGATAATGAAGCATTCAAACATAGGCTTGAAATATCTGAGGCTATTACTGATGCCCTTTCAAATCAAAATCGCCCACAAAATAATAGCTTTATAGATTTCATTCATCATTTTAATGATTCGTTGTTTGAACGTTATGTTTCGAATGATGCATTTGACTTGCGTCGTTATGTTCAAGATGTTCATTTAACGCGTGTAGTTGGTTATGATACTAAACGAGTTACACCATTGCTAGGAGCATTTTATCTACAAAATAACGCTGATTTAATTCTCTCCAGGATTGGAGATGAAATATTAAAACAGGAAGAATTATTAGTTAAAAAAGATAGTGCTTTAACACCGGATGGTGGTAGTGAAAAGATGGATATGGTTCCTATTTTAGAAAAAAACACCGTTCAAAGTGGGTTGTGGCTTGCCCCACAACTATCCCTTTGGGCGAGAACTCGCGGTGCAAGAGAGTTTGTGCAGAAGATTGATCGTTTGTTGGATTCTAAGAATAAAAAAATAGTTATCCAGTTGGAACCTATGTATTGATTTCTGGTAGGAATCACTCAGCTAAAGAGCGTGCATTTAAATACAGAGACCAGTTTCAGTATTTATTCAACACGGATATTTGTCTTATGGATGGAAAATTAGAGTTGCTACTGATGCCCGGCCTAATGGTTTGTGTGCTTTTTCATTTAGAACATCAGCCTATTAGCGTACCAATAGGATTTATCTCATCTGAGCTGGAACATTTGAAAATAGCAAGCATGTTGCTATCAGAATCAACACATTCAAAGCAAATATTTTCCTCTATGCATAATAATGAAGATGTTCCTGTCGCACAGCAAGGATTACAAAATTTACTTAACTTAATATCAGCGGTGGCTCTATCTTAGTAAAATGGTCCTTATTCTAAGTTGTCTCAACTAGAGGTGGATACTATATAAAGTATATTGGCCAATGCCTATATCAACGACGAAATCATGCTGCATGATTGGGTCATCATGCTCCCGTTCGGGGGCGTTTTTTTATTTCTGAAAATGGATATCTGGTTTTTTCTCGCCGCAGGCTCACACGGGTGACAGTGTGAGTGTTCAACTGTCACTCCCGGAGAACCCAATGAGCTGGAAAACCACACCAGAGCAAAATGCGATTATCGAATGGCAGGGCAATCAGCTTGTGGTCAATGCGTTTGCAGGTACTGGTAAAACCACCACACTGGTACAATTCGCTCAGGCGAACCCGGACAGTAAAATGCTGTACCTTGCCTACAACAGAGCCATCCGCGACGAAGCCGAACAAAAGTTTCCCTTCAACGTTGAATGCAAAACCTCCCATCAACTGGCCTGGTCGCATTTCGGCCGACATTTCAGGCACCGGCTGACGGCAAATCTGCGTATTACCGATGTGGCCCGGAAACTGAATACCCGGCACTGGCCGCTGGCGCGTCTGGCGCTGACGGGGCTGAATGCGTTTCTCTGTAGTGCAGAGCCGGAACCCGGCATTATCCATCTGCCGGCTGAAGATGAGCGTCATGGCCTCTCTGCGGACAAAATTCTGGGGGCCGTACAGGTTCTCTGGTATGAGGTGAGTCGTACCGAATCTGATTTCCCGATCACGCATGATGTTTACCTGAAGCTTTTTCAGCTTTCCGGCCCGAATCTTGCCAGTCAATGGGATACCATTCTTTTTGATGAGGCTCAGGACGCCAATCCGGTCACCAGTGCCTTTGTCCTGAGTCAGCCCTGTCGGGTTGTGCTGGTTGGCGATCGCTACCAGCAGATTTATCGTTTTCGTGGTGCGGATAATGCGCTCAGTTCATCCCGGCTGGAACAGGCCGATCGGCTGTGGCTGACGACCAGCTTCCGGTTTGGCCCTGAGGTCGCACAAATGGCTAACGTGCTGCTGGCCATGTCCGGGGAGGAGATGAAAGTCACCGGCAGCGGTGAGGGTGATGAAGTGGTTACGCATCTGCCTGCTGACGTACCCCATTTCTCCGTGCTCAGCCGGACGGTATCCGGTGTGATTGGCGCTGCGCTTTCTGCCAGTCTGCAGGAGAGAAAAGTCTTCTGGGTGGGGGGCATTGAAGGGTACAAAACGGAAGAACTGGAAGATCTTTACTGGTTCTCTGCGGATATGCCTGAACGGATGCAGTCCCCTCGCCTCGGTCAGGATTACCGGGACTTTGAAGAATATTGCGCCATTGCAAAGGCGACGCAGGATGTGGAGATGAATCAGGCCATCCGGTTGCTTGATGAGTATTTTCCGCTGCCGCAAAAGCTGGCCATCATGCGCCGGCAGGTTGTGACGCATGAAAAGGATGCGCAGGTCACCGTGTCTACTGCGCATCGCAGTAAGGGGCTGGAATGGGATATCGTTGTACTGAATGAGGATTTTTGTGATATCACCGACCCGCTGCTCTCTGCCGAAGAGCGACAGGACGAAACCAATCTGCTGTATGTGGCCGTGACCCGCGCCCGTAAGACCCTGGTGCTGAATGAGCTGATGCTGTGTATGAAGGCTGGTGAAGAGCAGAAAGATTGCGAACAACCTGCAACGGATGATGTTGAGAACGATGGGGGAGACGTGGTTTTCCCATGCTGAATAAAATCAAAACGTTATTATCCCGTACGCCAGCTGTCACAGAGCCATCCGGCACACTCCCTGTTTCAGTGCCGACAGGTTATTTCTCTCCGGTTAAGGCAGAAGAACTGACCATCAGCGCATTACGCCAGGATGCCCTGCAGAAAATCCGGGAAAATAACGTGCTGTCGGGCGAAGTATATCAGCGACTTTATCTGGCTCCTGTGCACCTCCTGCTTGAACGGACCCAGAACGTGCCAGCGGCACCTGATGGCCGGTGGGGTTATGCCGGGGGATTTGGTGATTTAAGCCTGCGTTTTACCGCTTATGCCGTCAGGCTTGCCCGGGGGTATATGTTTCCGCCAGGTGCGATGCCGGAAGAACAGGCAGCGCAGGGCGTTATCTGGCAGGCCGTTATTTTCTGGGCCGCGTTATGCTATCACCTGCCAATACTGGCCGGTATTGAAGGCGAAACCGCCAGTGGCGTGAACTGGCAACCGGGCATATCTGTACCTGATACACCTTATCACTTCCGGTTTCGTTCTTCTCCCCCGAACACGCATGATGCTTCTGCTCTGGCGGCGCTGGCCGCCAGTCAACTGATGCCCGCCGAAGCGATAAACTGGCTTTCAGGTAACTCCGGGGCGCTGCTAAGTCTTGCCTGTGCATTCCGCAATGGTTCTCCAGATATGCCTCTTATCAGGACGTTGCTCGACCAGGCTGCTGAGAAGGTTGACTCACCGGCGCTCCGGAAGGAGACAGGTGAATCTTCTGTGGTAATTGCGCCGCCAGATTCTGTAACGTCACAGGAGGGGACGTTGGTTGTTCAGACGGACGATAACTTATCCTCTTCTGCAGTAGAGCTGGCCGCTTCGGAGCTGATGACGTCACTCAACGATACTGGTGGTGGGGACAGACAGCCACCGCTGAACGGGGTAAGTACAGTGGAGTCGCCGGAAGAACCGGATAACGCCAGCCCGGGCCAGGGGGATGCCGATATGCTGCTCAGTCTTTTTTCCGCAGTATCGGATGCTGAGGTCAAGGATGACGCCGATGTGAATACGCCAGCCACTGTAGCGCCGGATGAAATGGTGACCATCGGGAAAGACGTTCATGATGAGCCTGCTGAGAGGGAAGAGGCCCCCCGGCATAACGATACCGGTGCTGGCTGTCTGTTTCCTGGCACAGAGGGAGCGCAGGGCTACCCGGTTAATGTCGGTGCTGATGCCCGACGATCGGGCGAGGATTTTCTCGCCTGGTTGTCTGACGGCATAGTGTCCGGCAGGATCACCGTCAATCAGCATGACTCACGGGTACATTCCGTTGCCGGCTTTATTTACCTTCTGGTACCGGATATTTTCTTTCTTTTTCTGAAAGATACCGGAAGTGACAGTCACAGGGAGCAGGTTCAGACGTCGTTTGAAAAACTCCAGCTACACCGTGTTCGCAAAGGGGAGCGTTTTACCCGGGCAAAACTGTACTGCTCAGAAGATAAACAGGGGCGGTTCAGCAGGGTTAATGGTTATCTTATCAAAGCTGCCCGCCTGAAAGGCGTGAGACCTCAGGAGGACAGCAAACTCCTTTTCTTTCCATAGGGAATATACACAGGGATCTCTACAGGGATCTGTTCTGGTTTTTTGGGAGAAGAATAAGATGCGTAATGAAATTACCTGGGATGAACTGCTTGAAGAATATTTTTTTGCTCACCGGCTGAGACCCGCGACTGAATGGAGCTACAGCAAGGTTGTCAGAGGGTTCAGGCGTTATTCTGGCGATACCCTGCCAGCGCAAATTACGCACCGTCAGGTGCTGGAGTGGCGGCGCTATCTGCTTCAGGAGAAGCAGCAGTCGGCGCAGACGTGGAACAACAAAATTGCACATCTGCGGGCGCTCTATAATTACGGGATGGAGTATGAAATCCTTCCCCCAGGGAAAAATCCCTTCAATAAAAGCAATGTCCAGCGGGATACCAGGAAGAAAAAAACACTTACGCGATCGCAACTGATTCGTGTTTATCTGGTCATGCAGCAATTTGAAGAGGCTGAACGGGCAGGGCGCGGTATCAGAGGCGGGCGTAATGCGCTCTGGCCGGCGTGGTACTGGCTGACAGTTCTGGATGCATTCAGATATACGGGAATGCGGCTAAATCAACTGCTGCATATCCGGCTGGGTGACATCAATCTCTGCGAGGGATATCTGGATCTCTGCCTGGAGGGCAGTAAGACACACCGTGAATGGCGGGTTCCGATTGTCAGTGCGTTGATGCCCGGGCTGCATCACCTGATGGAAAAATCAACAGCGCTGGGTGCGGGGAATGAAGATTATCTGTTTGATGTGAACAGAATTTACCTTAACCGTCATGTGGAATGGGATGCAGCTAAGGTTCATCAGAAGATCCGATCATTTTTCCGGCGTCTGTCGAAAGAGTGTGGTTTTACCGTGTCGCCACACCGTTTTCGCCATACGCTGGCGACGGAACTGATGAAGTCGCCGGAACGAAATCTTCAGCTGGTAAAGGACCTTTTGGGGCACCGGAGCGTCAGTACAACTATGGAGTATGTGGAGCTGAAGATGGATATCGTCGGAAAAACACTCGAAGCTGAGCTGTCACTTCACACAGATGTTACAGGCGAAAGAAATTTACACCTGTTGACACAAGCGTAGTTGACTGGGATGATTAACGGTGATCGAGAAAGGGGAACCTGCGGCAACAGGTTCCCCATCTTGAGGGACAAGTTCTGGATATCAACCAGTGCAAACGCTCTTGAAAACACCGGAGGACATTCCGTTTGACCGGACCCTGCATTTTCCGCCCGTTAAGGATCTCATCTCTTAACCAGCGTGCTTTGATGCAAATAAGTGGTGCCCGGACTCGGAATCGAACCAAGGACACGGGGATTTTCAATCCCCTGCTCTACCGACTGAGCTATCC
>PPYF01621312.1_pt1 | contig 23200 bp, 15 predicted proteins | sample 1559871 | NCBI WGS metagenome assembly PPYF01 (sample SAMN08240021, study PRJNA423297) | Human gut metagenome, whole genome shotgun sequencing project.
ACCTTCGGCCACTTCGCAATCGATACATTCCTGCGTGCTTTGCGTACAGCGGTCCAATGTAAGAAAAGGGCGCAACTTGTTTTTGTCTATCCCGTCGCGGATGTTCCCGATAATCCAAGCCTTCTTGTTGCGCAAGGAATACTGCGCGAAGCGCGTGCAAGGATAAAAGTTGCCCGCCGCATCGATAGACAACATCATGCCCGCACCACACCAATTCTGGTTATGAAGCCTGCAATCCATCGGCTTACCCAAATGTTCGGAAAAGAACGAACAAGCGTAGTCTTCATACCACCTTCCGTCGATGATAGCGTCCGCCAACTCCATAAGTTGCTCTTCAAACAACCGGTCGTCACCCTCCTGCCACACGTCCTCGAACACACAGTTAATGTTCACCTCATGAATGCCCAGACTATACAAATGCAACACGCTCTCTTTTATATAAGGTATGTCCGCGCTGCTGATGGTCACTTTCGTACCGGCATCTGGGAACTGTTCCAACCAAAGCGGAATGTTACGCACCACGTCACGGTAGAACCACGTTCCTCCCCCTCGCCTTTCCAAATGCGATTCAGGTCATGTTTCTTTTCCGTCCCGTCTATGGTGATGCCGATGCTCAAATGGTCGTGGTTCTTTGAGATGAACTGCTGCACCTTTTCCGAATCATAATTGATGCCGTTGGTCGAAAACGAGAAACGGTAAGAATCAAACCAATGGTGGTCCAACCGGAACATTTCCTCTTTCAAGTAATCGCATATCTGGTCGATGAGGTCTATCTCCAGAAACGGTTCCCCGCCGATAAAGTCCCACACCACGCTTTCTTCTCCCATGTCATCCTCTCGGTCGAGGATGTAGTCAATGGCTTGCTTTGCCACCTCCCAAGACATCTTCTCCTTGGAATTCTTGCCCACAAGGTAACAATATTTGCAAGCTAACTGGCAGTCCTTGGTAACAATAAAAGTGATGGATTTGGCCCTCCCTCTTTGCCATTGCGAAAAACTTTTTTTTATCGTTTTCATAATTTTAAAGCGTATTTACAACTTGTTTGACAAAGAGCCCCTACAAGTCGTTTGACAATTTGTGCTGCAATAATCATGGCAGCTTCTTACACATCCATTGGTACAGGTGCTAGTGCATGTCGTTGTACAATTTAATGAACACTCTTTTACACACACTCCAAAGCACCCATCTTTGCAAGCACCTTTACAGCCTTCTTTACAACCATTGGAACAGGAACCCGTACAAGAATATGTACACGACCCAGAACATCCTTTACTACATGTTCCGCTGCAACCTACGTCACAGCTACCGCTACAATTACCTCCACAACCGTTTTGGCAAGTACTCGCACACCCCAATGAACATTCTGTCGTGCAACTACCAGAACAAGATTCTGTACAGCCACCTGAACAATCAGTACAGCCACCATCACCGGAAGAAGTGTTACGACATGTATCATTACAGGAATCTCCACAAGTTCCTTGGCAACTATCTTTACAACTATTCGTACAGTGCTCACATCCACCTAAAGGCTCATCTGAAGAGCAACTCTGAAATAAAGGTACAATTGTTGGCGCAGTCAGAAAAGGTAATATCATTTTGACTGTTCTTTTAAAAAACCTACGCCTATCGATAAGATTATCCATTTCTTAATTCGGCTTCTTCTATGTTATTCAAATCAATGGTGACATCCTTATAATCAAATGGGGCATCGCAAAAGCATCTAACAGCTATCTTGCCATAACTGTTGATACCATTAGCCCAATTGTCCAATAATGCCTTAACTTCCTCATCAGAAGAAACTAAAACACTTAAAACAAGTAGGGTAGAATACGAAGTGTGACCTATCGATATTGGGATTTTAAAATGTAAACATACACATTTGTTGTGCAAATTACATTCCTGAAATAGCCATTCTTTAGAGAAAATACTTTTCATAGATCTTGCTTCTTTATTCCAAGAAATAACCATAGTCTGCTTATTTGTGGCTATTTGTTCAATAGCTACTACCATACATACAGCCACCGTTGCATGAACTTTGACAACTACCCTTGCATGAACCCGAGCATGTTCCAGCGCAGCTATGTGTACAGCCGTAAGAACACACTCGTCCACAGCCTCCCTTACAACCGCCACTACATCCAAAATCACAGCCATATTCAATTTCTTCTTCATGGCTTACAGTATGACCGAGCAATGGTGTAGAGGACAAGACCATAGCACCCAAAATAGGCAATGCTCCTCGTGCAGCTTTTTTGAAGAAATCACGTCTCGACTGTAGTTCCTCACTTTTGTTTTCCGTATCCATAACGCATAAACATTTCATGCCTATAGAACTTCCCCAAGATTCGGCAGGTTTATAAAAAAGAAAGACGTGGGAGTCTGTACTTCTCGCTCATCCCACAGTCAGGCCTTCGCATTGCCCCTCTCAAAGGATGAGCAACGCAGCCAGCCCACGTCCGGATGATATTATGCAAAGTACGGGCTGCCCCCGAAAGGCAGTCCCGACAAGGTATAATACACCTCACGTGGACGTCCCCGTCGCCGTTTCTTCCTTGAGAGTTCAAAGTTGCGAAGTTTGACTATAGAAGAAAACGTCCGTAAACGTCCTTTACCATCAAAAACGGACATGTACCTCCCCACCGGGCTGGCTGTGTCCGACGCAAAGATAAATCAATTACTCCAAAGCAACAATTTTTTCAAAATGTTTTTTGTTTTTCAGCTTCCATTTTCCACATGCACGACTGTTTTTCAAGCCATGCAGCCATTGTCAGCAGAGCATTAACTGCAATTATTTTGCAATCTTTCCCAAAAACATACTCCCTTTCCCGGATATTTTGACTATTTTTGGAGCATTGCAACAAACCATGCGTAACGAGACATGAAAGACCGGATAAAAATAATCGTAGGCGACATCACGCAACTGCAAGTGGATGCCATAGTAAACGCCGCGAACTGTTCCCTGTTGGGAGGCGGAGGCGTGGACGGAGCCAAACACCGCGCTGCGGGCAAAGAATTGTTGGAGGAATGCCGCACGCTGGGCGGATGCCGGACCGGCGAGAGCAAGATGACCGGAGCGTACAGACTGCCCTGCAAGAAAATCATCCATACCGTCGGACCCGTATGGCACGGCGGAGGGCACCACGAGGCCGAGTTGCTGGCATCCTGCTACGCCACTGCCTTGCAAATAGCCGAGGCCCACCACCTGAAAAGCATCGCCTTCCCTTGCATCAGCACCGGCGTGTACGGTTATCCGCACGCTGCTGCCGCAAAAATAGCCTGGGATACCGTCAAAAGCCACATACGGGACGGGAAATATGAAGGTGATGTCGTCCTCTGTTGCTTCCGGGAAGAGGACGCGGAAATCTATCGCAAACTCATGCAAAATCAAACTTATACCGACTAATCCCCCCATACCCTTTGGAATGGAAAAATATATAGAACTTTCAAATGAAGAAATACGCTTGGGATTTGTTTCCACATGTATAGAATCTGTGGCTGTAGCCCTGAAACGACCGTACCACGAAGTATTCCTCCGCATGAAAAAGACGGGAATGATTCGTGATTATATCTACCATTGCTATGATGCCCTTCACTGCGACAGCCTCGAAAACGTGACGGCAGAATTGATCGGACTTCTAAAAAAAGAGGAGGATAGGCAATGAGCAAGATTGAAGTCTACCACGGAGGTACAGAAATTGTAGAACGCCCTTTGTGCCACCTCGGGCGCGAGTATGTCGACTTTGGGCAAGGGTTCTATGTTACTGACATCAAAGCGCAAGCCCTCACATGGGCCGAGCGGACAAGCAGGCTGAGAAAAGCAGAACCATTGCTCAATGTTTACAGTTTCGACAAAGAGGCTTTCATGCACGAGGCGCGGTGCAAGGTATTCACTGCCTACGATTGTGAATGGTTGCGTTTTATTGTAGCCAACCGACGTGGAGAGAAAGCGGCTGCTCCTTATGACTATATCGAGGGTGGCATTGCCAATGACCGGGTCATCAACACCATCAACTTCTTTATGCAAGGTTATTACAGCGAGGAGCAAACCCTGCGCCGCCTCTCTGAACATCAGCCCAACAACCAGATTTGCTTGCGCAACCAGTCTTTATTAGATAAATACTTATATTATGAGCGTACAGAGAAAGCCTGACATGCAACATTTACCTCCCGATATAGACCGCATTCTTTTGGGAGGACGCATAGGCATCATAGCCAATGCCATTGCCGGAAAATTAGACATAGACAGTGTAAGGGCATTGGAATTGTTCTATGAAAGCGAGACCTGCAAGCACCTCCACGACAAGACAACAGGCCTCTATCTTTTCGGTGACCTTTATATCGCAGAGGAATTCTTACAGGAATTACAAAAACGGCAATAAGAAAAAAGTGGCATCACACACATACCAAATAATATACTATGATGAAAAGTTTTAAACCTCAACCGTGGCTGTTGCCACAACCCGTGCTGATTATCGGCACTTACGACGAACAAGGACGACCCAACGCCATGAACGCGGCCTGGGGCGGACAATGGGACATGAAAGAAATCATGATTTCAATGGGCAAGCATGCCACCACCGAAAACCTGAACCGCCAAGGGGACTTCACAGTGGCCTTTGCCACCCAAGCCACTATGACGGCGGCCGACTACGTGGGCATCGTCAGCGCAAAGAACAACCCGCAAAAGATAGAAAAAACGGGATGGACGGCCGTACGGTCGGAAAACGTCGACGCCCCGGTCTTCACCGACTTCCCGATGACGTTTGAATGCCGGATTAAAGAAAAAATACATGAATCGGACACCGGATATTACATCGTCGCGGAGGTCGTGAACATCCTCGCCGATGAAAGATACCTCGCAGACGACGGCAAACCGGACATGGAGAAGATGGGGCTGATTGTCTTCGACCCCGTCCACCACAACTACGCCGGTCTCGGCCAAGCCGTAGGAAAAGCCTTCTCCGACGGTAAGAAACTGAAATAGGATAAGTGTCAAATCGACAGCCCTACCCTTCCGAGAATGCCTTATTCGGACACGGAACGGGACTTCGACGAAAAAAAACGATTCTCGCCTGCCGGTGTTTTAGCATAATGACAGTCCGGCAGGCTTTTTCTATTCCACCACGTCACACGGAAGACCACAGTACAAGGTTCTTTCGCTCCTTCCTGTCAACAAAAACAAGCATCAGGTTTCTTTCTGCACAAAAATTTCTCAGGCAAAAAACCACCAAACAGACGAAAAAGGGATACTTAAAGCACGTTCCTTCTTCGCCCGGCTCCGTAAAATCCGGCCGCATGAGGAGAACTCAGGATTTTCATGCGGAAGAAAATTTTGTATACTGCTCCAAACGAAAAATTGCTTGGCTGAAAGCGATTCCGGTTTATGCGGTTTTTATACATTAGGAATACCGGAAGCCGTATAAATATACACCGTTTTGCATATCCGCACGTCTAAACTCCTTCTTTTCACAGCCGCCATCCGCTTCGTTTTTTGACGTTTTGTTAACCAAAAAGTCCCTCATGACGCACACGACGTCACAAAGGACTTTCCTTTCGTCAACTTCCCCAAAGGGAAGGAATACTTATTTCACTACTGTCTTGTAAGAGCCGTTGCCGACCTTGACGATATAGAAACCTCGTTCGAGTGTAATCTCTTCCGTCTGGTTTTCCGCTTTCTTCTGAACGGCCATTTTACCGGAAAGCGTAAATACCGTAACGACTTTTCCGACGGCACCTTCTACGACGATGCTTCCCGACCGAGCACGGACGGAAACGACATCATCCTGCAACGTTTCGGATATAGCATTGGCATCCTTCGTCTCAAACGTACCGGTATATTGCGAAATGGCCTGGTCGGCTTCGTTGTAAGCCGTCATACGATAGTAATACCCCGTAGACGCTTCCAACCCGTCGATAGTGGCACTCAGCATCGTGCTGCGTTTCTTCACCGGATTACCCTCCGCGTCGAACCACAGGCTGCCGGCCAACTGCGTCATGGCCTCATCACGATAAACGTTCAACTGGTAGCAAGAAGCTCCCTCTTCTGCCTCCCAAGTGAAAGCCACCGAAGTGCTTCCGGCCTCCGTCTCCACACTGTTGCTGCCACTGACAGGGACGAATACGGCTATCAAACTGCGGCTGCCTTCCACGACGAAGGAGTAAGTCTCTTCCTCGCTTACCACTTGGCCGTCTTCCGTCCAGGCCGAGAATACGTAGCCGGAATGTGCCACGGCTTTCAACTCAGCCGTTTCGCCAAGTTGGTATTCGTTCATGCCATAGATTACCCCGGCGTTTTCTATATTCTTGGCCACAGCCACCGTGATGGGTGCTTCCTCCTCTATATAATAGAAGTCTTTCCAACCCGTGCTGCGCTTATACATCTCGCCTGCACCATGGGGAACGTGAAGTTTGCATGAGTTGACCCGCACGCCCTCGAAGGTATTGGAATAAGCCGACGATGGGTCGGCCCCCTTGCAATAGATGTCCGTCAGTCCGGCACATCCGTACAGAGCTTTCTCTCCCACCATGTAAAGCGTGGAAGGCAACGTCAGTTCGTGGAGCATGTTACAGTTGTAGAACGTACCGAAAGCCAACGTCTCGCAACCTTCGGACAACGTGAGTTTCTCCAGACCTGCCGGTAAATAATAAGTCTCGCTGCTTCCGTCCTCCATAAATTGGACGACCTTCTTTTTGCTGTCGTCGGCCATGCCGTTGAACAAGGTTCCGAAGTTGGTGGCCGTGGAAGCCGAACCCGCCCCGGCAAAAGGCAACGTAAGCTCCTTCAACCCCTTCAGGTCGGCCAAGCACCCTTCCTCCATCGTCTTGACCTGCGGAAGCGTCAGTTTCTCCAGACTTTCCATGCCGGTGAAGCTCCCGTTGGCCAAGTTCTCGACACGTTTTGCCTCCAAGACCTTCAAGTTCGTAAATTGGTTGAACAGTTTCGTATCGGTAATCGTATCGACATATACCAACAACGTGTCTATCAGGTCCAGGTTTCCTGTGAGATACACGGACTTGGTTCTCTTGCTCTCATTGACTTCCGTATAAACGAATTGGTCCATGGACAGTGAATCGCAGTAAAACACCAACTTCTCCAACGTCTCGGGCAATTTGTATTCGCGTTTGTAAATCGTCCATTTCTTGCCGTCACTTCCGGTCTCCGTCTCTGTAGGCAAGCCATCCCCATACTCGGCAAACATCGCACCCAAGATGTCATCTTCCTTACTTATCGTTGCGCGGCTTCCACCCACGTAATACAAAGTGGCAGAACGCAAATACTTGCAGTCCGGCAGGTTGTATTGCCAATAACCGGCCAAGGTAGCCGGGATGACCAAGTCGGTAAGGCAGGGCGGAATGACGACCGTCTCGGTCAAATCCTTGTCGCACAGCATGCCGCTGCACGAAGCATAGGCCTGGTTCCCGCTCTCCACATCGATGTAGGCCAAAGCCGTGCAATCATAGAAAGCTTCGTTCCTCACGCTTCCTGTCGCAGCCGGAATCGTTACCCTCTTCAGGTTCGTACATCCCCGGAACAAATTTGATTCCAAAGTTGTCAGGTTATGGGGAAGGGCCATTTCGCTCAACATCGTGCATCCTTGGAAAGCACTGCTCCCGATAGACGCCACCATGTCCGGAATATCGACATGGGCCAAGGCCGTACAGCCCTCGAAAGCATTGCTGCCGATTTGGGTAAGCCCTTCCGGCAAAGTGACGGATTCCAGTCTCGTACAGTTCTTGAACATACTGGATTCGAGGGCCTTTATCCCTTCAGGTATCGTTATGGAAGGCAGGCTCAAGCATCCTTGGAAAGCACAATATTTCAATTCCGTGAGGGATTCCGGAAGCACGATATTTTCCAAGCTCGTACACTGGTTGAAAGCATAGTCTCCTATCTTGACCAATGAAGCGGGAAGCTCCACGCTATGCAGCTTCGCACAGTTGGCAAAAGTGTATGCCTCGATGTAGCGCACGCCCTCGGGCACCGACACGCCGCCCAACGACCAACACATCTCGAAAGCATGTTGCCCGATAGTGTCCACGGCCTCTGGCAAGGTGATTTCCGTCAGGGAGGCACAGTTGGCAAAGGCATACGCCCCGATGGCCTTTACGCTTTGGGGTAATTGCACGTATTCCAGAACCTCGCAATTATGGAAAGCGTAATCACTGATATATTCCGTTCCCTCGGGTACCTCAAAACGCCCTGCGGACCGCGGGCATTTAAGGAAAGTATTTCCAATGGCCAACGGCATGTCCAGATTATCGCAATTCGCAAATATGGCGTTACCCAAGGTATCCACTTCCTCCGGCAGGACAACCTTGTACAAGGCTGCACATCCGCTAAAGGCATATCCACCGATATAATTCACCGTAGAAGGGATTTCGACCTCCTGTATCGAAGCACAACGAGAAAAAGCCCCGTCGCCGATGTGCGTAAGGTGCGAAGGTAGCGAAACGCCTTGCAACTTACTGCAATCCTGGAACGTATAATTAAGAATACTGGTAATCCCCTCCGGAAGGTTCACACGTTCCAAACTCGTACACTGCTCGAACACGGCATACCCTAACTTTTCCACAGAGGCGGGCAAATTGACCGCTGTAAGCTGGTTACATGAGGAAAACGCACCGCCTGCCACCGCCTTTATCCCATCGGGCACCGTATACTCGCCCTGATAGGAGGTAGGCAAGCAAACAAAAAGAGTACTATTGTAAAGAGGAGAAGTAAGGTTACCGCACTCTATAAAGACCGGAATATCCATCCGGACAAGGCTCTCCGGGATATTTACCGTCTTCAAACCGGAACAGCCCAAGAACGCACTCGAACCGATATATGTCAACCGGGACGGAAGTTGGATTTCCTCCAAACCGGTGCAATACTGGAAGGCATATTGTCCGATACTGTCCAACATCTCGGGCAAAGTTACCTTTTTGAGTACTGAACAACCACCGAACATGTTGTCACCGATTTTGTGCACGCTTTCAGGAATCGCTGCTTCTTCCAAAGCCTGGCAACCGATAAAGGCATTATCTCCCAACACCTCCAAACTCGACGGCATCTCCACGCGTTGCAGGCCTGTGTTATAATAGAATGCCATCTTTCCTATCTCCTTCACACTCTCCGGGATTTTGAGCGTGGAGATTTTCCCATAAGCGAAAGCATTCGGAGCAATCTTCTTCGGACTGCCGGGAATAGTGAAATCGCCGGTCACCTCTTCCGACAAATAGAAAAAGCAGTCTTCATTGTACACGCCTCCCGTAAGGGCATTGCAATAACGGAAACAATTTGCCCCCACGCTTTCCACACCTTCGGGCATGTTAAGCTTGCGAAGCATCTTACAATTATAAAACGCATTCTCCCCTATTTCCTTTACGGTAGAGGGCAGATGCACATCTTCCAAATCCGGACAAGCCGAAAAGGCATTCTTCCCTATTACTTCGCAACCGGCGTTGATGTAGATGTTCCACACCTTTTGGCACTTTGAAAAAGCATAAGGGGCTATCACCTTGATTCCGGCAGGAGCACCGTAATTGTAACTGCTGCTCCTGTAATTCCGTGGAAGATAAATAAAGGTTGTCTTGTTGTACTGTGGTTCTACAATGGATTCGCACCCCGCCAACCAATCAAACTGAGGGAACTCGATGCCCTCGTCGGCCTCTATTTTCTTGATGGATTTCTTGTGGGCATCCCAAGGCAAGGGAACGGTGTAGGTGGAAGAAGAAATAATTCCTTCCCCCGTCAAAGCAAGCACACCAGTCTCCGTATCCAACGAATACCGCACATTCTCGCCGCAAGTCCCTTCGTACACTTCGGCAAACGAAGGCAAACCGAACCATAAGGCCAGCATGGCCGTCAGAAGTCTTCTTTTTTTCATTTCACTTCATTTTTAATGTTAAACAATTATGTAAAAAACACTATTTCCTCCTCTCCACTTGAAGAAGCATGGCGTATTGTGAAATGAAATGTGAGATTCCGCAAAAAAGAAGCGCAAGCTCCTATTCTGCGTCTTCCAAAATTGAGGTCCTAGGAATACCTTAGTAACAAAAGAGTCGAATAGCAGCCCACGCTATACGTGGACATCTACTCGCACTGTCTTCCTGTTACTATCTTTGAAATTTCCTAGGTTTCAATCTTGACAAGAACAATGCAGCAAATGCTTCATAATCTAACCCACAAAAACGGACATGCGGCTACACTTAACAGCATATTCCACCGTAAAGCTAATAAAAATAATCTGACCATAGGACCTTTTTCTTTTATTTTTTTGCGTTTCTCCCTGAAAAAGTACGAAACAGGACACTCGTGAAGACAAAAAGAAATCTCCCCGCATCCACCATGACAGATGAATACGGGGAGAATAGAAATAAATCCAAAATAAATTACCGCAACTCCAACGCCACAATACTCATCGGCGGCATCTTCACGGTCAACTTGCCGTTTTTCAGTTTTGCCCCCTTGAAGTCCGCAGGCTTCACCACGTCGGGCTGCTCAAAGGTGTTCTTGTCTGTGATGGCCTTACAGGTCAATATGCGTCCCGCAATGGATTTCATGCCCAAGCCGGACAAATCGACAGTGACTTCGTTGGAGTTCTCCAAATCCACGTTGGACAGCGAAATATGCACCGCACCGTCCTGCGCCTTGGAAGCCGTGGCACCGAGCATAGGCAGCGTGCGCTGCTCGCCGTCCTGTCCCATGCGTGCACGCACTTGCTTGTTCTCGCACTGTACCTCTATCGGCAAGTAAGTAGCGTCCTGATGCACGTTGTACATCTGGAATACATAATAGGAAGGCGTCAGCACCATCTTATCGTCCTTTGTCAGAATCATGCTTTGCAACACATTGGCTATCTGCGCGATATTGGCCATCTTGATACGGTCGGTGTACTTGTGGAACACGTTCAGCGAAAGGGCTGCCACGAAAGCATCGCGCATGGTGTTCTGCTGATACAAGTGCCCACGGATGGTACCGGGTTCTTCATCCCACCAAGTCCCCCACTCATCCACCATCAGAGCCACGCGCTTTTTAGGGTCATACTTGTCCATGACGGCCAAATGTTCCTTGATGCAGTTCTCGATATCAAGGCACTTGCCCATCGTCCAATAATAATCTTCCGGAGTGAAGTCCGTAGCCGAACCTTTGCTACCCGACCATCCGGCCACGGTATAATAATGGAGCGAAAGGCCGTCCATCTGGTTACGCGCCTGCTTCATCATCGTTTCCGTCCAATGCAAATCGTATTCCCCCGACCCGCTGGCTATCTTGAACAAACGGTTACCGTCGTAATTGCGGCAGTAAGTCTGATAGCGGCGATACAGGTCGGCATAATATTCCGGACGCATGTTACCGCCGCATCCCCAACTTTCATTGCCCACACCGATGTATTTCACACGCCACGGCTTCTCGCGACCGTTCTGCTTACGTAACTTGGCCATCGGGCCGTCCTCGGCCGTCATGTATTCCACCCACTGCGCCGTCTCCTGCACCGTGCCGCTCCCCACATTCATGGACACATACGGCTCGCACTCCAACAACTCGCACAGGTTCAGAAACTCGTGTGTACCGAAACTGTTGTCTTCCACGGTTCCGCCCCAGTTGTTGTTCACCATGCGCGGACGGTTCTCTTTGGGACCGATACCGTCCATCCAATGATATTCATCGGCAAAACAACCTCCCGGCCAACGCAACACGGGTATCTTCAGGTCCTTCAAAGCCTGAAGCACATCGTTCCGGTAACCGTCCGTATTGGGAATGGCAGAATTCTCGCCCACCCACAGCCCACCGTAAATACACGTTCCGAGGTGTTCGGCAAACTGGCCGTAGATTTCTTTGGGAATGGATTGCTTGGCCTGGTCGGGAAACAATCGGACTTGTGACTCTTTCTGCGCCGCAAGCGGCAAAACGGCCATCAGCGCCGCACTCATCATTAGCTTTCTTACTTTCATGATATTAAAATGAGATTAAATCGTTGCAAATATACATATCTTTTTTGAAAACCCTTCCTTTTTTGGTTAACTTTGCACGATTAAGAAACAGAATTTCATCATCATGGAAAAGAAAGAAGCATTCAAGAAAATCGCGAGTGAGCGAGAGCAGTCCGGGCTTGCTCAGGGACTGCCGGGCGTGAGCGGTTTATCTAAATGGGGACTTCCGGCTGCCGGCGTCATCGTGGTCTTGCTGGGACTATGGGCTTACCTGGCATTCTTCCATGCCACATTCGGCATCGGAAACACTGTATACCTTTATATAGATGCAGACGATACGCCGGATTCCGTACGGATCAAAATCAAAAACACAGCCCGTCCGGGCATCTCCGCCGGTTTCCCCGTGCTATCCGCGCTCAGCGGCTACACCGTGAAAAGCGGATGCTACGCCGTGGAACCGGAAGATAACATGTTCAGCGTATTCCGCCGACTGAAACAGGGACGCCAGACACCCGTCCGGTTGACTATTCCCAACGTACGAACGATGGACCGTCTGGCCGGCACATTAGGAAAAAAACTCATGATGGACTCTGCCGTCGTGGCGCAACACTTTGCAGACTCTGCCTTCTGCCGTCAGTACGGCTATGACACCGCGACGATGGCTTGTCTGTTCATCCCCAACACGTATGAAGTATATTGGAATACAAGTCTGGAGGATTTCATGAAACGCATGCAGAAAGAAAACACCATATTCTGGAACAAAGAAAGGCTCCGCTTGGCAGAAGCTGCCGGATTGACACCGAACGAGGTTGTCACCCTGGCCTCCATCGTGGACGAAGAAACAGCCAACAACGCCGAAAAGCCTATGGTGGCCGGCATGTACATCAACCGTCTGCGTACCGGTATGCCTCTGCAAGCCGACCCGACGGTGAAGTTCGCCCTGCACGATTTCTCCCTCCGGAGAATTTACCACAATCATCTGAACGTGGAAAGCCCCTACAATACTTACCGGAACACCGGCCTGCCTCCCGGCCCCATTCGTATTCCTTCCATCGCCGGTATCGACGCCGTGTTGAACCATGTCAAGCACGACTACCTGTATATGTGCGCCAAAGAAGACTTTTCCGGTACGCACAACTTTGCACGCACCTACCGCGAACATCTGGCCAACGCCGCCAAATACTCGAAAGCCCTCAACCGAAGGGGCATCAAATAAAAGAAAAAAGACCGATATAAAAACAGTGAAGGCCGGGCATCGCTGCCCAGCCTTCTCCAGTTTCTAACTTAACTAATATATGAAAAAACCTATTAAAAAATCCATTCTAACCGTACATCCGCTGTAAACTGCAACCGATAGTCCTTTCGGCCTTACGCAACTGATATTCCACCACGCGTTTAGTGATATTCCTGGCCTTTGCCACTTCGAGATAAGTCTGCCCTTCCATGTGGATATCCAGAAACACCTCCTGCTGCAAAGCCGGCATCTCGGACAATGTCTCACCGATGATACGAAACAGTTCCTTATGGCACAGAGCCTCGAACTCATCATCCGAAAAACGGTCTGCCGTCTGCTTCAATTTGTATTTTATCTGCTTGAAGCGCGACCTGCGGCGAAGATAATCCATACACTTATTATAAATCATAGAGAAAAACAGCCCGACTACATTTCTCTCGCGGTTCAACTTTTCCCCCTGTTCCAAGAAACGCAGTAAAACGTCGCTCACGATGTCACGTGCGTCTTCGTCATTAAAGACATACATCGAAGCATATCGCAGGGCCGACCGGTAGTGGCTCTCATAAAAATCTGCAAAGTCGAATTTTTCTTCCATGTTCTCACGGTTTTTCATTAAGACTTTGCAAATGTAACGGGGACGTGCAAAACGCCACTGCACGAAGCGTCGCAAAACGCTGTACAAAGCGTTGCAAAACACCGGTTGCAACATACCATACATATAAAAACAACATTTTATACACCAACCTGCGTTTCCCGGAATACAAATCCGGCCAAAGCCACCATTCTTTACATACGTTTTTGTAACTTTGTTACACGAAGATAGGATGCGGCTCGGCATAGCCAAGCCAGAAAACTGCGTTTTCGCTTGTCTCTGCGCTCACCTTTCACTATCTTTGCTGTAATAAACCTAATGTCAAGAGATGAAAAACTTCTGGATTCTTATCATAACCGCTACGCTGTTGTCCTTGCCTTACCGGTCATCCTCCTCGACGGAAAGATTCCGGCTGCTGGATACCGGAAACGGACTTTTCAATAATCAAGTACGCTTCCTCACACAAATGGAAGACGGCAAGATACTGGTCTGCACCGAAGGCATGTTCAATGTGTACAACGGCAACAGCTTCGAGCCGCTCGCCTGCGACTTGACCTACACCGTCCCCTTGGGTATGCACAATTTATGCACAAGCTATGACGGCGGCAACGGGCTGCTGTGGGCCAAGGACTTTTACCGTCTCTATCTCATCAATACCCGTACCGGACGTTTCTGTCACGATATCAAAGAACGCTTTGAGGCTGCCCGTCTGACCGAAGCTTTCAATGACTTTATCCTCGACCACGACCGAAACGCCTGGATTATTACCGAAAGCGGAAAACTTTACCGGTATGACTGGAAAAAACCGGCCAAACAGGTCTACGAGCCACGACCCGAAGAAAAATCCCGGGGTATCCGTGTCAAAGAAGTCATGCAGGCCGGTCCCTTTCATCTGATATTCCTGAATACCGGCAGGATGCTGGTTTGGGAAGAGAAAAGCGGACACATCGTGGGCGAAGATTCCACCGTGGCCACTCCCGCCCCCTCCGAATATTTCCGTACGGCTTGGTTGCAAGCCGACAAGGAGCACCTGCTTATCTCCGTCAGCCATACGGAAGGATATTTGTACCTCTATAATATATATACGCGCGAATGGAAAGAAATACTTAAGGGAAAAGCCATTAATGATATTAAAAAATGCAAAGACGGCTGTTTTTGGTTAGGTGGCAACCAAACGCTCATCAAACTTTCCCCACGTTTTGAACTGCTACAAGAAACCCATCGTCTGGAACTGACCGGAAACGAATCCGTAACGGACTTCATCATGTCGGTCCTCGTCGATGACCGGCAAGGGTTATGGTTAGGGTTGAGCAGTTCCGGAATCTTGCGGGCCGTCCCTCCCGGAAAATACATGGAATACTATATCAACGAGGAGGTGGCGCACGAGGAAGGACGGATGATTCGCAGCCTCTGTCCGTACGACGGCCGACACTTGCTGGTCGGCACGATGGAAGGCATCTACCTGTTCGACACGGCCCGCAAAAACTACCGGACATTCCACTCCGGATTCAGTCACCTCTATTGTACAGACATCAAAAGAGACCCGCACGGTGCATTCTGGTGCAGCACCCGGCAAGGACTATACAAAATACAGGGCAACAGGGTCGAGCGGGCAGACCCGACGCTGCTGCCGGGCCTCCCGTCCGAAACGGTCCGTTTCAGCCTTCCCCTTTCCGATGGCAGCATCTTGGTTTGTATGGATTTGAAAGACCTGTATCTTTGTCGGCCGGAAAAAAGGACAGCCCTACGACTCAATGAAGATTTTCCGGAACTGAACCGCAGCCGTGCCATGAGCTTTGCCATAGAAATAAAACCCGGCCAACTCATCATCGGCGGACAAAACGGACTCTTCGGATATGAGATTACCCGGAAGAAACTGCAACGTCTGGCTTGGATAGTCCCTTGGGAAAGATACAGCACGAAATACAACTGTGCATACGCCGAAGGAACATCCGTCTGGATAGGTACGCAGAACGGATTGATATGCCATGACTTCCGCACGAAGGAAACCCTGCGGCTCAGCACGGAAAACGGCCTGCCGAACAACTGCATACAAGGCATTGCCGCCGATGCCGAGGGGAAGCTGTGGGTATCGACTTCCAACGGCATCGGGAGAATAAACCGGAACGCAGACGGCACCTTTTCCATCGCACGGTTAGACGGAAAAGACGGCGTGCAATACGGGGAAATGATGGAACAGTCCATCACCGCCATGCCGGACGGGCATGTATATGTGGGCGGACTGAACGGTATCACCGACATTGCCCCCCAAGCCACGGACTACGGGCACGAAAACCTGAGGCCGACACTCGTCGGCCTGCGCGTCATGAACCATCCCATCAACAACGAAGGCACGTTCCGCGACCGCCAACTGCTTCCGGAAGGGCTGTCCTACACCCGCCACCTGTACCTGAAACACAACGAGAATTTCATCGAAATGAAATTTTCCGCCTTGGATTACGACACGCCCCAACACACGCACTACCGTTACCGGCTGGAAGGGGTGGACAAAACATGGAACCTCACTTCGGAACCAACAGGTATCTGCACGGCCAGCTACACCTCCCTCACGCCCGGAACGTACACGCTTCAGGTACAAGCCGCCATGGGAAGCACACCGTGGGGAGCCGCCGCCGAATGGCAAATCACGGTAGAGCCTCCTTTATGGAAGACTTGGTGGGCTTACGCCATTTACCTCATTGCCGCGCTGGCACTCCTCTACTACATCATCGAACTATACATCGCCGACAAGCGTTCGCGCATGATGGCAGAACAGGAAAACCTGAAACGGCAGAAGGAGCAGCATCTCGACGAACTCAAATTCCGCTTCTTCACCAACATCAGCCACGAGCTGCGCACGCCGCTCGCGCTCATCATCACCCCGCTCGAACTGCTCATCCGCAAAGCCGACGACTCCACCCTCAAAAGCGAACTGGAAAAGATACTCGGTAACGCCCGCGACTTGCTCCGGCTCGTCAATCAGTTGCTCGACTTCCGCCGTCTGGAACAGAAAGGCGAACAACTGAAACTGTCGATCGTGCAAATCAAACCGTTCATCGAAGACAACGTGAACCATTTCGGCCCACTCGCCCACGAACGGCACATCGGATTGTCCTGCGAGTGCGCGTTCGGGCAGGAAGACCTGTTCCGTCTGGATGCAGAAAAGATGACACGCGTGTTGAACAACCTGCTTTCCAACGCCATGAAGTTCACCCCCGAAGGCGGTTTCATCACCGTACAGGCGGGATGGCAGGAAAGCTCCCCGGCAGGCGAAGGTCCTAACGGCATCCGCATCACCGTCAGCGACACTGGTATAGGCATTCCGGCGGAAGACCTGAAAAACATTTTCGTGCGTTTCTACCAAAGCGAAGGCACACAAAGCCATCCCGTGAATACCGGCAGCGGTATCGGACTGCACCTGGTCAAAGGTTATATGGACTTGCACAATGGGGAAATCACGGTGGAAAGCACACCGGGAAAAGGCACTCGCTTCACGCTGCTGCTGCCTGCCCAACCGCCGCAAACCGCCGCCTCCGATTCCCAAGCCGCCATCGGAAGCACGCTTCCCGACACGGAGAAAGCACCCGAATCCCCCGTGCCCGAAGGAAACAAAGTCACCGTCTTAGTGGCCGAAGACAACGAGCAATTCCGCATGTTCATGAAAGATCTTCTCGGACAGGACTTCACCGTGCTCACCGCCGCCGACGGGCAGGAGGGACTGGCCATGGCACGGGAATACGGTCCCGACCTCATCATCAGCGACGTGATGATCCGCACATGGATGGCTACGCCTTCTGCCGCGCAGTCAAGGACGACGTGCAGTGCTGCCACATCCCGTTCATCCTGCTCACGGCCAAAAACTCTTCCGAAAGCCGGAGTGGGGCATACGAAGCCGGTGCCGACTCGTTTATCGCCAAACCGTTCGACATCGACGTGTTGCACAGCCGCATCCGCCAGCTTCTGGAACAACGCGAGCGACGGTTAGCTTCGTTCCGGAAAGGCACGCACATCAACCCCAAGGAAATCACGATTACCAGTCTGGACGAGAAACTGATACAAAAGGCATTGGAATGCATCGAAAAGAACATGGACAACACCGAATACAACGTGGAGGCCCTCAGTGCCGACATGGGATTAGAACGCTCCTCGCTCTACAGGAAGATGCAAGCCATAGCGGGGCAGTCCCCCACGGAGTTCATGCGTTCCATACGGTTGAAACGCGCTGCCCGATTGTTGGAAAGCGGCCAATATTCCGTACAGGAAATTTCATGGATGGTAGGTTTCAACACCCCGCGCTACTTCTCTTCCTACTTCAAAGAGATGTTCGGCATGACACCGTCCGCGTATGCCGCGCAAAACCGGAAGCAGCCTTCTTCAAAGGCATGAAGATGGGCATGACGAATATCAGGGCCAGGATGGAAAACAGCAGGCCGCCCGACGTTCCGATGGCGAAAGAGAACCAGAAAGCTTCCTCCTGCCCGTCTATGAGGAACGGCACCAAACCCAGAACGGTGGAAAGCGTGGTCAGGAACACCGGAATAATCTTGTGGTTGTAAGCCTTGACGTACAAATTCACACGAGGCAACGCCTGCGCCTTGCAGGCCGCCGTTTGGTTGTTGTACTCGTTGATGATGTAAATACCGGCATTCACCACCAGTCCGCTCAGCAGGACCAACGAGGCGAAACCGCCCGTCCCGAACTTCACTCCGGAAAAATAGAACGTCAGGAACGTGCCGATGAAGGACACCGGAATCAAAGTGATGATGACGAAAGGCAACCGGAACGACTCGAAAAGTATGGAACACATGAAGTAGATAATCAACACAATGACCAATATCAGCCAATACTGCGTGCCTTCGTCCTGATACCAGTTCGGCGTGTTGTTCAGGCAACGGTACCCCACCGGGAAGCGGTCGTTGAACTCATCCGTCACTTCCTCTATGTATTTGGCCGTGTAGTTGTACGAACCCAACACGTTGAAAGCCACACGCAACACATATTCCTGATTCTTTTTGGGAATGCAGTTCTTGGCCTCCCGCAGGTTCATATCCATGAAAGGCGGAAGCCACACGTCTCCTTTGGAGGTCTTGACATGGGTATGCTCCAAATCCCACACATTGAAACGGTCGGATTGCAACGAACGCAGGTAGATGTCGGTCCGGATAAACTCGTCCTCGTAACGCCCCACGTCCACTCCCGAAAGCAACTCGCGCAACGTACCGTGCATGGCCGCCGCCGACTGTCCGTACAAGGCAAAGTTCTGCGGCGTATAGACCATGTACAGTTCATCTTCCTGCCGCTCATGCCCCGGCGTTTCGATGATGATGTCCATCACACGGTGGTTCTGCTTCAAACGGGCACAAATGTCCTCCGCGTACCGGTACAAAGCATTATAATTGTACCCGGCAATCTCGATCCGGTTCGACCGGTATTGCAGGTTCAGCGAATTGCTGAAACCCCGCTCGCTCACGCCATAGGTGCTCCAATCCGCCCCGCCGATGGAAATGACCTTGCCGATGACCTTGCTCTCCAAGACATAAGGGAAAGACGTGTCGCGGTATTCATCCTTGAATTCCACGGTCAGGTTGGCTCCCCACCATTCCACGCGGCTCTCGAACCGCTTGATTTCCTTGAACCCGACCAAGAAGTTCTCCAGAATCTGCACCTTCTCGTTCAATTCGTGCACACTTCCGCCCAAAGGCATTTGGGCACGGATGTGGAGTTTCATCTCCTCTTCCTCTTTGGCATACGTATTCTCGTCCAACGACTGCGCAAAGAGGCGCATGGTCCCTCCGAACACTTTGCTCAACGGTTCTTTCAGCTCGGTCTGGAAAAAACGGGTGCCAAATGTGGCATTGTACGCCCTTTCATACCACGGAGCCTCTTCTTCCTCCTCGCTCTGGTAATACACTTTCTCCTTGTCCCACCGGTCCGGAAGGGCATGGAACGGTATCCCGAAAGCCAACACCAACAGGACGTAGTATATCCACTTGCGTTTCTGCGTGAAAGCGATGTACTTGCGGTAAAAGCGCGTCCAAGCCATCACCCGTTTGGAACGCCCCAAACGTTTTATCGGCATGCGGCTGCTGTAATGGAACTGCTTGACCAAAGCAGGCACGAAGAACAGGGCCACGACAAGCGCCACCGTCAAGTTGATGATGATAATCCAAGAGAAGTCGTACAGGTCGCGCTGGATATACTCCGGCATGAAGAACACCACCACCAACGACCCTATTGTGGTGAGCAAGGCGGCCAGTATGGCCAGGAACGCTTTCCGGTTGTGGTAGTAACTGTAATGGTCCACCATCACGATGGCCGCGTCGATAATCAGTCCCAACGACACCGTGATGCCGGCCAACGAAAAGGTATGCAGGCGCATGTCGAACACATAGTAAGCCATGACGGCTATCAGGACGTTGGCGGCCAACGTGATGGCGATAATCGACAGATACTTCCAGTTACGACGAACCAACCAGACGAACACCAACAGGATGGCCAACGACATCAACGTGCGCGTAATCAGCTTTTCCAATTCCGACTGTTTCTCCTTGGCTGCGTCGTACGTCAAGGTCAGATACATGCCGTCGCGCAAACGGGGTTTCAATTCCTCTATTTTCGCACGCAACTGGCGCGACAACTCTATCTCGTTGGCATCGGCATCCACGACGATGTTCATGTAGATGGTGTTCAGCCCGTTTACGCGGTAGTAACTGCCCGGCAGCCGGTCCCGGTATTCGAAGGTGGCCAAGTCGTTCAGATAGATAATTTTCCCGTCCACGGTCTTCAGGGGCATCTCGCCTATCTGGCGGGCAAACCTCGAGGTCTTCAGGTAAAGGGTGACACGGCTTTGCTCCCCGTCTTCATCCCTGTACATCACATCGCCCACGATATCCGACTTCCCGATAAAACTTTTGATGCCGTCCTCCACGTCAGCCACCGTCAGGCCGTAGTTCGCCACGATGAGGGGGTCGTACGTAATCTCCATATATTTGGAAGTCCCGCCGGTCACATCCACGCTCTTCACCTCTTCCCATGCCCGTACCACCGGTTCGACGTTTTTCTCCACATACTCTTTTATCTGTTCGCCTTTCAGGTTGGAATTCACCTGATAGGTCAACAGATGCTTCACAGGGCTTTCTTTCTGCGGACCGCCGTCATTTACCACTTCCCCACCCGTCAGTTCTGGATAAGAAACCTCTTCGGGCAATTTCTTCCGCACCTGCTTCAAGAGCGACGAAATCTCGAACTTCACGGCGGACACATCGGCTTCTTTCTTCAGCACGACCGTAACCCGTCCCGAACCGAAATAAGACTCCGACGAAACTTCGGCCACGCCTTTCACCGCCGAGACCAACCCTTCTATCTTCGACGTCACCTCCTGCTCCACCACCTTGGGCGAGGCGTTCTGCCACCAATAGCTTATCGTCAGCGTCTTGCCCTGGCGCGGCTTGGGTGACGAACCCACGTCTACCAACGGAATCAGGGCAGCCCCGATAATCATCAGTATAATCATCGTAAGCAACAGGCTGAACGACGATATGCGATCCAATATGTGAGTTTTCTCTTGCATAAGCCTTATCCCCTTTTCCTATATATAAGGTAATACGCCAACGATATGAAGAACAGGCTGACCAACGTACCGGCCACCATGCCGACAATCAGGGTCAACGACAACGGGTATTGCAGATCGGAACCCATATCGCCCCGGCTCAGGAAAGGAAGGATGGCCAGAATGGTCGTGAGCGAAGTCATGACAATGGGGCGCAAACGGCTGTGCCCGCCGCGCCAAATAGCCGTAACGAGGGGCATCCCCTCCCGCCTCAACCGGTTTATCGTATCCACTTTCAGGATAGAGTCGTTGATAATGATACCGCTCATCACCACGATACCTATCATAGACATGATATTCAGCGACTCGCCCAACAGCCACAGGACAAGGAACACCCAGAACACATCGATTACGATTTCCGACAGGATGACCAACGGTTGCACGATGCTTTCGAACTGCGCGGCCAAGATGAAATACAGCAATGCCACAGCCACGCTCAACACCAGCACCAGTTCGCCTATCATCTCCCGGCTGGAATAATAATTGCCCGTAAACGATGCCGAATAGCGCGGGTCGACCTTCACGAACCGTTCCGTGAAATCCACGATGCTCTCCACCGTACGGTCGTCCGCCGTAATCTTCACGGGATAGTAGTCCCCGCCGTTTCCGGAATACAGCCGTTTGAAGTCCTCGCCCTGCGTTTCCCGTATCAGGTAGCTCAAAGGTATGTCCACTCCTTCGTCGTTACGTACGGTGTACTGCAACAATTTACGGCTGTCCATACTGCGTTCACCGATAATGACCGGCAGCGAACGGGCACCCTCATTGATGGCATACACCTCATTCTGGCTCACCAACATCCTCAACCGAGCCTGTAAAGCGGCATACGACACATGGTACACCGCCATCTGCTCCGTGTCGGCCACGTATTGTATGTTGCGTTCGGAAACGACCGGCTGCACCGCCACCTCGGGGAAACGGCGCGACAAAGTGTCCAGAAAAGCCCGGGCTTCCTGCACATCGGGACGCCCTCCGCCCTGACGCTGCAAACGTATCTCCAAGTCCGCATCGTCATTGGAGAATATCAAATCGAAAATGTTGCCGGACGCGCCGAACTCCACCGTGCCGTGCGGATAGCGTTCCGCCATGTAGTTTCTTATCTTCTCCTGCGCCTGACGCAAGGTTTCCCCGTCCTCCGCCAAAAAATAGACCACGGCTTCGGACGTGGTAAGGTCTTCGGTATGGGACAGCACGAAATCCTGCACGCCGACCATCGCTGTGGAAGTCTGCACCAATCCGTCCACCTGCTTCAGCACATCCCCCACACGGACATCGTTCTCCTCCACCGAGATACCCGCGTTCCAGTCTATTTTCATCAGCGCATCGTTATGCTCCATATAAGGAAGACGTTCTTTCTCCAGCCCTTTATAGATAAGGAAGATGGCCGGGATAGCCAGACAAAAAGCCGTCACGCTCTTCACCGGATTCCGTAAAACCCATTTGATACCGCGTTCGTAGGGAGCATAAAAATTAAAATGGAACTTACGGTCGAGCACCTCTCCTTCCGGACATGTTTTTCTTTTCCGGTACAACACCATGAAATACACCGGAATGACCAACACCGCCACGAAAAGCGAGGCGAACAAAGCTATCGTGACGCCCATCGCCTGGTCGTAAAACAAGGCACCGGCGATGCCGCTCAGGAAAATCAACGGGACAAACACCGAACAGGTGGTCAACACCGAACTCAACATCGGGGTGAACACCTCGTTCGTTCCTTTCACGAGGGCATCCGCAAGCGGCATCCCCTGCCGCCACCGCTGCATCACGTTATCGATAACGATGATGGAGTTGTCCACAATCATTCCCACACCGAGAATCAGTCCCGACAGGGAGATGATGTTCAGAG
>PPYF01370615.1_pt1 | contig 23193 bp, 18 predicted proteins | sample 1559871 | NCBI WGS metagenome assembly PPYF01 (sample SAMN08240021, study PRJNA423297) | Human gut metagenome, whole genome shotgun sequencing project.
ACATGACGCGTAAACAGGCCACCATCGCAGTGCGTAGCGGTTTAAATGACGACGAGCAGTACGGTTGCGTTGTCCCGCCGATTCACCTCTCCAGTACCTATAACTTCACCGGCTTTAATGAACCGCGCGCCCACGACTACTCCCGTCGTGGCAATCCGACGCGCGATGTGGTGCAGCGCGCCTTAGCGGAGCTGGAGGGCGGCGCCGGCGCGGTGCTGACCAATACCGGAATGTCGGCGATCCTGCTGGTGACGACAGTGTTCCTTAAACCGGGCGATCTGCTGGTGGCGCCGCACGACTGCTACGGCGGCAGCTACCGTCTGTTCGACAGCCTGGCGAAGCGCGGCTGCTATCGCGTCCAGTTTGTCGATCAAAGCGATGAGCAGGCGTTGCGGGCGGCGCTGGCGGAAAAACCGAAGCTGGTGTTGGTGGAAAGCCCAAGTAATCCATTGCTGCGGGTGGTGGATATTGCGAAAATCTGTGGTCTGGCGCGTGAGGCCGGGGCAATTAGCGTGGTGGACAACACCTTCCTGAGCCCGGCGTTGCAAAACCCGCTGGCGCTGGGCGCCGATCTGGTGCTGCATTCCTGTACCAAATACCTCAATGGTCACTCCGATGTGGTGGCCGGGGTGGTGATTGCCAAAGATCCGGCAACTGTCACCGAACTGGCATGGTGGGCGAATAATATTGGCGTCACCGGCAGCGCCTTCGACAGCTATCTGCTGTTGCGCGGGCTGCGGACGCTGTCTCCACGGATGGAAGTGGCGCAGCGAAATGCCCTGGCGATCGTTGAGTATCTGAAAACCCAGCCGCTGGTGAAAAAGCTGTATCATCCATCGCTGCCGGAAAACCAGGGGCATGAAATTGCGGCGCGTCAGCAAAAAGGTTTTGGCGCAATGTTAAGCTTCGAGCTTGACGGTGACGAGCAGACGCTGCGCCGTTTTCTGAGCGGGCTGTCGCTGTTTACACTGGCGGAATCGCTGGGGGGCGTTGAAAGCCTGATTTCCCATGCGGCAACGATGACGCATGCCGGCATGGCGCCTGAAGCGCGTGCCGCCGCCGGAATTTCAGAAACGCTCCTGCGTATATCGACCGGTATTGAAGATGGTGAAGATTTAATTGCCGACCTGGAAAATGGCTTCCGGGCAGCAAACGAGGAATAAAGATGAGTGTGATTGCGCAGGCAGGGGCGAAGGGTCGTCAGCTGCACAAATTTGGTGGGAGTAGTTTAGCGGATGCGAAATGGTCTGCTGGACGGCGGGGTTTCCGAAGCGGTCTATGCGGAAGTGGTCGGCCATGGGGAAGTGTGGTCCGCGCGCCTGATGGCGGCGGTCCTCAATCAGCTGGGTATGGAAGCCGCCTGGCTGGACGCGCGCGCGTTCCTGCGCGCGGAACGCGCCGCGCAGCCGCAGGTGGATGAAGGATTATCCTATCCGCTGCTGCAGCAGCTGATGGCGCAGCATCCTAACAAACGTCTGGTGGTGACCGGCTTTATCTCCCGCAACCAGGCCGGGGAAACCGTCCTGCTGGGCCGTAACGGGTCTGACTACTCTGCCACCCAGATCGGCGCGCTGGCGGGCGCCTCCCGGGTCACTATCTGGAGCGACGTTGCCGGGGTGTACAGCGCGGATCCGCGCAAGGTGAAAGACGCCTGCCTGCTGCCGCTGCTGCGTCTGGACGAAGCCAGCGAGCTGGCGCGCCTGGCCGCGCCGGTGCTCCATGCCCGCACGCTACAGCCGGTTTCCGCCAGTGATATCGATCTGCAGTTACGCTGCAGCTACACGCCGGAACAGGGTTCCACGCGCATTGAGCGCGTGCTGGCCTCCGGTACCGGCGCACGGATTGTCACCAGCCATGACGACGTCTGCCTGGTGGAGTTCCAGGTGCCGGCCGGTCACGATTTCAAACTGGCGCATAAAGAGCTGGACGCTCTGCTCAAACGCGCCCAGCTGCGCCCGTTAGCCGTTGGCGTCCATGCCGACCGTAAGCTGCTGCAGTTCTGCTATACCTCCGAGGTGGCCGACAGCGCGCTGAAATTGCTCGATGAAGCCGGTCTGCCGGGCGAGCTGCGTCTGCGTCAGAAGCTGGCGCTGGTGGCGATGGTGGGCGCGGGAGTCACCCGTAACCCGCTGCACTGCCACCGTTTCTGGCAGCAGCTCAAAGGGCAGCCGGTGGAGTTCACCTGGCAGTCTGAAGAGGGGATCAGCCTGGTGGCGGTGCTACGCGCCGGGCCGACGGAAAGCCTGATCCAGGGGCTGCATCAGTCCTTGTTTCGCGCCGAAAAGCGTATTGGCCTGATGCTGTTCGGCAAAGGGAACATTGGTTCCCGCTGGCTGGAGCTTTTCGCCCGTGAACAAACTACGCTGTCGGCGCGTACCGGTTTCGAGTTTATTCTCGCCGGCGTAGTCGACAGTAAACGCAGCCTGCTGAACTACGACGGGCTGGACGCCAGCCGGGCGCTGGCTTTCTTCAACGATGAAGCGGTGGAGCAGGATGAAGAGTCGCTGTTCCTGTGGATGCGCGCGCACCCGTATGATGATTTAGTGGTGCTGGACGTCACCGCCAGCGAACAGCTGGCCGACCAGTACCTTGATTTCGCCAGCCATGGCTTCCACGTCATTAGCGCCAACAAGCTGGCGGGCGCCAGCAGCAGTGATAAATATCGTCAGATCCACGACGCGTTTGAGAAGACGGGGCGCCACTGGCTATATAACGCCACCGTGGGCGCCGGCTTGCCGGTGAACCATACGGTGCGCGACCTGATCGACAGCGGCGATACTATTCTCGGCCTGAGCGGTATCTTCTCGGGAACGCTCTCCTGGCTGTTCCTGCAGTTTGATGGCACCGTGCCGTTCACCGACCTGGTGGATCAGGCGTGGCAGCAGGGGCTGACCGAGCCGGATCCGCGCGTCGATCTGTCCGGTAAGGATGTGATGCGTAAGCTGGTGATCCTCGCGCGGGAAGCGGGCTATGACATCGAACCGGATCAGGTGCGTGTGGAATCACTGGTACCGGCGCACTGTGAAGAGGGGTCGGTCGATCACTTCTTTGAGAATGGCGAAGAGCTGAACGAGCAGATGCTGCAGCGTCTGGAAGCGGCCCGCGAGATGGGGCTGGTGCTCCGCTACGTGGCGCGCTTTGATGCCAACGGCAAAGCACGCGTCGGTGTGGAAGCGGTACGCGAAGAGCACCCGCTGGCGGCGCTGCTGCCGTGCGATAACGTGTTTGCCATCGAAAGCCGCTGGTATCGCGATAACCCGCTGGTGATCCGCGGGCCCGGCGCCGGGCGCGATGTGACCGCCGGGGCGATCCAGTCGGATATTAACCGCCTGGCGCAGCTGCTGTAAGCGTCGCGTTATACTCTTGAACCAGTGAGGCCACTATTTGCGTTACGCGCCCTGCGGAATACAGGGCGCTCTGCGCAAACGCGGGTCTGTTTTTCAGCCATATTGTAAACCGTCGGCTGGACGCAAGGTCTGGTAGAAAGGCGTTCTCTTCTGCAGTGCCGGCAAGCCGGCAGACCATTTTCTGATTCTCTTCCTGCGTCCAACGCTGCCATGAATTTTGCCACCAGCCATGATGGGTTTTCCCCTGTAGCTGCCACGGAGCCGGGCTGGCTGGGTTCCTTATCTCTTCTTCCACATACCATAGATCGCCTTGCCGCTGACGAAAAAGCGGCGCCCAGGCAACGATCGCCGCGCCGCGTAAAAAGCATTCATGCGCAATAACGTGCGTTTTCACCTCTGGAAACCGCTGGCTAAGCAGTTTGAAATGACCGTGCGCGGCGATAACAGGGCGCAATATATTGCCGCGGGCATGGCGCTTTTGCATTGCGCTGCCGTACTGGATTTCATCGAACTGACTGCGTTGTAAAAAGCGCATTTCAGTGAGAGAAATACGTTGAATAATATCGTCAGTCTCCTCCCTGTCGGCTTGTCCGCCGCGCCAGCGATAGCGTAATGATTCGCCTACCGCGAAAGGAGTGAAATTAGAGGTAAGATGAATAACATTACCGCGCACGGCATCAAAGCTTAATAAAAAATAGAGCTTTTGCCCGGCGGCATTACCCTGGAATGGCGCTATCAACGGTACGCTGCAAATACGTCGTGGGGCTTCAATTGGGGCGATGTGTGGGAATTTTGGCGTCCAGACCTTTTTACAGTGGCGGCACTGAAGGCGTTGCGTACCCTGCGGATTGCGGCCGTAGCGAATAATATCCCGCTGATAGCATACCGGGCAAAAATAGCCGTAGCGGCGGGCATGATCCGCCAGATAAGCCGCCAGCCAGGGGCGGAATTCCCGTTCGTTAAACAGGGGGGGATAGCTGCCGCAGGCTGCGCAGTAGAGCGCCGGGTAGCCCAGTCGAAAATTCGGGAAATGATACTCAGCCGCAGACGGTAAACCTAAATTGCGGCAGCCAAAGGTTTTACAGGCGTTAATGGTAAAGAGAGTATCCACTGGCAGGTCAATACCAACGATTTTTACAGGTCGTTAATTTTGTCCTGCTCAGGTTGCATACAACTGTGAATGCTCTCACATAAAAAAGTCTTTCAGAACGTAACTTAGCGGTTCTTTATCACTCTGAAAGGAACTCCGATGAAACTAAAAACAATGAGCGCAGCACTTCTGTTGACTTTGCCTTTCTGGGCCTGCGCCAAAAATGTCACCATAATTTATACCAACGATCTTCATGCCCATGTCGAACCTTATAAAGTGCCATGGATTGCGGATGGTAAACGAGATATTGGCGGTTGGGCGAATATCACGACGATGGTGAAACAGGAAAAAGCGAAAAATAACGCGACCTGGTTTTTTGATGCCGGAGATTATTTTACCGGGCCTTACATCAGTAGCCTGACGAAGGGCAAAGCGATAATCGATATTATGAATACGATGTCCTACGATGCGGTGACTATCGGTAATCATGAGTTCGATCACGGCTGGGATAATACGTTGCTTCAGCTTAGCCAGGCGACATTCCCGATTGTTCAGGGCAATATTTTTTATCAGAACAGCGATAAATCGTTCTGGGATAAGCCCTATACCATTATCGAAAAAGATGGCGTGAAAATTGGCGTGATTGGCCTGCACGGCGTGTTTGCTTTTAATGACACCGTTTCTGCCGCGACGCGAGTGGGTATCGAAGCGCGCGATGAGGTGAAATGGCTACAGCATTATATCGATGAACTTAACGGTAAAGTGGATCTGACCGTGGCCCTGATCCATGAAGGCGTCCCGGCGCGTCAGTCGAGCCAGGGGGGAACCGATGTGCGTCGTGCGCTGGATAAAGATATTCAGACTGCGGGTCAGGTGAAAGGTCTGGACGTTTTAATTACCGGCCATGCTCACGTTGGCACACCGGAGCCCATTAAAGTGGGTAATACGTTGATTCTTTCTACCGATAGCGGCGGCATCGATGTGGGTAAACTGGTGCTGGATTATCAGGAGAAACCGCACCAATTCACGGTGAAGCACTTTGAGCTGAAGACGCTTTATGCCGATGAGTGGAAGCCTGATCCGCAGACAAAACAGGTCATCGACGGCTGGAATAAGCAACTTGATCAACTGGTGCAGCAGGTGGCTAAACGGTAAACCGATTGACGATACGACGGTTTACCATATTGCCACCAACAGCTTCCTTGCAGATGGCGGCGATGGTTTTGTCGCGTTTACCGAGGGGCAGGCGCGTAATACCTCCGGCGGCTATTACGTTTCAAATGCGGTCGTAGACTATTTCAAAGCCGGGCAAAAGATAACGGATGAGCAGCTTAACGGGCAGCGCGTTGTCGATGTGAAGAAATAAGTTTTTAAGGCCGGGCAGTCAGCCCGGCCTTAAGCGATCAGTGGGCCGCAAATACCGCCCTGGCGGCAAACAGGCCGTTGAGGGCCGCCGGGAATCCGGCATAGACTGCCATCTGCATGATCGCTTCCGTAATCTCCTCTTGCGTCAGGCCGACGTTTAATCCTGCGGCAATGTGTACTTTCAGCTGTGGCTCGGCGTTACCCAACGCCGTGAGCGCGGCGATGGTGGCGATTTCCCGGCTGCGTAAATCGAGCCCTGGCCTGGCGTAAATATCGCCGAAGGGGAACTCAATCAGATAGCGGGCGAAATCGGGGGCGATATCCCGTAGGCTGTCGACGACAGCTTCCCCGTCCTTACCATCCACCCGCTGAAGCATTTCCTGACCGATGATATAACGTTCGCTGGGCATCGTTTTTTCCTCTCTGTGATGGTGCGTTAAGAGGAAGGGTAGGGAAGTGTGCCGGACTTGAGTAATACCCTTTTCGTGATACCTTTTCAGTATGACAACTTCAAGATTACATTCTCTGGATATTCGCCTGCTGCGCGCCTTTGCCGTGGTAGCGGAGGAAAATAACATCAGCCGGGCGGCGCAGCGGTTATTTATCTCGCAGCCGCCGCTGACCCGCCATATCCGCCATCTGGAAGCGCAGCTGGGGGTGACGCTGTTTCAGCGCCATAGCAAAGGCCTGATCCTGACCGACGCGGGTAAAGAGGTGCTGGAGATGATTCAACCTCTGCTGGCGCTCCAGGAACGCACGCTGGCGGCATTGAGTGAGCTCGCCGTTCACTCGCCGCAGGCTCTACGTCTGGGCGTGACGACGGCCTTCGAACAGGGCATTTTCGCCGCCGTTGAGGCTGCGCTGAGCGAACATACCCGCGCGTTGCATATCACCCGCCACGCCTCACCGGCGCTGGCTCAGCAGGTACGCAAAGGCAAACTCGATGCGGCGCTGGTCGCGCTGCCGCTCAATACTGAAGGGCTGCACCTGCACCCATTGCCGTATCATGAGCCGCTCATTGCGGCATTACCGGCCTCCTGGCCGGAAGCCGCCAGGCCAGGGCTGACGTTAAGCGCGCTCAATCATCGGCCGCTGTTCTGGTTTAAACGCGAGCGTAATCCTGGTTTCTTTGACTACACGCGCCGCATTTTCGACCGGGCTGGCTATGCCCCGACGTATGTGGAAGAGCCGGCCGAGCATGATGTGCTGCTGGCGCGTATTGCGCGCGGGGAAGGCATGATCCTGCTGCCGGCGTCCTTTTCCGCGATTCAGCGTCAGGGGGTGGCGTTCTGCCCGGTGGCTGAGGGCGACGCGATGCCGTTAAGCCTAGGGGTTATTTATCCGCCTCACCAGGCAGAGTCCGTGCAGCAATGGCTTTCTCTGCTGGATGGCATTCTGGCGACTGGCTAGTCTCAGGCTGACTCGCGAGCCACCTTATATTGCCCACCGAGCCGCTTCCTGTGCGTGGCCAGGTGATCGGAAGATGAACTTTTTTCATGTAGGTGACCTATTCCTCACTCTTTACGCAGATTTTTCTATTGACGCCCGCGCGCTTTTCCGTCATTTTTACATCTGGACGTCTAAACGTATAGAAGTTCGCAATATAACAGCCATTACATGCGATTGATGAGGTAAGGTATGAGCTTTTTTCACGCCAATCAGCGGGAAGCCCTGAATCAGAGCCTGGCGGAAGTCCAGGGCCAGATTAATGTGTCTTTTGAATTCTTTCCGCCGCGCACCAGTGAAATGGAGCAAACCCTGTGGAAATCCATCGATCGCCTGAGCAGTCTGAAACCGAAGTTTGTTTCGGTAACCTATGGCGCGAACTCTGGCGAGCGCGATCGCACCCACAGCATCATCAAAGGCATTAAAGAGCGAACCGGTCTGGAAGCAGCGCCGCACCTGACCTGTATCGATGCCAGCCGCGATGAGTTGCGCACTATCGCTCAGGATTACTGGAACAACGGTATCCGCCATATCGTCGCCCTGCGCGGCGACCTGCCGCCGGGCAGCGGTAAACCGGATATGTACGCCGCCGATCTGGTGACGTTGCTGAAAGAGGTAGGCGATTTTGATATCTCTGTCGCCGCGTATCCGGAAGTGCATCCGGAGGCGAAAAGCGCGCAGGCGGATTTACTGAACCTGAAGCGCAAAGTAGAAGCAGGGGCCAACCGCGCGATCACCCAGTTCTTCTTCGATGTGGAAAGCTACCTGCGTTTTCGCGATCGCTGCGTCTCGGCAGGCATCGACGTGGAAATCATTCCCGGTATCCTGCCGGTCTCCAACTTTAAACAGGCGAAAAAGTTTGCGGATATGACCAACGTCCGTATCCCGGTGTGGATGTCAAAAATGTTCGAAGGGCTGGATAACGACGCCGAAACCCGTCAACTGGTGGGGGCGAATATCGCCATGGACATGGTGAAGATCTTAAGCCGGGAAGGGGTCAAGGATTTCCACTTCTACACCCTGAACCGCGCCGAAATGAGCTACGCCATCTGCCATACGCTGGGCGTACGCCCGGCCTGAGTTTTCATTAACGTTTAGTGCGATGGCGAAGCCGGTATTCGCCATCGCTTTTTTTTGCCCAAAACGCTGATACAGGTCAGGGGAGAGCAGAAGATAAAGCGCGTATAGTGCCAGCCTGATAATTGACAGGGATGGGTTATGCAATGGCAAGGAAGAGCGATCCACTGGCGTTTGGTGGGTTGGCGTTATTAATGCTGATCTGGAGCTTTAGCTGGATCGCGATGAAGCAAGTGACGAGCTATATCGGCGCTTTTGACTTCACGGCGCTGCGCTGTATTTTTGGCGCCGTGGTGCTATGGATAGTGATGTTGATCCGCGGTAAAGCGCTCAAGCCGACGCCTTTCGGCTACACCCTGGCGATCGCGTTATTGCAAACCTGCGGCATGGTCGGTCTGGCACAGTGGGCGCTAATGAGCGGTGGCGCCGGTAAAGTGGCGATCCTGAGTTATACCATGCCATTCTGGGTAGTGGTGATGGCCGCGTTATTCTTAGGTGAGCGCATGCGGCGATGGCAGTATATCGCCATCGGGGTGGCATGCGTGGGCCTGATACTCGTACTTCAGCCTTGGCAACTCGACTTTACCTCCCTGAAAAGCGCCTTGCTGGCGATCCTCTCCGGCGTGAGCTGGGGGGCAGGTGCGATCGTCGCGAAGCGTATGTATACCCGGTATCCGCAGGTTGATTTGCTGGCGCTAACGACATGGCAGATGCTATATGCCGCCGTAGTAATGAGCGTAGTGGCCTGGCTCGTCCCGCAACGGGCGGTAGACTGGCAGCCCGACGTTTTCTGGGCCTTGGCTTACAGCGCAATCCTTGCAACGGCGCTGGCCTGGAGTCTGTGGCTTTTTGTACTGCGTAATTTACCGGCAAGTATAGCCGGTCTGAGTACGCTGGCCGTACCGGTCTGTGGCGTGCTATTTTCCTGGTGGCTACTACATGAAAATCCAGGAAAGGTGGAAGGTTGTGGCATTGCGTTGATAGTACTGGCGTTGGCGATGATCAGTATCAAGAGACGAGGGGCATAGCCTGCTCCGGCCTGCAGAGATGCATAAAAAACACCCGGCTGACGCCGGGTGTTTTGCTCTGGTTTATTCCCATTCCTGCAGGAAGCGCTGACCATACTGGTCGGCCACCAGCAGCGCGGCGTAGACCTGGTCGGAATCAACGCCGCCCGGCATATTGTGAATGGTTTCGCCTTCAGCGCAGGCGGCTTCCGCCACCAGACGCATTTTGGTCGGGATATCACCTTTGATATCCAGCTGCGCCAGGGTGATCGGCAGCCCAACGCTGTGGCACAGCGCGGCGACGGTCTCTATTTCGTCCACCGGCGCATTTTCCAGCACCAGCTGCGTCAGGGTTCCGAACGCCACTTTTTCCCCGTGATAATAGTGATGGGCGTCAGGGATGGCCGTCATGCCGTTATGAATCGCGTGCGCCGCCGCGAGACCACCGCTTTCGAAACCCACGCCGCTCAGATAGGTGTTGGCTTCCACCACCCGCTCCAGCGCCGGGGTGACCACGTGCTGTTCGGCGGCCAGCATCGCTTTTTCACCCTCTTCGAGTAAGGTGTTGTAGCATAGCTCGGCCAGCGCCAGCGCCGCCTGGGTGCACTTCCCGCCCGCCATGGTGGTGGCGCCGCTACGGGAGCAGGCGCGGGCTTCGAACCAGGTAGCCAGCGCATCGCCAATCCCGGCGGCCAGCAGGCGGGCCGGCGCGCCGGCAACGATCTGCGTATCGACAATGACCATGTTGGGGTTGCGCGGCAGCATCAGGTAGCTGTCGAATTCCCCTTCGTCGGTGTATATCACCGACAGCGCGCTGCACGGCGCATCGGTGGAGGCGATGGTGGGGGCGATCGCCACCGGCACATTCATAAAGTGGGCCAGCGCTTTCGCGGTATCCAGGGTTTTGCCACCGCCGATCCCCAGCACGGCGGTGCACTTCGCGTTGCCGGCGATATCGCGTAGACGGTTGATTTCATTATGCGAACACTCACCGCCAAACGGCGCGATTTCGGCCGCCAGGCCAGCGTCGGCCAGGCTTTTACGCAGCATCTCTTCCGCAAACCCCAGGACGAACTTATCACCGACCACCAGCCAGCGCTCGGCCAGCGGTTTCAGATAGTCGCCGAGGCGCTTGATGGCGCCTGCGCCCTGGATATATTTGCCTGGTGATTGAATAATGCGATCCATTTCGATTCCTCCTCGATGACCGTGACGCCGCCCGCAGGCGGCTCGCGGATCCGGTTACAGATTCAGCGTGCCAAAGGCGTTATTCCAGTCTTGTTCAAACTTCTCTATGGCTGACTCTACCGCAGGGGTGCCGAGCATTTGTTGCGCTACATCTAGTGGAAGGGTGATTGCTTCGCAGCCAGCCAGCAGACAATCCAGCGCCTGGCGTGGCGTTTTGAAGCTTGCCGCCAGAACTTTGCTCTCGGGCGCATGCATTTCCAGCAGGGATTGCAGCTCCTGCACCATGCGGATGCCGTCCCCGCCCTGGGCGTCGACGCGGTTAACGTAAGGCGCGACGTACTTTGCGCCGGCCAGCGCGGCCAGCAGGCCTTGCGAAGCGCTGTAGACGGCGGTGCCAAGGGTCGGGATGCCTTCTTTCTTCAGCAGTTTGATAGCGGCGAGCCCTTCGGCGGTGACCGGGATTTTGACCACAATGCCCGGCACGGCATTGCTCAGACGTTTGGCCTCTTCCACCATGCCCTGCGCGTCGCGGCTCATGGTCTGCGCGAAGAGGGTGCCCTCCGGACCGACGGCTTTTTGCAGGCGCGGCAGCACATCCCAGACCGGGACTTTACCGGCGGCGATAATGCTCGGGTTGGTGGTTACCCCGGCCAGCGGGAAGATGCGGGCCAGGCGTTCCACTTCGGCGACGTTGGCGGTATCCAGATAGAGTTCCATTGTGTTTTCCTCAATGCTTAATTCGGTGCTGTCGTTGAGGTAAGCATACGGCTTTCGTTCGAAGGATAGCCAGATGACAAATTTGCCAAAAACTGGATAAATGTACGCATCGTGATTAAGGATGATTTAGATCACATTTATCGGCGCTGGCTGGGATGGGAGGTAACTATAGCGCGCACAAAAGTCAGGTTTAACACACAAAAATCTAGTTTTTTACCGGGGATGCTTTTTCCGTCAGCTGGCTATGGTACTGGCGGCGGTATTCAGACGGCGAGCGTTCCGTAGTTTTGCGGAACAGGCGGCAGAAGTAGTTGCTGTCGGCGAAGCCGCAGGCGTGGGCGATGTCTTTCACTTTCATATCGTGGCCCTTCAGCAGCATACGGGCCTGTTCGAGACGAATATGGTTTAGATATTCATTGAAGCCCATTGGCCCACATTTCTGGAACAGATGGGAAAGATAGTTGGGAGAGAGGTAGAACGCCTGGGCCACCGATTCCCGGCTCAGCGGTTCCGCATAATGGATGTCCATATATTGGCGGATCGCTTCAAACAACGCCTGGCTGCGCGAGGAGGTTTGCGCCTGGCTGCCGAGAAGATCATGGCAGTGGCTGAGCAGGCTGACGACGATGCTGCGGGCGGTTTGCTGCTCCTGCGGTTGCATCCGGAGTTCATTGAGCGCCTGCAGCAGAAATGATCCGACGCGCGGCCCGCGGCGCAGCGCCTGCCGCTTGTCGACAACAGTTATCGCCTTGCCATCCCAGTGCTGCAGCGAGCACTCCAGCTGCTGCTTAGCGAACAGGATGCTTAACAGCAGGCAAGGCGCTTGCCACTGCGGGCAGTTCCAGCTATCGCCAGGAATATAGAGCACGTCGTTGGCTTCGAGGGGAGGGGCGTTATCGCCGAGCGCCTGGTCGGGCAACTGCCCATCGAGGAGGATATTCAGACGGGGAAAATCCACCTGCACCACCGGCTCAGCAGGCGAGCGCGTCTCGCCGGCGAAATAAACCCGGCCGAGGCTGGTCTGCTTTTTTAGCAATGCATCAATAAGCTGATTGATATCGTTGTCCATCATTCTTCCGTTCAGCGCATCACCCTTTTCATCATACCGGACATTATTCCAGCGGTAAAAGCGCTTGCCTGTCGCTCTTGCCTCCCAGATAAGATATGTTATATCGTAACAATTTGTCGCCATTGATAGCAAACTCAGGAGAGAGTAATGACCAGAAAGATCCCCCTGCTGGCCTTAGGATTCGGCATGGCTTTAGCCAGCGCCCAGGCGTTCGCCCACGGCAACCATAGCCATGGCCCGGCGTTAACCGAAGTGGAGCGTCAGGCCAGCGAAGGCATTTTTGCGGATAAAGATGTGCAGGACCGCGCGCTGAGCGACTGGGAAGGCGTCTGGCAGTCGGTGAACCCGTATCTGCTCAACGGCGATCTCGATCCGGTGCTGGAGCAGAAGGCGAAAAAGCCCGGCGGCAAGAGCGTGGAGGAGTATCGCGCCTATTATAAGAAGGGCTACGCCACCGATGTGGAGCAGATTGGCATTGAAGATGACGTGATTGAGTTCCACGTTGGCCAGACCGTCAATAGCTGCAAATACCGCTATTCAGGCTATAAAATTCTGCATTACGCCTCCGGTAAGAAGGGCGTGCGTTATCTGTTCGAGTGCCAGCAGGGCGATGCCAACGCGCCGAAATTTGTGCAATTCAGCGACCATATCATTGGCCCGCGTAAATCACAGCATTTCCATATTTTCATGGGCAATGAATCACAGGAGGCGTTGCTGAAAGAGATGGATAACTGGCCGACCTATTATCCGTATGCGCTGCATAAAGAACAGATCGTTGATGAGATGCTGCACCACTAGAACGGGCGGAAAACCCCCGGCCGGGCGGCCGGGGAGAGATAGATTAACCGGTGTTACGCATACCGGCGGCGACGCCGGCGATGGTGACCATCAGCGCTTGTTCAACGCGCGGATCCGGGTCCTTGCCCTCTTCTTCAGCCTGGCGTGAACGGTGCAGCAGTTCCGCCTGCAGGACGTTCAGCGGGTCGGTATAGATATTACGCAGCTGGATAGACTCGGCGATCCACGGCAGGTCGGCCATCAGATGGGAGTCGTTGGCGATGGCCAGCACGACGTTGATATCGGCAGCCAGCAGCTTGCGCAGCTCGGAACCCAGCGCCCACAGCTCCGGCTTCACCAGGCGCTGATCGTAGTACTCCGCCAGCCACAGGTCGGCCTTCGAGTAAACCATCTCCAGCATGCCGAGGCGGGTAGAGAAGAACGGCCAGTCGCGACACATGGCTTCCAGTTCACTCTGTTTTCCACCTTCGACCACCTTCTGCAGCGCAGCGCCAGCGCCCAGCCAGGCCGGCAGCATCAGGCGGTTCTGGGTCCAGGCGAAGATCCACGGAATGGCGCGCAGCGACTCGACGCCGCCGGTTGGACGACGTTTTGCCGGACGCGAACCCAGCGGCAGTTTGCCCAGCTCCTGCTCCGGGGTCGCAGAGCGGAAGTAAGGGACGAAATCTTTGTTTTCACGCACGTAGCCGCGATACATCTTGCACGACACGTCGGACAGCTCGGCCATGATGTCGCGCCATTCTGCTTTCGGCTCCGGCGGCGGCAGCAGGTTGGCTTCCAGAATGGCGCTGGTATACAGCGACAGGCTGCTGATGGTGACTTCCGGCAGGCCGTACTTAAAGCGGATCATCTCGCCCTGCTCGGTAACGCGCAGGCCGCCTTTCAGGCTTCCCGGCGGCTGCGAGAGCAGCGCGGCGTGGGCCGGCGCGCCGCCGCGGCCGATAGAGCCGCCGCGACCGTGGAACAGCGTCAGTTCAATACCGGCTTTTTCGCAGGTTTTGATCAGCGCGTCCTGCGCCTGGTACTGCGCCCAGGAGGCGGCCATCACGCCGGCATCTTTAGCGGAGTCAGAGTAGCCGATCATGACCATCTGCTTGCCCTGGATAAAGCCGCGGTACCAGTCGATATTCAGCAGCTGGGTCATGACGTCGTTGGCGTTGTTGAGGTCATCCAGCGTTTCGAACAGCGGGGCCACCGGCAGAGCAAAGCCAATCCCGGCTTCTTTCAGCAGGAGATGAACCGCCAGCACATCGGACGGCGTTTTCGCCATCGAGATCACGTAGGCGGCGATCGATCCGCGCGGCGCCTCGGCGATCACCTTGCAGGTGTCGAGAACTTCACGCGTCTCTTCGCTTGGCTCCCACTGGCGCGGCAGCAGCGGACGTTTGGAATTCAGTTCGCGGATCAGGAAAGCCTGTTTGTCGGCTTCCGACCAGCTTTCGTAGTCGCCGATCCCGAGGTAACGGGTCATTTCACCCAGCGCTTCGGTATGGCGGGTGCTTTCCTGACGAATATCAATACGCACCAGCGGTACGCCGAAAGACTTCACGCGGCGCAGGGTGTCGAGCAGCTCGCCGTTGGCGATAATGCCCATGCCGCAGGCCTGCAGCGATTTATAGCAGGCGTACAGCGGTTCCCACAGCTGCTCGTTCTGAGTGATCAGTCCCGCCGGTTTCGGCAGCTTCTGACCTTTCAGACGCGCTTCCAGCCAGGCCTGGGTCTCCATCAGTTGAGAGCGCAGTTTTTTCATCAGATAACGGTAAGGTTCCTGAGCGCCCTCGGCGCCAGCCAGGGCGCGCAGCTCGTCGGTACACTCCACCATCGACAGCTCGGAGATCAGCACCTGCACGTCTTTGAGGAACAGGTCGGTCGCTTTCCAGCGGCTGAGCAGCAGCACGTGGCGGGTGATGTCGGCAGTCACGTTCGGGTTGCCGTCGCGGTCGCCGCCCATCCACGAGGTGAAACGCACCGGGACGAAGTCCACCGGCAGCTGATAGCCAAGGTTGGCTTCCAGCTGTTCGTTCAGCTCGCGCAGATAGTTAGGCACCCCTTCCCACAGGCTGTTTTCCACCACCGCGAAGCCCCATTTGGCTTCATCGACCGGGGAAGGGCGGTGCTTACGAATTTCATCGGTATGCCACGACTGGGCGATCAGCTGGCGCAGACGGCGCATTAGCTGATGGTGCTCGTAGTCAGCGATATCTTTGTTGTCCAACTGCTTAAGGCAGTTGTTCACTTCCACCATTTTATGGATCAGCGTCCGGCGGGTGATCTCGGTCGGGTGGGCGGTTAACACCAGCTCCAGAGACAGCGATTCCACCGCTTGTTTGATGGTCTCTTCGTTGAGATTGGGTTGGTCTTTGAGCTTTCTCAGGGTACGCGCAATGACTTCCGGATTGCTGGCCGCTTCGCCATTGGCCGAAATGCTGTGGTACTGCTCAGCGGTGTTGGCCAGATTCAGAAACTGGCTGAAGGCACGGGCCACCGGCAGCAGTTCGTCGTTTGACAAATTCTGCAGCGTGGTCAGCAGCTCCTGGCGGTTAGCTTCGTTGCCGGCGCGTGAAGATTTGGACAACTTACGGATAGTTTCGACACGATCAAGAATATTTTCTCCCAATGCATCCTTGATGGTATCGCCCAGCACCTTGCCGAGCATACTGACATTACTACGCAATGCGGAATATTGTTCGTTCATGTTACCCCAGACACCCCATCTCATTTTATTTTGTTATATCCGCTGCGCTGGAACGTGAGCAACGGATAAGCAACCCGTCTTTTATAAAGCCACGTAAATACCCCCACGTCAATTACTGCGAAATCGCTTCAGCAAACGAGTAAATCGCCGTAATTTGCGAAATTTAATTCAGGGAGCGCTGGATAAGCATCGCTTATGGAAATGTGACGATCGTCACCGTTCCGCCCCGGGAGAACGGGGCGGAAAAAGAGGGCGATTTTAGTGCCAGCAGAAGTGATGAACCACCTGGCTAATCAGCTCCCGGGTCGGCTTGATAAAGCGCGTCTCCAGATACTCGTCAGGCTGATGGGCCTGATTGATGGAGCCCGGGCCGAGAACCAGCGTCGGACACAGCGTCTGGATAAACGGCGCTTCGGTGCAGTAATTCACCACGTCGGTCTGCGCGCCAAGCAGTTTCTCGACCACCTGCACCAGCTTATGGTCCGGCGGGCACTCGTAGCCGGGGATCGGCGGATGCAGCTCAGAGACCGTCAGGCGGCCCGGCCAGCGTTCGCTGACCGGGGCCAGCGCCTCGCCCAACAGACCATTAAGATCGTTTAGGGTCATCCCCGGCAGCGGGCGGATATCCATATGCAGTTCACAGCAGGCGCAGATACGGTTTGAGGCATCGCCGCCATGGATAGCGCCCAGGTTGAGGGTTGGGTAAGGGACCGTAAACGCCTCGAAGTGATAGCGCTCTTTAAGCAGATCGCGCAACTGCATAATCCGGCCGATGGCGTCGTGCATCAGCTCAATCGCGTTGACCCCGCGCGCCGGATCGCTGGAGTGGCCGGACTGGCCCTGAATACGGATCGCGTTGGACATATGGCCTTTATGGGCGCGGATCGGCTGCAGGGAGGTGGGCTCGCCGATAATGGCGCAGTCCGGGCGCAGCCGGGTGGTTTCGGCAAAGTAGCGCGCGCCGGCCATGCTGGTCTCTTCGTCGGCAGTGGCCAGAATATACAGCGGCTTTTTCAGCGTGGTGACGTCGACATCGCGCAGGGCGTCGAGAATAAAGGCGAAGAAGCCTTTCATATCGGCCGTGCCGAGGCCGTAGAGCTTGTTATCGTGTTCGGTGAGGGTGAACGGGTCGCGCGTCCAGCGGCCATCATCGAACGGCACGGTATCGGTATGCCCGGCGAGCAGCAGGCCGCCGGCGCCGTGTCCGGTGCTGGCCAGCAGGTTGAATTTATGGCGCGTATCCGGCACCGGCTGTATCTCAACATTGAAGCCGAGATCGCGGAACCAGCCTGCCAGCAAATTGATTAAAGACTCATTGCTTTGATCGAGAGCCTCTTCGGTCGCGCTGATGGACGGTGTGGCGATCAACGCGCGGTAAATCTCGATAAAGGGCGGTAAATTGTTTTTCATTGTTGACACACCTTGGGTCGTGATAGTATCAATATTCATGCATTTATTGTGAATAAAAATACAATATCGTTGAGCGTAAGAAAACCCATCGAATGTAAGGAGATGCGCTTCCAATGTTAAATACGCTGATTGTGGGTGCCAGTGGTTATGCCGGCGCAGAGCTGGTGACCTATATCAATCGTCATCCGCATATGAACATAACCGCTTTGACGGTCTCCGCGCAAAGCAATGATGCGGGGAAATTAATTTCCGACCTGCATCCGCAGCTCAAAGGCATTGTCGATATGCCGCTGCAGCCGATGTCCGATATCAGCGAATTCAGCGCTGGCGTGGACGTGGTGTTTCTCGCCACCGCGCACGAAGTGAGTCACGATCTGGCGCCGCAGTTCCTTGCCGCTGGCTGCGTGGTGTTCGATCTCTCCGGTGCCTTCCGCGTTAACGATGGGGCGTTCTACGAAAAATATTACGGTTTCACTCATCGGCATCCCGACCTGCTCAAACAGGCGGTGTATGGTCTGGCGGAGTGGAGCGCGGATGCGCTTAAAGACGCGCAGTTAATCGCAGTGCCAGGCTGCTATCCGACGGCGGCGCAGCTGTCGCTGAAGCCGCTGATTGAGGCCAATCTGCTGGATCTCAACCAGTGGCCGGTAATCAACGCTACCAGCGGGGTGAGCGGCGCGGGTCGTAAAGCCGCGATCGGCAACAGCTTCTGTGAAGTTAGCCTGCAGCCGTACGGCATATTTAACCATCGCCATCAGCCGGAGATTGCCAGCCACCTCGGGGCAAAGGTAATTTTTACCCCGCACCTGGGTAATTTTAAGCGCGGCATCCTGGAAACCATTACCTGCCGCCTGAAGCCGGGCGTCGGCCATGCGCAGATCGCGGCGGTTTACCAGCAGGCTTACGCCGATAAACCACTGGTACGTTTATATGATAAAGGCGTGCCCGCTTTGAAAAGCGTCGAAGGCCTGCCATTCTGTGATATCGGTTTTGCCGTGCAGGACGATCATCTCATCGTCGTCGCGGCAGAGGATAACCTGCTGAAAGGCGCCGCAGCGCAGGCGGTGCAGTGCGCGAATATTCGTTTCGGCTTCGCTGAGACGCAGTCTCTTATTTAAGGTGTGATGATGAACCCATTAATTATCAAACTTGGCGGCGTATTACTCGATAGCGAAGAAGCGCTGGAGCGCCTTTTTACCGCGCTGGTTAACTACCGTGAAGCGCACCAGCGTCCGCTGATTATCGTCCACGGCGGCGGCTGCGTGGTGGATGAGCTGATGAAGCAGCTCAACCTGCCGGTGCAGAAGAAAAATGGCCTGCGCGTTACGCCGGCTGAGCAAATCGACATCATCACCGGCGCGCTGGCGGGAACCGCCAACAAGACGCTGCTGGCGTGGGCGAAAAAACATGGTATTTCCTCGGTAGGCCTGTTCCTCGGCGATGGCGATAGCGTGAAGGTCACGCAACTGGATGCTGAGCTGGGCCATGTCGGGCTGGCGCAGCCGGGCTCCCCGGCACTGATCAACACCCTGTTGGCCGGCGGTTACCTGCCGGTGGTGAGCTCTATCGGGGTGACCGATGAGGGCCAGCTGATGAACGTCAACGCTGACCAGGCGGCGACAGCGCTGGCGGCCACCCTGGGGGCGGATCTGATCCTGTTGTCTGACGTTAGCGGTATCCTCGACGGTAAAGGGCAGCGCATTGCCGAGATGACCGCCGAGAAAGCGGAACAGCTGATCGAGCAGGGGATTATCACCGACGGCATGATTGTTAAAGTGAATGCGGCCCTTGACGCCGCACGTGCTCTGGGTCGTCCGGTGGATATCGCCTCCTGGCGTCACGCCGAGCAGCTGCCGGCGTTATTTAACGGCACGCCGATCGGCACACGTATTCTGGCTTAAGATTTCATGCCCGGCGGCGCGTCGTCTGCCGGGCTTACAAGACCGTAGGCCGAGCGGCACAATGCCGCCGGCGGAACTAACGAATAAAGGAAGCATGTTATGGCACTTTGGGGCGGGCGTTTTACACAGGCAGCAGATCAACGGTTCAAACAGTTCAACGACTCGTTGCGCTTCGACTATCGTCTGGCGGAGCAGGATATCGTTGGCTCTGTCGCCTGGTCGAAAGCGCTGGTAACGGTCGGCGTTCTGAGTGCCGCTGAACAGCAGCAGCTGGAAGAAGCGCTGAACGTGCTGCTGGAAGAGGTGCGCGCCAATCCGCAGCAAATCCTCGCCAGCGATGCCGAAGATATTCACAGCTGGGTGGAAGGCAAGCTGATCGATAAAGTGGGCCAGCTGGGCAAGAAACTGCACACCGGGCGCAGCCGTAACGACCAGGTCGCCACCGATCTTAAACTGTGGTGCAAAGATACCGTTGTCGAACTGCTCTCAGCGAACCGCCAGCTGCAGAGCGCGCTGGTGGAGACCGCCCAGCAGAATCAGGACGCGGTAATGCCGGGGTACACCCACCTGCAGCGCGCCCAGCCGGTGACGTTCGCGCACTGGTGTCTGGCCTACGTTGAAATGCTGGCGCGTGACGAAAGCCGTCTGCAGGACGCGCTGAAGCGCCTCGACGTCAGCCCGCTGGGCTGCGGCGCGCTGGCGGGGACGGCGTATGAGATCGACCGCGAGCAGCTGGCCGGCTGGCTGGGCTTTGCCTCCGCCACCCGCAACAGCCTCGACAGCGTGTCCGATCGCGATCATGTGCTGGAGCTGCTTTCCGATGCGGCTATCGGTATGGTGCATCTGTCGCGCTTTGCGGAAGATCTGATTTTCTTTAACTCCGGCGAGGCGAACTTCGTCGAGCTTTCCGACCGCGTGACCTCCGGCTCCTCGCTGATGCCGCAGAAGAAAAACCCGGACGCCCTGGAGCTTATCCGTGGCAAATGCGGCCGCGTGCAGGGTGCGCTGACCGGCATGATGATGACGCTGAAAGGACTGCCGCTGGCCTACAACAAAGACATGCAGGAAGATAAAGAGGGGCTTTTCGACGCCCTGGATACCTGGCTCGACTGCCTGCATATGGCGGCCCTGGTGCTGGACGGCATTCAGGTAAAACGCCCGCGCTGTGCGGAAGCGGCGCAACAGGGCTATGCCAACGCCACTGAGCTGGCGGATTATCTGGTGGCGAAAGGCGTACCGTTCCGCGAGGCGCACCATATTGTCGGTGAAGCGGTAGTGGAAGCCATTGCGCAAGGGAAACCGCTGGAAGCGCTGACCCTGGCCGATCTGCAGAAATTCAGCCCGGTGATTGCGGACGATGTGTATCCGATCCTGTCGCTGCAGTCCTGCCTCGAGAAACGCGCAGCGAAAGGCGGCGTCTCGCCGCAGCAGGTAGCCCAGGCTATCAACGAGGCGAAGGCTCGTTTAAGCTAATCCTTAGATATCTGCCCTCCCTGACCCGGCCAAGCCCAGCGACGCCGGGTTTTTTATGCAAAAAAAAAGCGGACGCAAGGTCCGCAAAAGTTCACGTTGGCTTTAGTTGTTCGGGTAGAGAAACAGTGTGACGGGTCAGTGATTTTCACAGGTAGACCGTCTTTATGGGCGTATTATTGAACAGAAAACTTGATAGGGATAATCGTTCGTTGCTATGCTATCTATCGCCATGGACTATCGTGGCGATGGAGGATGAATAATGAATATTCGCGATCTTGAATACCTGGTAGCGCTCGCCGAACACCGCCACTTCCGGCGGGCGGCTGACTCATGCCATGTGAGCCAACCGACGCTCAGCGGACAGATCCGCAAGCTGGAGGATGAGCTTGGCGTCATGCTGCTGGAGCGCACCAGCCGTAAGGTTCTGTTTACCCAGGCGGGGCTGTTGCTGGTGGATCAGGCGCGTACCGTGTTACGCGAAGTAAAAGTGCTCAAGGAAATGGCAAGCCAACAAGGGGAAACCATGTCCGGGCCGCTGCATATCGGCCTGATCCCGACAATTGGCCCGTACCTGCTGCCGCACATCATTCCGATGCTGCATCAGACCTTCCCGAAGCTGGAAATGTATCTGCACGAAGCGCAGACCCATCAGCTGCTGGCTCAGCTCGACAGCGGTAAGCTCGACTGCGCCATCCTGGCGCTGGTCAAAGAGAGCGAGGCCTTTATCGAGGTGCCGCTGTTCGATGAGCCGATGATGTTGGCTATCTATGAAGATCATCCGTGGGCGAACCGCGATCGGGTGCCGATGTCGGATCTGGCCGGTGAAAAGCTGCTGATGCTGGAGGATGGCCACTGCCTGCGCGATCAGGCGATGGGCTTCTGCTTTGAAGCGGGGGCGGATGAGGATACCCACTTCCGCGCGACCAGCCTGGAAACGCTGCGCAATATGGTGGCGGCAGGCAGCGGCATTACCCTGCTGCCGGCGCTGGCGGTGCCGCAGGAGAGAAAACGCGATGGCGTAGTCTACCTGCCGTGCATTAAGCCAGAGCCAAGACGCACCATCGGTCTGGTTTATCGTCCGGGCTCCCCGCTGCGCAGCCGCTATGAACATCTGGCGGAGGCCATCCGCGGCACGATGGATGGCCATTTCGACAAGGCGTTAAAACAGGCGGTTTAAGCCGTTCAGCGCGGCAACCCGGTACGCTTCCGCCATGGTCGGGTAGTTAAAGGTGGTGTTGACGAAGTACTCAATGGTGTTGCCACCGCCTTTCTGCTCCATGATCGCCTGGCCGATATGAATAATTTCGGCCGCGCGCTCGCCAAAGCAGTGAATGCCAAGGATCTCCTTGGTTTCCCGATGGAACAGGATCTTCAGCGTACCAACGCTCATACCGACGATTTGCGCCCGCGCCAGGTGTTTAAACTGGGCGCGGCCCACCTCATACGGCACTTTCATCGCCGTCAGCTGCTGCTCGGTTTTCCCGACGGAGCTGATTTCCGGAATGGTATAGATCCCGGTCGGAATATCTTCAATCAGATGCGCTGAGGCTTCGCCTTTCACCAGCGCCTGGGCGGCAATGCGTCCTTGATCGTAAGCGGCAGAAGCCAGGCTTGGATAGCCGATGACATCGCCAACCGCATAGATGTGCGGGAGGGCGGTCTGATACATGCTGTTGACCTTCAGCTGACCGCGGCTGTCGGTCTGCAGACCGATATTTTCCAGCGCCAGGGTGTCGGTGTTGCCGGTGCGGCCGTTAGCGTACAGCAGGCAATCGGCCTTCAGCTTTTTGCCGGACTTCAGGTGCATGATCACCCCGTCATCCACCCCTTCAATTTTCTCATACTCCTCGTTGTGGCGAATAACCACGCCGCTGTTCCAGAAGTGATAAGAGAGCGAGTCTGACATCTCCTGATCGAGGAAGGCCAGCAGACGATCGCGGGTGTTGATCAGATCGACCTTCACCTCCATGCCGCGGAAGATCGACGCATATTCACAACCGATCACCCCGGCGCCGTAAATGATCACATGGCGCGGCTCATGCTGCAGGCTGAGAATCGAATCGCTGTCATAGATGCGCGGGTGGTGGAAATCGACATCCGCCGGATGGTAGGGACGCGATCCGCAGGCGATAACGAATTTCTCCGCAGTCACAGTCTCGACCGTGCCGTCATGGCACTCCAGCGCCAGAGTATGCTCATCCACGAAGTGGGCATTGCCCTGCAGAATTTCACAGTGGTTGCGCTCATAGAATCCCTGGCGCATATGAGTCTGCTGGTTGATGACGCTGTCGGCATGGTTAAGGATGTCGGCGAAAGAAGAGCGAAGAAGGCGGGAGTGGTCGCTGTAGAGGGGGTTTTGGTTAAACTCGATAATACGGCTGACGGCATGGCGGAGGGCTTTCGACGGGATGGTGCCCCAGTGGGTGCAACCGCCGCCGACATTATGGTAGCGCTCGATGACGGCAACGCGTGCTCCCTGTTTCACCAGTCCCATGGCGGCGCCTTCCCCGCCAGGACCGGAACCAATCACTATTGCATCATAATCCCAAGAGTGTGACATGGCATTACTCACCTGTTTTATACATAAAATAAACACGATGATAACATTCG
>PPYF01114377.1_pt1 | contig 23188 bp, 26 predicted proteins | sample 1559871 | NCBI WGS metagenome assembly PPYF01 (sample SAMN08240021, study PRJNA423297) | Human gut metagenome, whole genome shotgun sequencing project.
GGTGAGAGTCATCATGCGTGGGCGGGGCAACTCTTACCCGCCGCACGGACGCCACATCAACGACGCCTTCCCCGGCCTGTGGCCTCCCCGGTTCAGACGGCCGCCTTTAATTAGGCAGCAATAGCAACAGTGTTGTTGTTATTTAATTTATAAATTGCCCGTTTTATGGCGGTCAGGCGCCGCCGCCCGCTGGTCCCGCCTCCATACCCCCGTCGAAACCGGTACACCCCCGTATCGATCTCGCCGCGGCTGTCCGCGGGATTTGCTGTGTGGAATTGTAACACACTCCGCCGTCGAAGTGTGTTACAATTCCATGAAACTTTTTTACGTTCCGGCGATCTTCACCATCAGCTTCACCGGCGTCACCTTGGCCAGCACCCGGTAGAACTTGTAAAACAGCCGGGGCGTATAGATGGTTCGGCCTGCCCGGGCTGCCCGCAGGGCGCCCCCCGCCACCTTGACCTGGTCGCAGTAAGGCAGCATGTCAAACGTCCGGGAGTGGCCGGAGATCCCGCCCACATCCAGAAACTCCGTCTTCATGGGGCCGGGACATACAGCGGTTGCCGTGATGCCCTTGGGGCGCAGCTCCTCCGCCAGGCCCACGGTAAACGCGGAGACATACGCCTTGGAGGCAGAGTACACCGTCATCCGGGGATTGGGGCAGAAAGAGGCAATGGAGGAGACATTCAAAATCCGTCCGCCGGGGGCCATGAAGGGGATCACCATATTGGTCACTGCCGTCAAGGCCCGCAGGTTCAGATCCACCATCCGGGTCTGGGTGGTGGTCTCCATCTCCCCCAGGTTCCCCAGGTAGCCGCAGCCGGCGTTGTTGATGAGCAGCGCCACCTCCGGCTTCTGCGTATTGAGCTTTTCCTGGAGCGCCACAAAGCTCATGGGATCGCAAAGATCCATGGGCAGGCACTCCACCGTCCAGCCTGGGAGGTTCACCGCCAGCTTTTCCAGCCGGTCCCGCCGCCGGGCAATGAGCCAGCAGCACTGGATCTCCGGGAACACATCCGCCAGCTGGCGGACAAATTCACTGCCCAGGCCGGAGGATGCTCCGGTGATGATGGCAGTCTTCATAGGCGCCCCTCCTTTATAAATCATCCGATGCTCGCTGTCCCGCTTTTCCCTCAGTGGGTCTTGGGAGCGGGATACTCCACACCCTGGGTATCCACCCGGATGGACTGGATCACCACCGGGGTCTTGGGCTTATCGTTCATCATGTTGCGCTGGACCCGGGAGATCTCCACAGCCACGTCGCTGCCCTCCGTCACCTGGCCGAAGGCCGCGTACTGCCCGTCCAGATGGGGCGCCGCGTCCACCATGATGAAGAACTGACTGCCGGCGGAGTTGGGGGCCATGGTGCGGGCCATGGACAGCACACCCAGGGTGTGCTTGAGGTCGTTCTGACGGAAGCCGTTGGCGGCGAACTCTCCGTCGATCTCATAGCCGGGGCCGCCCATACCGTTGCCGTTGGGGCAGCCGCCCTGGATCATAAAGCCGGGGATCACCCGGTGGAAGGTCAGGCCGTCGTAAAAGCCCTTGTTGGCCAGAGCGATGAAATTGTTGACGGTGTTGGGAGCCTTTTCGGGATACAGCTCCGCCTTCATCACCTTTCCGTTTTCCATGGTGATGACGGCAATGGGATTCTTTACCTCAGACATCGTTATCGATTCCTTTCCTTTAAGGTGCGGTCGATCTCCCGGCGGGCATCCCGCTGGGCGGTGGCCGCCCGTTTGTCGTAGTTCTTCTTACCCTTGCAAAGGCCGATCTCCACCTTCACCCGGGCATCCTTGAAGTACACGGAAAGCGGCACCAGGGTATACCCGTCCTGCTGGATGAGAGCGTGGAGCTTGCGGATCTCCCGCCGGTGCATCAAAAGCCGCCGGGTGCGTACCGGATCCCGGTTGAAGATGTTGCCCTTTTCATAGGGGGAGATGTGGAGGCTGTGGACAAAGAGCTCCCCGTCCTTGACGGTGCAGTAGGAGTCCTTGAGGTTCAGCGTGCCGGCCCGGATGGACTTGACCTCCGTGCCGAAGAGCTCGATCCCCGCCTCATAGCGGTCTTCCACAAAATAATCGTGGTACGCCTTGCGGTTCTGCGCGGCGATCTTGATCCCCTTTTTTTCCGTGAAGTCCACCTCCGTTTCCAGTCTGGAAGATTGTTTCAGTATACCACGGACAGCCTGATTGTTCAAGCAGGGAAATTGCCTGTGGCATTTTTCCCCCGTACATGCTATACTAAACCATTATAATGGTTATGGTATGTCCGGCAGCGGGAACGCCCCGCCCGGATACGTTTTGTGAAGAGAGAGAGGAACCATCATGGATTTGACGGAAAAGATGATCAGCAGAAAAGATCTGTACGACGGGCTGCTGTGCCGCGTGCATGTGGACGAAGTCCTGCTGCCCAACGGCAATACCTCCCGGCGGGAAGTGGTGGATCACGTGGACGGTGTGGCGGTGCTGCCCCTGGATGAACGCAACAATGTGCTGACCGTCACCCAGTACCGCTACGTATTCGGCAAGACACTGCTGGAGATCCCTGCCGGCAAGCTGGACGAGGGAGAAGATCCCGTCACCGGTGCCCTGCGGGAGCTCAAGGAGGAGACCGGCGCCGTGCCGGATACCCTGCTGCCCCTGGGTGTGATCTTGCCCGCCCCCGGCTGCTACGGGGAAAAGCTGCACCTCTTCCTGGCCAAAAACCTCCATATGGAACAGCAGCACCTGGACCCGGACGAGTTTTTGAGCGTGGAGCGCATCCCCTTTGCCGAGATGGTCCACCGGGTCATGGACGGTGAGATCGAGGACGCCAAGACCGTCACCGCCGTATTGAAAGCCAAGATTCTGCTGAATCTCTAAAATCTGAAAATCACACGTTTCGGAGGCCTCTATGAACAACCAGAAAACGGTTCTCATCGTGGAAGACGAGAAGAACATCGTGGATATCCTGCGGTTCAATCTCCAGCGGGAGGGCTACCAGACCCTGGAGTCCTACGACGGCGAGGACGGCCTCAAGCAGGCGCTCTCCGCCAATCCCGACCTCATTTTGCTGGACGTCATGCTCCCCAAAATGAACGGCTTTGACGTCTGCCGCCGCCTGCGGGAGGCAGGAAACAACGTCCCCGTCATCATCCTCACCGCCCGGGAAGAGGAGGCCGACAAGGTCCTCGGCCTGGAGATCGGCGCTGACGACTATATCACCAAGCCCTTTTCCATGCGGGAGCTCATTGCCCGGGTGGGCGCCAATATCCGCCGCACCGGCATGGTCCAGCCCGCCGGTGCCGCCGCCTCCGCCATGCCGGTGGCAGGCGACCTGGCCATCAACACCGACAGCCACCAGGTCTTCCGGGCCGGCAAGGCCATCGACCTGACCCAGCGGGAATATGAGCTGCTGACCTTCCTGGCCAGCCACCCCAACAAGGTCTACTCCCGCATCGACCTCATGGAGCAGGTGTGGAACTACGGCTATGTGGGCGACGACGTGCGCACCGTGGATGTGACGGTGCGGCGCCTGCGGGAAAAGATCGAAGTCGACCCCGCCAACCCCGTCTATATCCTCACCCGCCGGGGCGCGGGCTACTACTTCTCCGTGACGTGAGTCCCGGAGCACCGGCCTGTACCCAGGCAGCCGGGGCACCGCCCCGGGATCTTGATCCGGATGGGAGGTGAGTGCGCTTGTTCCGCAGTCTCCACATGAAGCTGATGCTGATTTTGCTGCTGCTGATCACATCACTGATGGCGGTGGTGGGTGCCTTTTTGACCACCAGCGTCTCCAACTTCTATATTGATTCTTTCTACCAGCAGATGAACAACGTCTTCGGAACAGGCAACGCGGACTTCGTCTCCGACCTGCGCCAGGAGGCCGCCCAGCCGGACGGCGCCGCCCAGATCTCCGAGCTGCTGGAGGCCCGGGCCGGCTCTCTGGGCGTGGACTATCTCACCCGCAACTACTTCATCCTGGACGGTGTCACCGGGGACTACATCAGCGGCTCCGCCGACGAGAGCCAGCTGCCCCGGGAGCAGAGCGCCAACCTCCTCACCGCCCGCAACGCCGTGGTTCAGAAAGACAGCACGGTGGTGGGCGACATGAGCGATATCTCCGCTGACTTCATGGATGTGGCCATCCCCATCATGGGGGGCGACAACGCATACATCATCTATGTCCTGGACAACAAGGACACGGTCAACGGCCTCAACTCCCAGCTGTTCACCATCATCATGCAGGCCCTGATCATCGGCCTTCTCATCTCCGCCCTGCTGAGCTTCCTGCTCTCCAAGACCATGGTGGGCCCCATTGAAAAGCTGACGGCCCGGGCAGAAAAGGTGGCCTCCGGCAACTTTGACGGTGAACTTCCCGTGGAGTCCACCGACGAGATCGGCATTCTCACCGGCACCTTCAACGAGATGTCCAGCATGCTCCAGGCTACCCTGGCCGCCGTGGAGAACGAGCGCAACAAGCTGGACACCCTCTTCCTCCACATGACCGACGGTGTGGTGGCTTTCGACCACGAGGGCAAGCTCATCCACTGCAACCCCGCCGCCACCACCATGCTCCAGCGGACGGTGGAACCCTCCTGCACCTATGACGACCTCTTCGGCGAGGTGTACCCCTTCGGGCAGATGCTGGAGCTGCAGCGGCCCAACTACGCCGAGGGCGAGATGCTGGTGGGGGAGCGGACGCTGGAGCTGTATCTGGCGCCTTTTTCCGACCAGGCCAGCGGCGGCGTGCTGGTGGTGCTCCACGATGTGACGGAGCAGCACCGCAACGAGGAGCGCCGCAAGGAGTTCGTGGCCAATGTCTCCCATGAGCTGCGCACCCCCCTCACCAATGTCCGCAGCTACGCCGAGACCCTCCGGGACTCCGGCGGGGACATCCCCCGGGAGACGGAGGACAACTTCCTGGACATCATCATCAACGAGACGGACCGCATGACCCACATCGTGCAGGATCTGCTGACCCTCAGCCGTCTGGACTCCGGCAACACGGAGCTGGTACTCTCCCGCTTCCCCTTCGCCGAGGCCATTGAAACCGTGGCACGGGCCAACGCCCTGGAGGCGAAGCGCCATGGACATGAACTTACCTGCGGCCCTCTGGAGGATCTGCCCCTGATCGTGGGCGACCGCAGCCGCCTGGAGCAGGTGATGACCAACATCCTGGGCAACGCCATCAAATACACCCCCGACGGCGGACACATCCGCATCAGCGCCGGCTCCACCGACTCCGAGGTGTGGATGGAGGTCTGCGACGACGGCATCGGCATCCCGGAAAAGGATCAGGACCGCATCTTTGACCGCTTCTACCGGGTGGACAAGGCCCGCTCCCGGGAGTCCGGCGGCACCGGCCTGGGGTTGTCCATCGCCAAGGAGATCGTCCAGCGCCATCACGGCAACATTGCCCTGGCCCCCCACCAGGGACCCGGCACCACCGTGCGTCTGACCCTTCCCATCGGCGGCCCCGCCGCTTAAGCGCTCTGCCGCGTTTTTACCCCCGCTATGCCATCCGGAAAGGAGGATGTCTATGGACAAGCGAAAAAAACACATCGGCATCCTCCAGAACCTGCTGATCACCCTGCTGACGGTGTCCGCGGTGCTTCTCTTTGCCCAAACTCAGTGGTACAACCTGGATCTGGCGGGAACGTATCTGGACACCCTCTCCGGTTCCACCGGGGCCGACACCGTCCAGGAATCCTTCTCCCTCAGTGCTCCGGTGCGGGTAGCGGTGACCGGTACTTACGGCCGCTACGGCAGCGTGACCCTTACCACCGCCGACGAGGCCTTTGAACCTCTGGGCAGCCTGCTCAAAGGCGCTCTGAGCTCCGCGGCCACGTTTTCAACCAGCGACTTCCATGCTTTTTTCCAGTCAACGGAACACACCTCTGTCTATTATGATTTTCTGTCGCCGCTGCCGCTTTCCGTCATCGCGCAGCTGTGTGGTGTGGAAACCGGAGGGGATACCACTTCCGTGCGGCGCCTGGTAATCTCCTATCAGGAGAGCACTGGTGTCTCCTTATATCTTTGGGATGGAACGGAGCACTATCTGCGCGCCAACCTCACCCTCTCTGCCCAGGAGCTCACTGACACCGTCAACAGCTACGACCTGGGCACCGCGTTTTTCGCCGGGGACTCTGTGGATGTAGAGCCCCTGTGCGCGCAGGTGGATCCCCTGTCCCTGTTTCTCTATGAACTGCCGGAGCTGCCGGCCCTGACCGCCGCCAATGTGCAGTGTGATGCCGACGCCCTGCTGACAGCTTTGGACTTCAACCCTCACACCAATAACCGCTATCCCTCCTCCGACGGCTCGGAAGTCATCAATGAGGGCAGCCGCTCCCTGCGCATCCACACCAATGGCACCGTGGTTTACCGCAGCGGCGGTTCCACGGCTCTGTCCCTGGATGTGGAAGAGGAAACACTCACGGTGGGAGAGGCCGCCTCCCGCACCGGTGCGCTGCTTGCTTCCCTGTCCAGCGGCCTTACCGGTGACGCGTCGCTGTACTTAGAGGAGGCCACTGTCAGCGGCTCCTCCATGACGTTGCGCTTTGGCTATCAGGCAGGAGGCGTTCCCATCTACTTTTCCGACGGGAGCTCCGCGGCGGAAGTGACCCTCTCCGGAGCCACTGTGTCCTCCCTGACCCTGCGGCTGCGCTCCTACACCGCACTGGAGGACAGCTCCATCCTCCTTCCCCTGCGGCAGGCTCTGGCCATCGCCGCCGATCAGGAGGGCGGCGAGCTGTCCATCGGCTATGCCGACAGCGGCAGCAACAGCGTCAGGGCTACCTGGCTGCTGGGATAAAGGAAGAATCAACTTCCGGATCTGTTCACAACAAGGAGGGGCTCCATGGAAAGCAGCCGCCTGAAAAATATCATCATTTTGATCCTGCTTCTGGTAAACGTCTTCCTGCTGGCCTCACTGGTCAGCCGGAGGATGTCCCAGGCGTCCGCTCAGCGCCAGGCTGCCCAGCAGCTGACGGATCTGTTCGCCTCTGCCGGCGTCACGCTGGATCCGGACGTCATCTCCAAGAGCAGCGTGCCCCCCACACTATCCCTCTCCCGCAGTGACGACGAGGATCGGAAGGTAGCCGCGTTCTTTCTGGGAGACGCTTTGATCCAATCCGACGACGCCGGAGACAGCCACGCTTACGACAGCTCCTTCGGCACCGGCTCCGGGGTGTTCCGCTCCAACGGCAGCTTTGACCTGGTCATCAGCTATTCCTCCCAGGAGGATCCGGAAGCGCTGTGCAGCGACTTCTGCCGCCGCTTTGACTACCAGATCACCGGCTCCACACTGGAGGATGGAACCGGAACCATCACTGCCACCCAGGAATACAACGGCTATCCTGTCGCGGACTGCACCGTTACCTTTTATATTGAACAGGGCGTCCTTCAGACCGTCTCCGGCTCTCACCTGCCCAAATCCTATACCGAGACCGGCATGGACGAGCCGCTGTCCGCATCCGCCGCTTTGACCCGGTTCCTGGAGGCCCGGCGGGAATCCGGCGCTGTGTTCTCCGCCGTAACAGACATGTACCCCTGCTATGACCTGCAGAGCACCGCCTCGGCTCCTATGACCCTGGTGCCCGCCTGGTGTATCGTCACCGACACCGTAAATTATTATGTAAATTGCTCCACCGGCGCTGTGTCCCACGCGTAACAGCTCCGCAAGTTTCCTCCCTTTTTTCAGTAAAGATATTCTTTACAGGAATGATTTGCATTTTTCCGCCGGCTATGGTATAGTGCTGGTGTGCGAGTATTCACAAGAGGATTCCTTTTGCCGTTCGCCGCCCTTCTGTGGTATGAAGGCGCGCTGGCGGGGCAGACTATTCCTCAGTGATTCCTGGGCGGTTTTCCCGCCTTATAAAAGCTGCCTTTTAAAAGAGAGGGTAATTACTTTGACAAAATATGTAATTCAGGGTGGTCATCCCCTGTTTGGTGAAGTCGAGATCAGCGGCGCCAAAAATGCCGCTGTTGCCATTATCCCCGCCGCCTTGATGGTGGACGGCACCTGCCGCATCGAAAATATCCCCCAGATCTCCGACGTGACGCTGTGCCTGAAAATCCTGGAACAGCTGGGCGCCAGCATCCGTACCATCAACCGCCACACGGTGGAGATCAACTGCAGCGTCATCCGTTCTACCCGGACCAGCTATGAGCTGGCCCGGAAGATTCGTGCGTCCTATTATCTCATCGGCGCCCTGCTGGGCCGCTTCGGCAAGGCGGAAGTGGCCATGCCCGGCGGGTGCAACTTCGGCGTGCGTCCCATCGACCAGCATGTCAAGGGCTTTACCACTCTGGGCGCCAAAGTGGTGGTGGAGGGCGGCTTTATCCACGCCTCCACAGAGACCGGCCGCCTCAAGGGCGCCAACGTCTATCTGGACGTGGTGTCTGTGGGCGCCACTATGAACATCATGATGGCCGCCGCCATGGCCGAGGGCAACACCGTCATCGAGAATGCCGCCAAAGAGCCCCACATCGTGGATCTGGCCAACTTCCTCAACTCCATGGGCGCCAATATCCGGGGTGCCGGTACCGACACCATCAAGATTCAGGGTGTGGATCGCCTGCGGGGCGGAACCTATGCCATTATCCCCGATCAGATCGAGGCAGGCACCTACATGGCAGCTGTGGCCGCAACCGGCGGACAGGTGCTCATTAAGAATATTATTCCCAAGCACATGGATTGTATCACCGCCAAGCTGGTGGAAATGGGCGTAGAGGTGGAGGAGCACGAGGATACCCTCTTGGTCCGCCGTACCGGCAAGCTGCAGAAAACCAATGTCAAAACCATGCCCTATCCCGGCTTCCCCACGGATATGCAGCCCCAAATCACCACGGTTCTCTCCCTGGCGGAGGGTACCTCCCTGGTGACGGAGAGCGTTTGGAACAACCGTTACCGCTACGTGGACGAGCTCAAGCGCATGGGCGCCTCCATCCAGGTGGACGACAAGACCGCCGTGGTGGAGGGTGTGGATCATCTTACCGGCGCGCCCATCCAGGCCTGCGACCTGCGGGCCGGCGCCGCTTTGGTGATTGCCGCGCTGGCAGCCCACGGAACAAGCGAGATCAGCTGCGTGCAATACATTGAGCGTGGCTACGAGGACATTGTGGCCAAGCTCCGGGGACTGGGCGCCGATATCCAGTCCGTGGAGACTCCCGGCGAAAATGATGAGCTGGAGGCCCACATCGGCTGACAAGTTGCCCCGGCACAACAGGAACATTTTTGCGTCCGCTGGGGAGGATGGCGACCTAAGTCGACGTTCTCCTGAGCGGACGCGTTTTATTCTGGAGACGAGGTTTTATTTTGACCACTGTACATACCCTGGCCAGCGGTTCCTCCGGGAACGCGCTGGTGATATCCTGCAATGAGACCCACCTGCTGCTGGACGCCGGCATCTCCTGCCGCCGGATCTCCACGGCTCTGCGGGAACTGGAGCTGACTCCGGCGGATCTCACCGCCATTCTCATTACCCACACCCATACCGACCACATTGCAGGGCTCTCCACCCTTCTGAAACGGTGCGAGGCTCCGGTAATAGGCACCCGCCAGACTTTGTGGACCCTGGCGGACCGGCTGGGTGTGGGCGGCGGGCGGCTTGAGCCCCTGGAACCCGGGGCTCCCGCGGCTCTGGGAGATTGCCAGGTTTCCGCTTTTCCCACCTCCCATGACGCCCCCGGCTCCTGCGGCTACCGCATCGACACCGGGGACGGCAACGTAGGGGTGCTGACGGACTCCGGCTTTGTCACCGACGAGGCAGCAGAAACCCTCACCGGCGTGGATCTGGCGGTACTGGAGGCCAACCACGACGTGGAGACACTGCAAAGCGGCCCCTATCCCTATTACCTCAAGCGGCGCATCCTGGGGGCCGGAGGACACCTGTGCAATGAGGAGGCCGCCCGGTTCGCTGTGGCCCTAGCGGGCTCCGGCACCGAGGAGATCGTCCTGGCTCACCTGAGCCGGGAGAACAACACCCCCGCCATGGCCCTCCGAGCGGTGGAGACCGCCTTGTCTGCCGCAGGCCTCTCTCCTGCGCTGTCCGTAGCGCCCCGGGACACCCTGGGGCCCGCCCACATTCTCGCCGGGAGGCGCGTATGCAGAAGATGACCCTGTTGTGCGTAGGCAAAATGAAGGAAAAATTCTATATTCAGGCGGCGGAGGAGTACGTCAAGCGCCTGACCCGGTTCTGTAAGATCGAAATCATCGAGCTGCCGGAAGAGCGGCTGCCGGAATGCCCCTCCCCTGCCCAGGTGGAGGCGGCCCTGGCCCGGGAGGCAGAGGCCATCCGGGGGAAGCTGCCTGCCTCCGCCCTGCTGGTGGCCATGTGCGTGGAGGGAAAACTCCTCTCCAGTGAGGAACTCTCGGACTTTTTGGAGCGCCGGGCCGCACAGGGCGCCAGCCACGTGGTGTTCGTCATCGGCGGCTCCTTCGGTCTGCATTCCTCCATCAAGGAACGGGCGGAACTGCGGCTGTCCATGTCCCCCATGACCTTCCCCCACCACCTGGCCCGGGTCATGGTACTGGAGCAAATCTATCGGGCCTGCCAGATCGCGGCGGGCACCAAATATCACAAATAAGGGGTTGATGGAATGGAACAGGCAAAGGACTTTTGGGCCCTGGCGGACCGGGACCTGCTCGCCCGCTGGCCCAAGGATGCTCAGGGGCAGCCGGAACAGGCAGTGCGCCTGGCTTTGCAATGGGAGCTGGACGCTATGGCGGACATCACCCTGTCCATGCTGGAGGGCTACGGCATCCCGGCATTCAAAAGCGGCTCCCTGGGCAAAGTCCTGGGCGGCTTTGCCTCCCAGGGCGTGGAGATCTACATCCCCGCCTCCCGTCTGGAGGAGGCCCGGCAGCTGCTGGAGGCAGCTCCGGAGGAAGACAGCCCCGATCCCTGATTGCCGGCACTTCCGCCCATTCGTATTATAACGTGGAAGGAGAGGTAAGCGCTATGCAGCCAAATGCTCCCTTTACACCGCGGCCGGAGTTGACGACGGAGGAAAAAACGCGCCTTGCCCGCCGCTTCCGCCGCAAAGCCAATCTGACGGACACCATCGGCCTGGCAGCAACCCTGCTGATGGTCATTGCAGCTTTTCTGGGGCGGCAGGATTTTGATCAGGGATACCCGTATTTGACGGCCGGGGCCGCTTTGTTCATCGTCTTTGGCGTGGCCAGCTCCGTGACCTACTACCGCTGTCCCTGCTGCGGCAACCGCATCATCAGCGGTTCCCTGGGACAGGACCGAAATCTGGGACCGCTGGTCTGGCGCATGTATGAGTGCCCTGTTTGCGGCTTTACCCCGGACTGGAGCCGGTGAGCCGCCTTTTGCATTGCGACCGCTTCTCACTTTACATATTTAGGAGGAAACGCATATGGATTTTATGAAAGAGTATGAAAAATGGCTGGCAAGCCCTGCTCTGTCCGCCCAGGAGAAGGCAGAACTGGAAGCCATCCGCGGCGATGAAAAGGAAATCGAATCCCGGTTCTACGACCAGCTGTCTTTCGGCACCGCCGGTCTGCGGGGCACCATGGGCGTGGGCCTCAACCGCATGAATATCCACGTGATCCGCCACGCCACCCAGGCCTTTGCCCAGGTAATCCTGGAAGAGGGGGCTGAAGCCGCCAAGCGCGGCGTGGCCGTGTGCTTCGACTGCCGCAACAACTCCGACCTCTTTGCCCGGGAGGCCGCCTGTGTTATGGCGGGCAACGGCATCCCCGTACGCCTCTTCGAGTCCCTGCGTCCCACTCCGGAGCTGAGCTTCGCCGTGCGGGAATACGGCTGCATTGCCGGTATCAATGTCACTGCCAGCCACAATCCCAAGGAGTACAACGGCTACAAGGTCTACTGGGAGGACGGCGCCCAGCTGCCCCCCAAGCACGCCGACCAAGTGGCAAAAAAGATGAAGGAACTGGATGTGTTCAACTGCGTGAAGCGGGCGGACTACGACGAGGCTGTGGCCCAGGGGCTCATCACCCTCATGGGAGCGGAGACCGACGAGAAGTTCCTTGCCAATGTCATGGCCCAGGTCAACGACAAGGCCGTGGTGGAGCAGGTGGCAGACACCTTTACCATGGTCTACACCCCCTTCCACGGCACCGGCTACAAGCTGATTCCCGAGGCGCTCCGCCGCCTGGGCATGAAGCACGTAATCTGCGTGCCGGAGCAGATGGTCATTGACGGCAACTTCCCCACGGTGGCCTCCCCCAACCCGGAGAATCCCGAGGGGTTCTATCTGGCAGTGGACCTGGCCAAGGCCAACGGCGCCGACTTCATCCTGGGCTCCGACCCCGACGCCGACCGGGTGGGCATCATGGTCAAAACCAGTGACGGCCAGTTCCGGGTAATCTCCGGCAACCAGACGGGCGTGTTGCTGCTGGACTACCTCATCGGCGCCAAGCGCCGCACTGGCAAGATGCCGGAAAACCCCGTGGCCCTGAAGACCATCGTCACCACGGAGATGGCCCGGAAGGTGGCCGAGGACAACGGCCTCAAGTGCTACGACACCTTCACCGGTTTCAAGTTCCTGGCGGAGAAGAAGGACAAACTGGAAGCCTCCGGCGAGGGGAAGGTCATCTTCTCCTATGAGGAGAGCTACGGCTACATGCTGGGCGACTACGTCCGGGACAAGGACGCCGTGTCCGCCAGCGTGGAGCTCACCGAAATGGCTGCCTGGTATGCCTCTCAGGGCATGACCCTTTACGACGCGATCCAGGCCCTCTACAAGAAGTACGGCTACTTCGCCGAGAAGACCCACAACCTGGTGATGCCCGGTCTGGACGGACTCAAGGATATGGCCAACCTCATGAAGAGCCTGCGGGAGAATCCCCCCGCTGAGATCTCCGGCGTCCGGGTGGCTGTCCGCAAGGACTACGCCGACGGCTCCGTCATCGACTGCGCCACCGGTGAAAAGACCACCATGGAGCTCAGCGGCTCCAACGTGCTGCGCTTTGAGATGGCCGACGGCACCTCCGTCATCGTCCGGCCCTCCGGCACGGAGCCCAAGATCAAGGTGTACATCCTCACCCGGGGTGCCGACGCCGCCGCCTGCGAGACCAATCTGGAGACCTATGGCCAGTGGGTGGCCAGCCTGAAAAAGTAAACTGTTTCATAATATGGGGACCGGCCTGACGGCCGGTCCCCCTGATTTTGTATACCTGAAAAAAATGGGCAATCTTATTCTTGACATATGTTCAAAACGGTATATAATGGGCATATGTCAAGAATTAAGGAGGGACATTGCTTGCCGCGAAATGCCAAATGCCGCCGGGTCTGCCAGATGCCGGCCCACTGCCGCTTTTCCCCGGAACAGCCCGGGGCGCAGGAGGCAGTCGTTCTGACGGTGGAGGAATACGAGGCCGTGCGCCTCATGGACTACCTGGGCTACAACCAGGAGGACGCCGCTGTCCAGATGGGGGTGGCCCGCACCACGGTACAGCGGATCTACGCCCAGGCCCGGCAGAAGCTCTCGGTCTTTCTGGTGGAAGGCCGTCCCCTGCAGATCGGCGGCGGCAGCTACACCCTGTGTCCCCGGCGGGAGGGGCAGGGCTGCGGCGGATGCCACGGCGGTGGATGTCACGCCTCAATGAGAAAGGATGCGTCAACATGAAAATCGCAGTTACCTATGAAAACGGACAGGTCTTCCAGCACTTCGGCCACACGGCCCAGTTCAAACTCTACGACGTGGAAAACGGCGCCGTGGTCTCCTCCAAGGTGGTGGACATCAACGGCAGCGGCCACGGCGCTCTGGCGGGCTTCCTGGCAGCCAACGGCGTGGACAGCCTCATCTGCGGCGGCATCGGAGGCGGTGCCCAGATGGCCCTGGCCGAGGCCGGCATCCAGCTGTACGCCGGATGCTCCGGCGACGCCGATGCGTGTGTCGCCCAGCTGCTGGCGGGCACCCTTCAGTTCGCTCAGGTGGCCACCTGTGACCACCATCACGGGGAGGAGCACACCTGCGGCGATCACGGCTGCGGCAGCCACGACCACGCCTGCGGCCACCACTGCTGAGTCTCCCATTTGCACAAGACGCGCCCTGCAACGGGCGCGTCTTTTTTGCGGCGCCGGAACGAGGTTGGTCATTTTGGAGAAAGCCGCCCCATGACGCCGGCTCTTTTTGTAAGGGCACGGGCAGAAAATCCGTTGACAAGAAGGAGGATTTCCGTTAGTATAATGTGTTGACCGAAGACAAAGAGGAAGGAGTTTTTACATGGGTTTGCTGCTGACCGGCGGGTTCGTCTTCCGCAACGGACGCTTTGAAAATCTCGACGTTGCCATCGACCAGGGCCGTATTGTTTCCATTTCTCCCTCCCTTCCCCGGGAAGGCTTTTCCGTAATTGAATTACAAGACCGTTTCATTGTTCCAGGTTTCGTTGATGTCCATGTGCATCTTCGGGAGCCTGGTTTTTCTTATAAAGAGACCATTGCATCCGGCACCGCGGCGGCGGCCGCCGGCGGCTACACTGCCGTGTGCGCCATGCCCAACCTCAAGCCCGTGCCGGAGAGCCGGGAGACCCTCCAGGCGGAGCTGAGCGCCATTGCCCGCAGTGCCCGGGTCCACGTCTATCCTTACGGCGCCATCACCTGCGGCGAACAGGGTACCGCCCTGGCGGACCTTGCCGCCATGGCGCCGGATGTTGCCGGATTCTCCGATGACGGCCGGGGCGTCCAGTCCCGGGAGATGATGCGGGAGGCCATGCTCCTTGCCAAAAAACTGGACAAGCCCATCGTGGCCCACTGCGAGGATGAATCCCTGCTGACCCGTGGCTGGTGCGTCCACGACGGAGACTACGCCCGCGCCCACGGCCTCACCGGAAACAATCCCGAAAGCGAGTGGCGCCAGGTGGAACGGGACATCCAGCTGGTGCGGGAGACCGGGTGCCGCTACCACGTCTGCCACATCTCCACCAAGGAGAGCGTGGACCTCATCCGCCAGGCCAAGGCGGAAGGGCTCCCCGTCACCTGCGAGACGGGCCCCCACTACCTGGTACTGTGCGACACAGACCTGCGGGATGACGGCGGCTTCCGCATGAATCCCCCCATCCGCTCCGCCGCCGACCGGGATGCCCTGCTGGCGGGACTGCTGGACGGCACCGTGGACTGCATCGCAACGGACCACGCCCCCCACAGCGCGGAGGAAAAGTCCCGGGGCCTGGCGGGAAGCCTCAACGGCATCGTGGGGCTGGAGACCGCTTTCCCGGTGCTCTACACCCAGCTGGTGGAAACCGGCATCGTCCCTCTGGAGCTGATCTTGGACCGGCTGTGCGTCCGGCCCCGGAAGATCTTCGATCTCCCCGGCGGGGAGATCACCGAGGGCGCCGAAGCGGATCTCACCGTGCTGGATCTGAACCGCCCCCACACCATCGATCCCGCCACGTTCCGCTCCATGGGCCGGGCCACCCCCTTTGCCGGGTGGGGCGTCAGCGCCGCCGTGGCCATGACCATCTGCGGCGGTGAACCCGTATACGCCGATCTGAACCGACAGGAGGACGTTCTATGAAACAATCCCTCTTTACCCTGGAACACACCCGCCAGCTCACCGCCGACACCTATGAGCTGGTGCTCTCCGGAGATACCTCCGCCATCACGGCTCCGGGCCAGTTCGTGAACATCGAGCTCCCCGGAAAGTTCCTGCGCCGCCCCATCTCCATCTGCAACTGGAGCAGCGAAGGCGCGCTGATGCTGCTGGTGAAAGTGGTGGGCGACGGCACAAAGCAGCTGGTGCGCTGCGTCCCCGGCACGGAGCTGGACGTGCTCAGCGGCCTGGGCAACGGCTTTGACCTGACCCAGGCGGGGCAGCACCCCATCCTTCTGGGCGGCGGCATCGGCATCGCCCCCCTGTACGGCCTGGCCCAGCGGATGCTCCAAGCTGGCATGACCCCCACCGTGGGTCTTGGCTTCCGGTCCCTGGCGGACGCCTTCTACCTGGAGGAGTTCGGCGCTCTGGGCTGCCGGCTGATGGTGGCCACCGAGGACGGCTCCCTGGGCACCCGTGGTTTCGTAACGGACATCGCCCGGAACGTTCCGGAGTGTGACTATGTTCTTTGCTGCGGCCCTCTGCCCATGCTCAAGGCCGTCCACGCCCTGCCTCAGCTCACCGGCGGACAGTTCAGCTTCGAGGCCCGCATGGGCTGCGGCTTCGGCGCCTGCGTGGGCTGCTCCGTCCCCACCGTCCAGGGCACCAAGCGGGTGTGCAAGGACGGCCCCATCCTGTACAAGGAGGAGATCGTATGGTAGACCTCTCTGTTTCCCTGGCGGGCATCCCGCTGAAAAACCCCGTGATCCCCGCCTCCGGTACCTTCGGCTACGGCCGGGAGTACGCGGAACTCTATGATCTGAACATCCTGGGGAGCTTTTCCTGGAAGGGCACCACCCGCGATGCCCGTCCCGGCAACCCCCAGCCCCGCATCGCCGAGACGGAGAGCGGCATGCTCAACGCCGTGGGACTCCAGAACCCCGGCATCGACGCGGTGATTGCCCAGGAGGTCCCCAACATCGCAAAGCTCTTCCAGGGTCCCGTCATCGCCAACATCGGCGGCTTCTCCCTGGAGGAATATGCCGACAACTGCCGCAAACTGGAGGGTTGCGACCAGGTGGGGATCCTGGAGGTGAATATCTCCTGCCCCAACGTCCACGCCGGAGGTCAGAACTTCGGGTCTGATCCCAAGAGCGCCGCGGCGGTGACCAAAGCCGTGAAAGCCGCCACGAAAAAACCGGTTTTCATGAAACTCTCTCCCAATGTCACGGACATCGCGGAGATTGCCAAAGCCTGTGCCGACGCGGGAGCCGACGGCATCTGCCTTATCAACACGCTGCTGGGCATGCGCATCGACCTGAAAACCAAGCGTCCCTTGCTGGCCAACCGCACCGGCGGCCTCTCCGGCCCTGCCGTGTTCCCGGTGGCAGTGCGGATGATCTGGGACGTGTACGAAGCCGTGAAGCTCCCCATCATCGGCTGCGGCGGCGTTGCCTCCGCCCGGGATGTGTGCGAGATGATGCTCGCCGGGGCCTCCGCCGTGGAGGTAGGCGCCGCCAATCTCCGGGACCCCTATGCCTGCAAGACCATCATTGAAGACCTGCCCGCTGTGTGTGAGCAGCTGGGCGTTACCAAAATTTCTGAACTGACAGGAGGCGCGCACCATGCGTAAAGACGTTATCATCGCCCTGGATTTCCCCACTCTGGAAGAGACCCTGGCCTTTTTGGACCGCTTCCCCGCCGGGGAAAAGCCCTTTGTGAAGATCGGCATGGAGCTCTTTTACGCCGAGGGCCCGGAGGCCGTGCGGCAGATCAAGGCACGGGGCCACAAGATCTTCCTGGACCTGAAGCTCCACGATATCCCCAACACCGTCAAGCGGGCCATGAACGTCCTCTCCCGGCTGGATGTGGACATGGTGAATCTCCACGCCGCCGGTGCCTCTGAGATGATGAAGGGCGCCCTGGAGGGCCTCACCCGGCCCGACGGCACCCGCCCCCTTCTCATCGCCGTCACCCAGCTGACTTCCACCGATGCCGCCGCGCTGAAAAATGAGCTGCTCATCGATGTGCCCATGGCGGAGACCGTCCTCTCCTATGCCAAGAACGCCGCCAACTCCGGTCTGGACGGCGTGGTGTGCTCTCCCCTGGAGGCCGCCCTGGTGAAGGAGCGCTGCGGCGCGAACTTCCTCACCGTCACCCCCGGTATCCGCTTCGCCGACAGTGCCGTGGGCGATCAGAAGCGCATCATGACCCCGGAGAAAGCGGGCAAGTCCGGCTGTGACTACATCGTGGTAGGCCGTCCCATCACCCAGGCGGAGGATCCCGTGGCCGCCTACCGCCGGGCCGTGAAGGACTTCTTGGGCTGAGCACCCAGTCCTTCCAATCACTTCGTATTCTATCTTAGGAGGATTTTGATATGAATCAGGAACAGACCATCGCCCATGACCTGCTCTCCATCGGAGCGGTCTTTCTGCGGCCGGACGAGCCCTTTACCTGGGCCAGCGGCATCAAGAGCCCCATCTACTGCGATAACCGCCTCACTCTCACCGCACCTGCCGTCCGCACCCACGTGGAGGAGGGGCTGGTGGATCTCATCTGCAAGCACTATCCCGACGTGGAAGTCCTGATGGGCACCTCCACTGCCGGTATTGCCCACGCCGCTATCGTGGGCCATCTCATGGGTCTGCCCATGGGCTATGTCCGCTCCGGCAACAAGGACCACGGCCGCGGCAACCGCATCGAGGGCAAGCTGGAAGCAGGACAGAAGGTCGTGGTGGTGGAGGACCTGATCTCCACCGGCGGAAGCTGCATCGAAGTGGTGGAGGCCCTGCGGGAGGCCGGCGCCGAGGTGCTGGGCATCGTGTCCATCTTCACCTACGGGCTCCAGAAGGGTCTGGACCGTCTGGCCGCCGCCCATGTCACCAACTACTCCCTGTCCAACTTCGACGCTGTGTGCCAGGTGGCCGCTGACGAGGGCAAGATCCGCCCCGAGGACATCGAGCGCCTCAAGAAGTTCCGTGCCAATCCCTCCGACGAAAGTTGGATCCGCTGAACCGAGAAAGGAGATACCATGCCCCGTAATATCATCGACATTGTGGATCTGTCCACAGAGGAGATCGATCAGCTGATCGCCACTGCTGAGGACATCATCGCAAACCCCGTGAAATATCAGAACGCCTGCGCCCACAAGCAGCTGGCAACGCTGTTCTTCGAGCCCTCCACCCGTACCCGGTTGTCCTTCGAGTCCGCCATGCTGGCTCTGGGCGGCAGCGTGCTGGGCTTCTCCGAGGCCAGCTCCAGCTCCACCGCCAAGGGCGAGACCGTGGGCGACACCATCCACACCGTCAGCTGCTATGCCGACATCATCGCCATGCGCCACCCCAAGGAGGGCGCTCCCTTCGCCGCCGCCATGCACAGCGAAGTGCCCATCATCAACGCCGGCGACGGCGGCCACAACCATCCCACCCAGACCCTGACGGACCTTTTGACCATCCACCGGGAAAAGGGCCGCCTGAGCAACTTCACCATCGGCTTCTGCGGCGATCTGAAGTTCGGCCGCACTGTCCACTCTCTGGTGAACGCCCTGAGCCGCTACGAGAACATCAACTTCGTCCTCATCTCCCCCCTGGAACTCAAGCTTCCCCGCTATGTCAAGGAGGAGGCCCTGAAGAAGAAGGGCATTCCCTACACCCAGACCACCGATCTGGAGTCCGTCATTCCCCAGTTGGACATCCTGTACATGACCCGCGTCCAGAAGGAGCGCTTCTTCAATGAGGAGGATTACCTGCGTTTGAAGGACAGCTACATCCTCACCCCGGAGAAGCTGGAGAACGCCAAGGCGGATCTGTCCATCCTCCATCCCCTGCCCCGTGTCAATGAGATCTCCGTGGCGGTGGACAAGGATCCCCGTGCCGCCTACTGGAAACAGGTGAAAAACGGCAAGTACATCCGTATGGCGCTGATTATGAAGCTGCTGGGCATCCAGGTTTAAGGAGGTTTGCATCTATGAATATCGACAGCATCCAAAACGGCGTGGTCCTGGACCACATTCAGGCCGGCAAGAGCATGGACATCTACAAGTACCTGCACCTGGACGAGCTGGACTGCTCCGTGGCCATCATTAAGAACGTCCGCAGCGGCCGGATGGGCAAGAAGGACATCATCAAGATCGACTCCCCCATGGAGGTGGATCTGGACGTGCTGGGCTACATTGACGCCAACATCACCGTCAACGTCATCCGGGACGGCAAGCGGGTGGCCAAGAAGCATGTGGAGCTTCCCAAGAAGCTGGTGAACATCATCCACTGCAAGAACCCCCGCTGCATCACCATGGCCGAGCCCCAGCTGGACTCCATCTTCCTGCTCAGCGACGCCGAGAAGCACACCTATCGCTGCGCTTACTGCGAAACTGCTACCGACAAGAAGTTCTGAGTTGGCAATCAAATGCCCTCCGCCCATCAGGCGGAGGGCATTTTGCATGTCAGGAAAGTTTTCCTGCATATCCCAAAAATATTTGAAATTTTTGTTGCATTTTTGAGAAAATCGGCGTATACTCCACCAGGAATCCCACGGAGAGGAAGTTGTCTCGTGAAGAAACATGTTGGAGCCGCTGTCCGGCGCTATCTGACGGTGGCCGCGCTGGCCTGCGTGATGGGTGTGAGCTACGAGCTGTTCGTCTTTCCCAATGCCTTTGCCCCGGCGGGCATCAACGGCATTGCCACCATGGTGCAGTACCTGTTCCACATCAGCATCGGCTACCTGTCCCTCATCATCAACATCCCGCTGATCCTGCTGGCCTGGACGAAGCTGGATCCGGATTTTGCCCGCAAGAGCCTGCTCTTTGTGCTGGTGTTTTCCGCCGTGACATTGGTACTGGGCCATATGGATCTCAGCGGCATCGCCTACGACACCGGCTCCTCCGCCATTCTGGGCCCCGTGGCCGCCGGTGTGGTCAGCGGCGCCGTATACGGCCTGGTGATCCGGTGCAACGGCTCCACCGGCGGCACGGACATCGTGGCTGCCTGGGTACACAAGCTGCATCCGGAGGCCAGTTTGGTGTGGGTGATCTTCGCCCTGAACGCCTCTGTGGCGGTACTCTCCTTTTTCGTCTACGGCTATCAGTTTGAGCCGGTGATTTTGTGCCTTATCTACTGCTACTTAAGCTCCCGCATCAGTGACGGTATCCTCAAGGGCGGCAAGAGCGCCCTGAAATTCGAGGTGGTCACCCGCCACGCCCCGGAGCTTTCCGCCCGGCTCTTGCAGGAGCTCCACCACGGCGTCACGGTGCTGCCCGCCCAGGGCATGTACTCCGACACCCCCCGGGCCCTGCTGATCTGCGTGGTGAACCGCCACCAGATCGTCCGGTTCCAGGAGATCCTGCGCCAGTTCCCGGACACCTTTGCCTACGTCTCCAGCGTCAACGAGACACTGGGTAATTTCAAACACATCAACGGATAACATGGAAAAAGAAACGGGGAACGTTTGAAACGTTCCCCGTTTCTTTTGCTTATGCCTGGGCAAAAAGCGGCGTGGACAGGTACCGCTCCCCACTGTCCGGCAGCAGGGCCACAATGGTCTTGCCCCGGTTCTCCGGCCGGGCGGCCACCTTGGATGCCGCCCACAACGCAGCGCCGGAGGTGATGCCCGCCAGGATCCCCTCCTGCCGGGCCAGCTCCCGGCCTGCCGTATAGGCGTCCTCCTCCCAGACGGGAAGGACCTCGTCTACCACAGAACGGTCCAGGTTCTCCGGTACGAAGTTGGCCCCGATGCCCTGGAGGCCGTGGGGGCCGGCGTGGCCCTGAGAGAGCAGCGGTGAGGCGGCGGGCTCCACCGCAACCACCTGCACCGAGGGCTTGTGGGTCTTCAGATACCGCCCCACACCGGTGACGGTACCGCCGGTGCCCACGCCTGCCACAAAGATGTCTACGGTGCCCTCCGTATCCTCCCAGATCTCCGGGCCGGTGGTCAGTTCATGGGCCTCGGGGTTGGCAGGATTGTCAAACTGGCCCGCCAGGATGCTGCCGGGGGTGGACGCGTGAAGGGCCTCCGCCCGGTCCACCGCCCCCTGCATGCCCTCTGCCCCCGGCGTCAGGACGATCTCGGCGCCGTAAGCGGCGATCAGCGCCCGCCGCTCTACGCTCATGGTATCCGGCATGGTGAGGATCACCCGGTATCCCTTGGCGGCTCCCACCGCCGCAAGGCCGATGCCGGTGTTGCCGGAGGTGGGTTCAATGATGGTGCCGCCGGGGCGCAGGCTGCCTGCCTCCTCCGCCCGCCGGATCATGTTGGCCGCCACCCGGTCTTTGGCGCTGCCGGCAGGGTTCATCCCCTCCAGCTTCACCAGAAGCCGCACCGGCAGGTCGTGCCGGCAGGTGTAGCCGCTCAGTTCCAGCAGCGGGGTATGTCCGATCAGATCCAAAATGCTCCGGCAAATGTTCATGGGTAAGGCCTCCCTTTCAGAATGAATCCATCATACATCTCTCCCGTCCGGTGCGCAACGGAAAAAATCACAAAAGTGCGGAAAAATTACGGCATTCTCCCAAGGAAAAGAGGCGCCGGAACCGGCGCCTCTTTGATTGGCTTCCAGACATCCCACTGGGGACAACAGGGCTCAGCAGCCGCAGCTGTCGGCACAGGCAATGGAGGGCTCTCCGGTGGTCATGGTGACACCGTAGCGAACCGGGATGGACACGCACACCTGCTGGGTCAGCACCACGGTGCAGCTGGAACCACACTCATTGGTGGTGCAGGTGACACTGGGGCCGCCCTGGCAGGTAACGGAGGGAGTGCCCATAACGGCGGTGGGAGAGAGAACCACGGGAGCGGCTACATTCACGCACTGAGTACTGACTTTGCTGCAGCCGCCGGTGGGGCAGCTGTCTTCCGGCTGATAAGGTAAAATGGGCTCGTGCTCATAGGCTTCACTGATACGCAAAGCAATTCCCTCACTTCTTTGGGATTGCGCCGGGCCGGAGCCCGGCGCATCCCATCCTATGCAGCACTGCGCCGCGGCGCGCCTGTCAATCCAGGGTACGGCGAAATTCCTCCAGCGTATTCACCAGCGCGTCCCGCTCCCTCGGCGTGCAGAAAGCCGCCCGGGCCGCCGCTATCTGGCACGCCGCCAGAGCCTTCCGGGACATGCCCGCAAACTCCGCCGCCCGGCGCAGTTCTTCCGTCAGCGTCAGTCCTCCCAGGAAGGTGGGGTCGTCCCGGTTCAACGTTACCACCACCCCGGCATCCAGCAGGCGCCGCAGAGGATGCTCCGCCGGATCCCGGTAGAGAAGAGCCAGGTTGGAACTCAGGCACACGTTCAGGGGCACACGCTCCGCTGCCAGACGCGCCAGCAGAGCCGGATCCTCCGCTCCCCGGACGCCGTGATCCAGGCGATCCGCTCCCAACAGATCCAGGGCGTCCCGGACTCCCTCAGGGCCGGAACTCTCCCCGGCGTGGACGGTACGGCCAAATCCCGCCGCGCCGGCAGCCGCAAAAGCCGGGGCAAACCGCTCCCCGGTTCGGCCGGAGAGGGCCTCATTGCCGTCGATGGACAAGCCCACCAGCCGGGGTGTGCGGCAGCGGACCATCTCCTCCACCAGAGCCATGGCTTCCCCGGCGCTCTGGGTGCGGGAGAGGGAGAGGGTAAAGCGGCAGTCGGTGCCGCCGCCAGCCTGGCCCCGGTCAAAGCCCGCCGTTACCGCGGCAATGATCTGGGGGACGGTGAACTG
>PPYF01027433.1_pt1 | contig 23187 bp, 20 predicted proteins | sample 1559871 | NCBI WGS metagenome assembly PPYF01 (sample SAMN08240021, study PRJNA423297) | Human gut metagenome, whole genome shotgun sequencing project.
CTTGTAAGGTATGGTCACGTTGAATCCGGCAAGGTTGGGATATGTGGCCAATACCTCTTCCAATTTTTCAATAGATGAAATCTCGAAGTTTACATAATGAGCATCAATTTTTTCTGACTCAAATTTCTTATTGAAGAAGTCTTGTGAAGATGAGTGACCAAGCGGGAATCCAATTAGCCCGAAAAGTCGTCCATAGTCAGCGTTATTTGCCATTGCAGTAAAATTTTAGATTACAAAATTAATAAAAATTTTTTTTAAGCGCGTGTTGATAGAATAAAAAAACAGCGCGGACTGTAGTGAGTCTGCGCTGTTTATACTTTTATTACTGTTTTTTATACGTTGTTTCGATAATAAGTGTTGTTTTAATCTTCATAAACCTTATCGGCTTTCTTCAGGGTCATAAGAATTTTGCCTTCGCCGTTGAGAAGAAGGACTTTGTCGGTGCCGTCGTTGAGAGCCGATGCGGTCTCTTCGAGTGCAACGAGCATTGCGGTCTGCTGCTTGTCGTAGGGGCAGGCCATGCGGGTGGTCATCATATTGCTGAAGTCAACTGAATTCGGACGACGGTGGTCGAGGTAGATGTCACCGTTCACGATATTGCATCCGGTGTTTCCATGGAGCTTGAGTTCGGCAATGTCGAAGAAGATACTTGCCGGAACATCAAGTTTTGAAACACCTGTTATAGACTCAACGTCCCATTGTCCGTTAAGGAATTCGAGATTTCCACGGCGCATTTTCATGATGGACTTGCCGTTTGCATCCAGAAAGTCGAAGAACGACTCTGAGCCGATTTCGCTTATCTTGAAAGGTACGGGCTGTTCCGAGAGAACAGAATTGATTTGTGTCTCGTAGGGTACATCGGGGCATGCACGAAGGGTGGAAGCCATGTTGTGGAACGAAATGGTGTTTTGGCTGTCAAGTGTGAATGCGCCGTTTAGGGTATTGCAGCCGTTTGATGCATACATCATGGAAGTGGACGGCTCGAAGATTATGTATGGCATATCTTCGTCGCGGTCGATGGTTGTGCTGCCTACCTGTATTATGGTCCACTTTCCGCCAAGGCGTTGTTCGAGCTCTGAAATGCTTGAGGTAGCTGACGGTGTGTTTTCTACAGTTGAGGATGTAGCCGGTGGTATGGATGTGACGGGATTAGGTTGCGTAGGAATTGGAGTTTCCGTCTTTGTGGCTTGTGCACCGCTTATAGTGTTGGCATTTTTCTTGGTTATTGAACAAGATGCAGCCATTGCTGCTACCAGGCATACTGCGCTTATTTTTATCAGTCTGTTCATTTCGAGTTTTTTATTATCAGAATTATGACCGAGGTCTTTTTTCTATGTGTCTAAATTGTTGTATTAACTATTTAGTTAGACACATAAAGTATGTGAAAGGTTTAGGACGGTTAGTCATAACAAATGTTAAGCAGTTCTGTACGGACTGCTCGCCAACGTATTATGTTTAGATTCGTCTCTAAAATTAAACGCCGTGAAAAAATCAATCGGGCTGCTCGAAAACGGGCAACCCGATTGTTGTAATCTTTAAGCGAGCGCGAGGCTTACTTGCGGATACCAAGCTCTTTCTGGGCGATGATAGCGCGGTAGCGGTTGATGTCTTTCTTCATCAGGTAGTCGAGAAGACGACGACGCTTACCTACGAGCATCTTAAGAGCGCGCTCTGTTGTATGATCTTTGTGATTTGACTTAAGGTGCTGAGTCAAATGAGCGATACGGACCGAGAATAATGCAATCTGAGCTTCAGGTGAGCCAGTGTCAGTCTTGCCCTTACCGTACTTCTCGAAGATCTGTACTTTTTCTTCAGAATTTAAGTGCATTCTTTAGATAAATTTAAGTAGTTAATAATATATTGAGATTTCGGGTGCAAAGGTAAGAAAAAATTTCGACACGGCAAGACGCCGCGCTGTTTTTCTTAACAATTGCTGTGTTTTAGTCCATATTTGAGCGGTCCTTCGACGGATTGCGATAGTACAGCTTATTGTCAATGTATTCCTGGGTTGCTATGAGAGTGGGCTTCGGGAGCTTTTCGTAGTAGCGTGAGATTTCGATTTGTTCGCGGTTTTCGCTTACTTCTTCGAGTGAATCGTTGAGCGAGGCAAATTCCTGAAGTTTCTTTTCGAGGTCATGACGCATCTCGGCTGCTATCTGGTTTGAACGCTTGCCGATGATGCATACGGTTTCGTAGATGTTGCCTGTGGGTTCCGCGAGTTCTACCAGGTCACGGGTTACGGTGTTAAGAGGTGCGTTGGATTTCTTGTAGTCCATAGCTTTATATTGTATCTGATTTTAGATAATCTTTTTATTCCTGCACGTGCTTGCGGGCAATGTTGTAAATATTTTCAGCTTCCGATTTATAAGGAGAATCAGGATAGTTGTTGATGAACGAATAATATTCATCGATTACCTCACGGAATCGGTCTTGCTTTCGTTCGTCAATACTCATATCGGCTTCCTGGAATCGAGCCTTGAGAATAAGCATTTCAAGGTCTTCTTTATATTTGGAGTAGGGATAGTCTCGCACGGCATTGCGGGCCACTATCACGCAACTTTCGTAGTTATTGCCCATATAATTACCAAGATTATAGTACAACTGGGCGTTTTGCAACTGCTTGAGGGTTAGCTTGTCCTGCAGCTCGAATATTGCATTTTGAGCCTGTGCTACCTTGTCGCTCTTGGGAAAATAGTCAAGGAATGCCTGAAGCTCTTCTATGCCTTTGATTGTGGGTGTCTGGTCGAGCTGGGGGTCAGGGGAGTCGAGGTAGTAGCCGTAGCCACAATAGAAACGTGCCGGCTCAACAAATTTTCCCTTGGGGTAACGTTGATAGTATGTCTTGAAATATGCGCCTGAGCTTATGTAGTCTTTATTCTCATAGTTGCTCATGGCAAGAAGATACATCGACTCCTCTGCTTTGTCAGTCCCTTTGAACACAGTGGAGCAGTCTTTGAACAATGTGGCTGCCTGTACGTATTGCTTTTTATCAAAAGCCCGTTTGGCGTATTCGAACTTATAATTATAGTCGTTGCTCTTAAGCACTTTTTGGTATTCACCGCAAGAGCAAAGGAGCATGGATAATATAGATAATATAATGAATTTGCGCATATTTGTCATTTAACGTACAAAGTTACGAAAAAAGTACTAAAGGCAAATCTATACTTTGAATAATTTGCATATTTTAACGTCAATATATCTGCGGAGAGAGTCGACTATCATTGCAAATGTGTAAATAAATGCCATCAATACAGCTGCAAATGCGCTGAAATGAATAAGGTCGCAGCTATACCACATGCCTAATACCAGCGGCTTCATGATATCTCCAAATATGGCAGGGGCTTTATGTAGGAGATATACGGCAAAAGCCGATTTGGCTGCATAATTTATGAAATTTGAATTGAGGCTCATGCTTCTGAAGGCCATGAACAAGGCGACAGATTCTATTAGAACAAAAGGTGAATTATAGGCGAATGCCTTGGGTTGCATGTAAATAGATGAGGCAAAGACTGCCGTTGCGGCTAATAAATATGCAATGAGCATTTCTGCTGTTGTCTTGCTGCCCTTAGTTTCTACGGTGTGAAGTTTCAAATATCGTCCTATAAGGTATACCATTATAAGCTGTACGAGTGTATAGCCGGTAGGATTGAAGCTCCCGCCCCAGAGCCATCCGCACCATACGTTGAATATGATGAAGGCCGAAAGAAGTATGCAGAACTTATTTCGGCTGAGGCTTTCGGTGGCCAGGTTTATGAAAGGGCTCAGCAGCATAAGCCCGAAGTAGGCAGGCACATACCATAAGTCGGTGTGCGACAATACCAGGAAGCTTTCAAGCCACCCGGTCCACGTAAATTTAAAAGGTTGGTAAATGAGGAAAAAGGTGTATATTCCTACTGCGTAAAATACGCATTGGAACAGGTATGACACGATACTTTTCAGACGAAGTTTGATGCCGAAGTATCCAGAGATAAGTGTAAAGCAATTGACACCTACGATAGCAAGAGACTCTACGATGAGCTGGCACGCTGTGCGGCTGTCAAGATCTGAGATATTACCACGTAAATTGGGAAGCCCCAGCGAGGCTCCGTCAATATGCACTGCAAGTACCATAAGCATGCTTATGATTCTCAGCAATTCTATGTTGGATTGTCGCCGGGGCGTCACGTTCTTAAATATTTTATGCCTGGTGCGCAGGACGAAGAAGGTCGTTTACGGTTTTAACGGGATTGAATGTAGATGAGGGCACCTCTACAAAGATTGTGTTCCAGTCGCTCATAGCACCGTTCCACAGACCGGGCAGTTCGAGGGCCCGGAGGTCTTTTCCGCCGAGCGATTTCGATGAAATGAAGCCTGTGTTGTGGTCTACGTATTCGGGCAGGTTGAAACGCTTGCCGTCAATGTCTTTTATGTAGCATACGAGGTCAACGGGATTGAAGTGTGTGGCACTCTTCATCATGTCCATGTAGTCGCTGTTATCAGGATTGATTTGTGTTGATTCAAGAATCTGGGGCGACATAGAGCCGTCGGCGTTTGTGGCGATGAAGGGGCCGCCGCCGGGTTCGCCGTCGTTGCGTACCATTCCGCACACGCGGATAGGACGGTTGAATTTCTTTTCGAGATAATCGGCAAGTTCTGATTCGCTGAGCGAGTCAAACAGGGGAGATTCCGTGCAGAGGGTATTGCGCATGAATTCGACCATCTGCTTGAGGTCGTCGGCAGAGTAGCTGCCTCCACGGAGCATATTAAGATACGTTTCAATTTGGTCGTGAGCCAGAATGAGGGTGCCGGCAAGCACTTGCTTGTAGCGTATGGTTGATTCGCGCAGTGAATCGGGCACTACGTTGTCGATGTTCTTGATGAACACTACGGCCGAATCCATATCGCCGAGATTGGCGATGAGTGCGCCGTGGCCGCCGGGACGGAACACGAGATTACCGTTTTCGTCGCGGAATGGCTGGTTGTCGAGTGTGGCGGCGAGTGTGTCGGTTGAAGGCTTCTGTTCGGAGAGTGAGATATTATACTTTACACCGAAGCGTTTTTCCATACCGTCTTTAACTTTCTCGATTTTGTCTTCAAAGAGCTTGCGATGGTCGGCCGAAACGGTGAAGTGGAGGTTGACATTGCCGTCGGTGGCAGCTGTCTGGGCGCCTTCGGCAAGGTGCTCTTCGAGTGGAGTGCGGGTGTCGCCGTCGGCATAGCGGTGGAATGTGAGCATGGCCTTGGGGAGCGCGCCATAGTTCATGCCTTCTTTGCCTATTATTGCGCTGATTACTTCTTTTTGACGTCCGGCGGCAAGGAGTGCATCAGTTGGCATGCCGTAGAGACGTACTGTAGTTTCGTTAAGCTCGTTTATGAAGGGCAGTTCGTTGACTTTAGCGAGCAGCGTGTCCACAGGGCTGCCTTCCTTAGCCTTGTCTTCATCGCCGTTTACAAAAGCGAAAAGGGCTTTGAACATACGTGATGCCGCTCCTGATGCAGGAACGAATTTTGCAACCTCGCCACCATCGGCAAGATATTTTTTCCATCGGTCGACAGCTGCGTTTTCCTGTGCGGCATCAAGTTTTTCGATGCCTCGTCCTACGGCTGCGCTGCCGGCGAGTTTCAGATATGGGAATCCGCTTGCGAAACGTGCCATTTGAGCTTGGGCTGTCTCAGCCGTGATTCCATGCGCTTTGAGCTGGTCTAAGTCTTGGTTATTGAACATAGTTTTAGGGAGTGGTTGGTTTATAATGTTAGTATCAGTTTATTTACTTATTCGTTTAATGAGGTTGTAGGCCGGGAGAATGCCGAGTTGGCCTGCACGCGAAAGGTCGGCTATGCCGAGTCCTTCGTTTCCGAGCCGCAGATAGACAAAACCACGGTTGTACCATGCTTCACCCATTTCAGGCTTAAGCTCTATTGCTTTGTTGAGCGCGGAGAGTGCAGAGGTATAGTCTTCGGTAGCTATGTATGTGACGGCCTTGTTGTACCATGCTTCGGCCATGTTGGGCGAGAGTTCGATGGTCTTGTCGAGATCGGCCAGTACATCATCTATGGCTTTGCGACGTAGAGATGCTAAGGTCATTGCATCAAGATTTTTGTTATTTCCGTCAGACATTCCCTGAGCGTTAAGTTGCCAGTTATGGTATCCTGCCTGTGCTCGGAGCAGGTAGGCCACCGCGATGCCTGGAGTAAGGGCTGTGGCGCGGTCTATGTCGCGGATTGCTGAAGTGTAGTCATGTACTGTTATGAAATCCATCGCACGTCCTATGTAGTCGATGGCGCGTGGTTTGTGCGTGGCGAGGTAAGAGTTATAATATTCTATGGATTGCAGGTGTTTCGTGCTGTTCGATTCTGTCAAAGAGGGCACTTCGGGCGTGACCCTTATGGTGAATCGCAGCATACGTGTGGCATTGAGGTCGTCCACTTCCTTTATATAATATGTATTGGGACGAAGTTCTGTAGATGATGCATAGTATGCCAACTCCATCCAAGGCTCCGGTTCTATGTGCAGTTTGCGGTCCTGTACTTTGCCTCTGATGGCGGAGTTGTTATATTCTTCCTGTATTTCCGCATTGTCGTCAACCGTTAGTAGGGTGGCGAATCGGCGAGCGGCTTCCTCGCTGGCTTCCGGGGCATGGCCGAGTTGCGGATTGTGCGGCTGGCTCTGGCTGTTGCCTTTGTTCTTTGACGAACCGCTGTCGGCAACATCGTCAGTCGGAGAAATCATGCCGGAGTCGAAGTCGTTTTGGATTGACTGGGCTTTTTTCGACAGGGCTATGCCTTTGTTGTAGTCGCGTTCGGCATTGGCCATGTTTCCGAGCGAGTAGTAGAACTGGCTTCGCATGAAGTATGGGTCGGGCAGGTCGGGGACTGCTTCCGACACCTTGGTTATGTCTGCTATGGCCTCGCGGTTGCGACCTTTCAGGCTGTTGACTATGGCACGGTTGTAATAGGCTCTTGTGTTATTGGGGTTGAGTTCTATCAAACGGTCAAGGTCTACGAGAGCTTTGTCGTTGGCTGCTGTCTCCATTTCAAGCAGCGAGCGGTTGAATATAGCGGTCTCGTTGAGCGGGTCGAGCTGTATGGCATAGTCGTAATCGGCCATTGCTCCGAAGAAGTCATCGAGCCTGTAACGAAGATATGCTCGGTTTACATAAAGTCCCGGCATACGAGGCTGCAGGTGTATGGCCTCGTCCATGTCGGCGGCTGCCTGCTTGAGGCTGTCGCCACGGTTTATGGCGATATCGGCACGCATGATGTATGCGTTCACCGCATTTTTATTGATACTCAGTGCTTTTTCTATGTCTGAAATGGCACTAACGGTGTCTTTCTGTTCCAGACGGAGACGGGCGCGTCCGAGATAGCCTGAATCGAAGCCCGGATAATATTTAAGCAGGTCGTTGAAAGTGGAATCTGCTCCCTGAAGGTCTTCTACATCCTGTTGCGCCAGAGCCATATTGAACATGAGCTGACGGTTGCGGGGCAGCAGGCTCAGGGCATGGCGATAGTCGGTGATGGCGTCGGCGTTTCGACCGAGGTTCTGACGTGCTACGCCTCTTACTTCCCACGCGTCGGTGAGGTATGGGTTAAGCTCTATGGCATGGGCGGCATCCTGTTCGGCTCCTACGTAATCTTCGAGATTTAGCTTGGCTATGGCACGGAAAAAGTACGGCTGTGCCAGATAAGGCTTGGCCTGGATAACGCGGTTGAAATACTGGATAGACACCATGTAGTCTTCGAAGTAGAGTGCATTCTGACCTACACGAAGCACCTGGTCGGTATTAATCTGTGCGCGACAGCATACCGACATCAACAATAGCGCAATAACGAGCAAATGTTTCTTCATTGGTGTAAACTTACTCAAAAATCTGCACTTATCAATGATATAACGCCAATTTTATTTTAACAAAAGCCAAAATAGATATTTTTTAACAGTTGAAACTATTGCATCACAAGAGTATAAATAAAATTATTCCGACAGCGCCAGCTATCGGAATAATTAGTATACTTGTTTGAAAATAAGTAGCTTATTTAACAATAACTTTCTTTACTGTATTGCCGATTCTGACGAGATATAATCCGGATGAAATACTTATATTCAAATTACCGCTGCAATATCCGCTGTTAACTTTCTGTCCGTTGGTTGAGTAAATTTCATATATGCCTTCAGTCCCTTCAATGATAAGTTCGCCCGACATATTTAAGTGTATTTTTACCTTGTCGTCTGTTGTGACAGAATTGCTAAGACCGGCTGAGGGGAATTCATCTACTTCAATAATGTTCGTGAAGTAGCCCCAAGCCTGTCGTCCATAATAATCGTAATACGAACCCCGAGGAATGTAGACCGGTATATTGGGGTCGGGAGCATTTAATCCTACAAGTTCATACGGGAATCCGCTTCCGCCTCCGATTACAGGATCGCAATTAAGCGCTGGAGGAGTCATGTTTTTGGAATATAAGCTTTTGAGAGGTTTGCAACCATAGAAGGCGTTCCAACCCATAGCTCGGATATTTTTAGGAAATATCAATACTTCACCTCCAAAATTGTAAAATGCTTTGGTCATAACGTATGTTAATGTCGAAGGCATGTTTATTTCGGTGAGCGAAGTGCAGTTGTTGAAAGCTCGGCTGTGCACTGTTTCAATGCCTTCATGCAAGTCTATTTTTTGCAGGGCAGTACAGTTATTAAACATTCCGCAAGGCACATCGGTCATGGATTGTGGAAGCTTTATATCTGTCAGCTGTCTGTTGGAGTCAAATACATTGGCGTTGTATTCCGTGCATGATTCGGGCAGTGCAATGTTTTTTAAAGAAGCCGACTTAAAGGCATAGCGATTAAGGGTTTTTATTCCTTCCGGTAAATATATTTCTTCGATACCGGCACCTTCAAAAGCGTATGGATTGATTCTAAGTAAAGATGATGGAAGTTCTACGTCCTTGAGTGAAGTGCAGTTCTTGAAACAGCCCATTCCAAGCTCGGTAAGCCCTTCGGGCAGACTTATTGATTGCAGGGATGTGCATCCTGCAAACGCATAAGCTCCTATTTTTCTAAGAGTTGCCGGAAGTTTAAGCGATTTAAGCTGAGCAAGGTTTTCAAAAGCATAATCGCCTATTTCCGAAAGATTGTCTGGAAGAATTATTTTGGTAAGCTGACATTGTGGGCTGTTGGGTGCATCAACGTAGATAGAGAATGCATCGTCCGGCAGTTTGTCTTCGACAATCGTTGCGTTTTCGAGATTCAGTTCTCTCAGCGCATATTTGCGGCTTGCAGCGTTGAGTGCTGCAATGTCCTCTTGGTTTATAGTTCCTGCAACGCTGACCGAGGTATATTCAGGGTTTGTGAGGTCGTGCCAATAAAGGCTGTATATAGTCCCGGGCTGCTCTAAGTTTATTTCTAAGTTTTTACTGTCATCGGCTCCGTATGCGTCACAGACAGCTGCAAGCAACAGAAATATTATAAAGGATAATTTATGTCTCATTTGGTTCGGATTTAATCTGTTTAGAATGAGGGGAATTCTTCCACTTCTATGAAATTTTTAAAATATGACCAGCCCGGTGCTTCTTTGTAGTTCTTGGAAGCTCCCTTGGGTATATAGATAGGTATCTGTGGATTCTCTACATTAAATCCTGTGATATTAATGTTGTTGGAGTTATCGGAAGATTCAGTGGCAAAACGGGGCGCAGTTTCGCTTTTTGAATAAATGCATTTTAGCTTTGAATTGCCTTTGAACGCATCCACTCCGATATAGCTTAGATTTTCAGGTAAGACAATAATTTCGGCGTTAAATCCTAAGAAGGCTTCATTCTCTACTGTCTGCAAGGTAGCCGGGAGCGTTACTTCCTTTAATGCCGAGCAACCGGCAAATGCATTCTTTCCGATTGTAATGACTCCTTCGGGAATATTTACCTTTTGCAGCGCGGTGCAGTGGCTGAACATCCCGTAGGGCAGTCGGCTTAATGTATTTGGCAAAATAATATCAGTCAATTGATTATTTCCTTCAAAAGCGTATATATTTATATTGGTGCAAGAGGCGGGAATACTTATTTTTTTAAGATTGGTAGATTTAAAGGCGTATCTTCCAATCTTTTCGAGCTTTTCAGGAAGCACAATATCTTCTAATGCTGTATTTTCAAAACTATATGCTCCTAAGCTTACTAATGAAGACGGTAAACTAACTTCTTTTAAAGAGGTGCATTCGCTAAAACAACCCATAGGTAGCTCTGTCAGTTCTTTAGGTATTGTTATAGTTTCGAGAGCCGTGCATTTTGAGAAAGCGTAAGCTCCAATGTTTTTTAGAGCTGACGGTAACGTAATTTCTTTAAGGTAAGGTAGACTGCAGAATGTGAATTCTCCTATTTCAGTCACATTATCCGGCAATGTTATTTTCGATAAACTGGATGCAATAGTATCTCGGTAAATCATACTACCTTCTGTATAGGTACCAAAAATTTCATCAGGAATTTTCTCACCTTGAACTATAGCATTCTTAAGGTTTATCACCGGAATTCTTCCATAAAAATCCATACGTGAAATCTCGTTTAGGAAAATCATGTCTGATTTATTGATAGGTCCCAAAATTTCAAGAAAATGAACCAGGTAACGGTGTTTTTCAGTGAATGTCTCGTGAAGTGTGCCGGCTTCGGAGACTTCAATAATAAGCGTACGCTTATTGTCGTCCGCTGTTACTTTTAATGTGATTATGCAACAGAGAATAATAAATGAAATCAGCTTTTTCATAAAATTTGATAAATTAGCCTTTAAGTGGCAGATGAATTGTTATTTAGAAAGCTTCTTGGAGTTAACAAACTCTCCGTTTGAAATGTAGGATATTACATAAATTCCCGATTTTAAAGATGAGATATCAATTGTGATTTCTTCTATATTTTGGGAAAGGGGAATACGAACCTCCTCGCTTCCGTCAGTTGATGAATTTACAATCAAGAAATCAGATTCTTTGGTCTTATTGAACAAGTAAACAGTTAAATTTTGATGAGAGGCATTTTCGGAGGATATGCTTTTGATGCCAAACGTTGGCTCAAGACATATATTTCCGGCCGATAGTTCTCCATTTGTTGAAGTAGCCAAGACGCAGATATTCTCTTCTTTGGTTATCGGTTTAACTGATATACATGACGATTCGCCAATAATATCATTTTTAGAATCGAACCATGTATACGAAGAATAGTCTTCGTATAAAGATAAAGTATATGCACCGGAATCGGATTTTGTAGAGTAAATTGAAACAGGTTTTATTAATCCTGATGGCTTTTTAATAACAACAGTTATTCCTCCTACGATATTGCCGGATTTTTCTTTTTGTATCAAATCAAAAGTGAAAGTTTGGCCATCAAGGATGTAATTTCCATAGAATTTTATTTTTAGATATGCATATTTTAAGGAACCTGCAGCGAGGTTTATATCTTTTACTTCTGTATTATTCAATGCAAAAGTATAAGTGTTAGTAGAGGATGGTTCATATCCTGAAATATCTGAGGACAATGGGTTAATAGGAGAAATGATACCAATACTGTCGTTTATCCATGCATCATATTTGTTAGATGACATCAATAATTGTACTGAAGCTTGATTGAGTAATTCAAGGTCGGCAGAAGTTCTTGGTCTTAATTCGAGGTCATAATTTTCTGCTGTTTCATTAGTGTTTCTAATGAAGAAGCCTGGTTTTATGTTTGGTTCCGTCGATTTAATTATATTAAGATTCTTTTGTGCGACTTTATTGTTTGACCTTGTATCGAAGTCAAGCATTGAATCTTGTGTAGGGTCTATAACATCAGAATATGCTATACGAGCCAATATATTTAGATATATAGGTTGCGTTTCTGACTCTAAAAAGTAACTATTAAAAATTTTAGTTGGCGGCTGCCATTCTATTTTTATGACAGTGCTGTCTCCCGCTGATATTGCAGGGATTATTTTAGACGTGATATAACCGCCTGTATTTACAGATTTATTTAAAGATTCAGTCCCATTCCAAACTTCGTGATTTAACGAAGTTGAGGCTTTTGACCAATATAAATGGCACCATTGGCTATTGCCATCATAATCAGTTTCACCGTTATTAAAGATTTTGACATTGATATACAACTTATCATTATCTTTATCACAATATGCATTTTCAGATTCGGTCAGATTGTCATCATGACGTCTTAGCCATATTGTTGAATTATTCCAAAAACAACTTGTTTCGTTACCATTATTAATAGTTAAATCACTTAACGAAGGTATGAATTCGAAAGACAAAACACTACCTAATCCTTTTGGATTTGAAGAATACTGTGGTGTCTCCTTATATTTACCTTCTGAATGCCTGTCAGAAGCTTGGGCATAATTGAAAGCTTCTCTTATTGTTACAATTCCATCATTATTTAGGTCGCTTTTAATTATTTCACCATTTATGGATTCCTCATTTATGGCACAAATCCAATTATATAAAAACTCAGGGCATTGATAAGTTTCTTTATTAATATCTACTTGATAATAATAAGCACTCTCATCAGCTTTTGTTGCTGTAGAGATAATGCAATTATTAAAGTTTAAGTCATCTATAAAACCACCCGAAAAACATGATCCAATTACAACATTTGTTATGATTCCTTTTTCAGTGATAGGTCTGATATAATTAGCTAATTCATAATCATACAGTTCTCCGTCGACCCATTTTTCTTTATCATTGGTATACCAAGGAAATATAATGGAATGTTTAATATTATTTTTATTTCTTCTAGCTCCATGGGCAATAATAAAAACTAATAGATGATGTCCTTGGGGTATGCTCTGGTACAATGAGTCAAAAGCCGATATGATATTTGATTTTGTAGCAGATAGTTCAATTTCATCTATGCCATCTTCATCTAAATCTAGATTTTGTGTTTTCGTCTCATTAGGATAATTAGAAAATATGTCATGTGCCGGGTTATTACCATCAGCCATTAATGGCGTGATATTGGATTTTGGGACTCCATAAGTACGTGTCAAGGTTTTATAAATGAAGCTGCAAGCATTCCAAAATGCTTCTTCATTGCCACGACCAATCTCGCCTTTACCTCCGCTGATTATTAAGGCATGAGTTTTTTCAGAAAATTTGTTGTTGGCTTTTTTAGGATTATAACTGAAAGCTGCGGGAGTTTTATGAGATGATGTTTTTCTGTGCGTTACGGAAACTGGTTTAAGTTCACAACTTGGAGGCATATATAACAAGGTCTCTTCCATAGGGCTGACACTTGATAAACTGGAAGCAGAGCGAAGAACTTTATATGTGAAGCATTCATGTTCCCATAACTGATTAGGGTGAGCATCCACAAATACTGTCCAATAGGTTTTATTCCCATCTACAGCAATATAATAATCATAGTCGTTAGCATTCTCGCCGTGTATATTTTTAACAATATCAACAGCATTGCTTTCAGAAATTTGCACAATAGCAGACGCATATTGTGATGTCAAGAATAATAGGAATGTTAGAATAATACTTTTCATAGAAATAGTTGACAATAGTTGGATGCAATAATTTTCGCAAATATACGAAAGAACGCATTGGATGTCAATTAAAATCTATGGATATTTTGATATATTAGTATTATTTAACATATTTGTCCACTGTGTTTTTTGTCAATCGCTCGTTTTGCGGGTGAAGGTGAGGTCATTGTCATTGATTTCAACCGACATTTTTTGGTCGGCTATTTTGATGTGTTTGATTTTGTGAAATGATTTGACCATTCTCTCTATTACAAGATAGAGAGGGTGCTGGTTGTGCAGTTCGTTTACGGTGGCTGAATCAAGCTGAGTGCGTGGAGTGCCGGTTATAGTGGAGTAGGGTATGTTTTGAACGGCTGGGTCCATGTTTATGGTTACCGACCGTGGGTTTAGGCTCACGAGCACTTCGTCGTTATCGAGCGTTGTCCATGAGCCCTTTGCAATTACATATGCAGGAATGACAGTGTGGATGACGTCGGGGAAAGAGAATCGAAATTCAGCCGATAAGGAAAAGTCGCCACCGCATATATTTTCGTTTTTAATAAAGGTCAAAACAGGGTCGCAAGTAAGCGTGATGTCAGGAGCCAGTCCGAAACGGTTGGCGCGATGGTGACGGGATGAGGCTTCATTGACTGTAGAGCCAATCCAACAACCTTCGATTTCAGCAGCAAGCTTTTCTTCTTTATTACAGGATGTTAAACCACAGACAAGAAGTGTTATGAGAATAAGTAAATCAATAGTTTTCATTTTAGTTGTACGTCTTTAGCATAAAGAACACATTGAATTATTGCATTGTTCGAAAAGACACATCGGTATAAATCTTAAAATGATTTTTTACTGTAATGTTTATTGCATTCAATTGAAATAATTCTTAAATTTGCACAAAATGCTGCCTTAGACCCATGCAAGTTCTCAAAATCTATCCCAATTCAATAAATGAACGCTTCATTGAGCAGGCTGTGGAAGCGTTGCGCGATGGCGAAGTCATACTCTATCCTACAGATACACTGTATGCCTTTGCCTGCGATGCTCTCAACCGGCGTGCCATAGAGCGTTTGTGCAAAATCAAGAATCTTGACCCCGACAAGAACCTACTGTCGATAGTGTGTCCCGACATATCGCATGCTGCCGAGTATGCAAAAATCGACAACAAAGCGTTTCAGGTACTTAAGCGTTACCTGCCGGGGCCGTTTACTTTTATCCTGCCGGCTTCTACCAAGCTGCCTAAGGTTTTCAAAGGACGAAAGACTGTGGGAGTGCGTGTGCCGGATAATAATATAGCGGTCGCCTTGGCCGATGCGCTTGGCAATCCTTTGTTGACGTCTTCTGTGGATATTGACGTGGATGAGCCTGAAAATTCGGTTGAACCGGAATCACTGGCTTTGACTTATGCAGGTGCTGTTAACCTGATAATTGACGGAGGAACGGGAAACGCCGTCGCATCAACTATCGTTAATCTCGTTGAATCGGATTCTCCCGAAGTTGTTCGTGAGGGTATGGGTGTGTTTGAGGGATGAAGGAACTTAGAGAAATACCGGTAGAAGAATTTGACAGTCTCTTTCCCAAAAGACATTCTGTGTATGATTCTTCGGGTTTTAATTTGCTTAACGGGGCTAAAGTAGAGCGGCTCAAAGCTTTTGCGCTGTTTGATGAGAAGGGGAAGCCGGTGGTCGGTCAGATTCTTGGTCTTCGCGATGGTTTGTGGCGTGCACCATTCTCAGCTCCGTTTTCAGTGGCGAGTCTTAATGGGGAGAACGACTCCTTTGTTGATGAGTTTTATCAAAAGTTGAGTGATTGCCTTGAAACTCCGTTGAGACTCGTGTGGTCGCCGGAGGTCTATGGCATGGCTATTCCAAATCTGCCTGCTAAGGAACGTGTGACGGATGCGAATTTTCATTATCCAATGGAGCATTTCACGGAAGGGCGTTTTGAACAGTATCTGTCACGTTCCGGGCGTTACAATCATCACCGGGCCATGAAGCATGATTTTGAATTCGGTGAAACGCACGATATTGAACGCGCTTATTCTCTTATTCGAAAAAACCGTGAGGCTATGGGCTACCCTTTGGCTATGAGTCTTGCGCAGGTATGTGAGACTGTAAAGCTTGTGCCGGCGCATTTTTTCATCATGACCCTTGCCGGAGAGGATATAGCCTCGGCTATGATATACGATGCCGCACCGGGAATTGCTCAGGTAATCTATTGGGGAGACTTGCCTCAAGGGCGTCCATTCAGGGCAATGAACCATCTGGCGTACAAGGTATTTGAATGGTACGACTGCAATCGAAAAGATATCACCATAATAGACATTGGTCCGGCTTCATCAGACGGGGTGCGTAACGAGGGGCTTTGCCAGTTTAAAATGTCAATCGGATGTGTTGAGACTGAGAAAGCCACCATGACGATTAACAAAAATTAACTTTAGCAATCGGTCAATATCCGTAAAAACTCCCTACCTTTGCACTCGCAAGTCACAAATCAAGGAGTGGTGCTCGAGTGGCTGAAGAGGCACGCCTGGAAAGCGTGTAATCGGCAAAACCGATTCCCGAGTTCGAATCTCGGTCACTCCGCAAAAAAACGGACGGAGTCCTTTTTTTAAGGAATCCGAGATGAGAACGAGCAGAGTTCGTCATCGCCTTCAGGCGCTTGCGCAGCAAGAATCTCGGTCACTCCGCAAAAAGAGAGGTTTTTATTCCTCTTTTTTTAATTATTAATTTTTATATTAAAGTACAACTTTAAATTATTTAAAGTTGTGATATTAATAATTTAAGGTATGAGTGAATATATAGAGAGGTCGCTGTCTAACAGCATTTTAAAAGCACATCAATATTTCCCCGTCATTATAGTTACTGGTCCGCGACAATCCGGTAAAAGTACTCTATGCCGGCATTTATTCCCTGATTATAACTACACTAATTTAGAGGATATATCATTGCGAACTGATGCGATGAGAAATCCTACCGGCTTTTTAGATGCTTTAGGAGAAAAAGCAATTATTGATGAAGTTCAGAATGTTCCGGAGATTTTGTCGATGATACAAGTCAGGGTTGACGAGTTTAAGAATAGGAAATATATACTCACGGGAAGCAGTAATTTCTCGTTGTTTCGAACGAAATCTCAATCTTTGGCTGGGAGAGCTGCAATCTTTACATTGCTCCCATTTTCCCTTGTGGAAGTAAAGTCCATTATTGACAATCAAAGCACAGACCGGATAATAACAGAGGGCCTTTATCCTCGAGTTATCGTACAAGATGCACCTTTTGATTTTTATTATAGAGGTTATTATAACACCTACGTTGAGAGAGATTTGAGAGACCTGTTGAAAGTCAAAAATATAATGGCTTTTGATAAGTTTATGCGCCTTTTGGCCGCTCGGATAGGTTCCGAATTCAACGCGTCTTCTTTAGCACGTGAAACGGAAGTTTCATCTGTGACTATTAAGGAATGGTTGTCTATATTAATGACATCATACATTGCGTTCCCCTTAATGCCTTACTCTTCAAATTATTCAAAACGCCTAACTAAAATGCCCAAGATATATTTCTATGACACAGGATTAGCGTGTTTTCTCTTAGGTATCGAAAATGAAGAGGTACTAAAATCCCATCAAATGAGAGGCCCTCTTTTTGAGAATCTCGCGGTTTGTGAGCTTCTCAAAAGGAGATATAACGATGGAAAAGAGCCTCGATTATATTTTTATCGAGAAAAATCCGGCCTGGAAGTTGATGTTGTAGCTGAAGAAGGAGGATGTCTTCATCTATACGAAATAAAAGCCGGAGCAAACCTTCGTTCAAATTATATGGACAATATGAGAAGAGTTAAGGAAACGCTTCCCAATATTAACGGAACTACAGTTATCTACGACAGCGAAGGTCATCCTCCACTTTCTGTCAACATACGCGAGATAGACGCGTTGGTTACCAATTGATTAAAATTAGATATGAAACATTTATTATCTATTGTTCTTATTATTACAACTGCCGTTACGGCCTTCTCAACAAGACAAATCACGGAGAAAATTAAAGACAATGGTATCGACAAAGGTCTGGCAAAATGTTTGCTGGAACAGGATAGCGTCTCGTTTTCCAAACTTAAGGAACGTATTCCCAAGAAGTTGGTTAGCACAGCTTTATGGCGTAATTATATAGGTTGTTGGAAGATTAAGAACGACTCTTTGTTTCTTGACAGTGTTCTTGTCAGGGATAATATGAGTGATACTGTTCGATTTATTCCGGCTATGATTGATGACATATACGCCGCGCGCCGGACGCCATCAGGATATTTTGCAAATTGGGTCACTGATACGTTTAGAGTCGTGTCAGGAGACGTCATACAATATCAACCCATGGGTTGGGAATCATCTTGGGAAGACGAAGAAATTGTCTCAGTTAAAGGCGGTTTGGTAAAAGATAGGACTGTGTATAAGAATCGGCTCGTCAATCCTGTCAACGAGGATGAAACCAGCAATGGAAAGATAATCGACTCGCTTAATCTTGGCTTCATCCCTAAAAGAATAGCTTTACAACTTGGATACCTGGGTTTTAACGAGAACGGCATTCCGACCGGATATAAAGTCAAGGTCATACGCAGTTGTGGTGATACAATTGTGGACAATAGAGTGGTGAGGGTGTTTAAGGATTCGGCAGCAATGCATAGATTGGTTCCTATATATTATATACGTGGTCAATACAAGTCTCAGGATTGTAATGTAGCAATCCCAAAAAGTCGCTATCCTCGCGAAGTTTCAAAATAACTATCCTCGAGGTCATGGCATCACCTATAGGAAAAGTTATTGTGGTAAGTAACTCTCAAAAATTAGTTTATAGTATGATTATTTTAAATAACCCTACGGGCTAATACATCTTTATTCTTCTTTTCGGTGCTTTAGTCGCTGTCGCTCAGTTACGTAGCTCGCTACGCTCCTTCACTCCACCAACTAAACCATCCGAAAAATACTTCATAAATCTGTATTAGCTAATTTTTGTGAGTTACTTATCAGAAATAATTATTAACTTAGCGGCATAAAATCACTTACGCATCAACAGTGCCGGGCATACTCAAAATTACCTCATATAAGGGTTGCTCAGATTTATTATATGGTATAACTTTAAAATTGATTAAATATGAATCTTCCACTATATGCATATCTTCCTATCGTTGCTGGGATAATTGGCGGTCTTATAGGAGGTTATTACTATAAAAAATATAAGGAAAGACATAAAAAATAGATATTCATAGATATTCAATGGGTGTCTGCCTTTTTTTTGCCAATATTTTTAATAAAACTACAAAAATAGTTGTGAGATTATTTGGAAAACTGAAATATTAGTTTTATCTTTGCGCCATGAACTAATTTAATAGTGTAAGTTTATGGCACGACCTAAATCCAAATATCCCAAACTCAGCGACCGTGAGGCTGAAATCATGAGCATGCTCTGGAAGCGTGGTCCTCTCTTCGTGCGTGATATACTCGAAAGTTGTCCCGACCCCAAGCCTCATTTCAACACAATCTCTACCATTGTCCGCATTCTTGAAGACAAGGGCTATGTAAGCCATGAGTCAATCAGTGGCTCGCACCGTTATTATGCGGTGTCCCAGGCTTCTGATTTTGCCGGGCGCTCGCTTGCACAGGTCATAAAGAGCTATTTCAACGGCTCGGCTCGTGCTGCCGTTTCTGCACTTGTACAGGAAGAAAAGCTTTCTGTGGAGGAGCTTCGCGAGATTATTGACATGGTTGAAAACAATAAGTCCTGATGGCTATGGGAGCTTTCGCCGTACATGCATTTGTGGCCGGAGTGGTCATGCTTGCCTCCTACATAATATATAAGTGGTTGCTTTCGGCTGAGAATCAGCCGGCATTCAATCGTGCCGTGTTGCTGGCCATCTATGTCCTGGCCTTCGTGTCGTGGCCACTTCTCGGCGTGGCAAGTGGCGCAGGGTCATCCGTGGCGCAGGGCGATATTACCATCGGGCTTCCAGCTGCAACTATCCTTGATGCTCCGCACGATGCCGGCTTGTCTTTTACCGGTGTTCTTCTATGGATATATGCAGCAGGGATGATTGTTACTGCCGGATGGACTGTCACGGTTGCAGTCAGGCTTGCGCGGCTCGTTGCGTCCGGCGAAAAGATACATGGCACCGACTATACTCTCGTGTTGATTGACGAAGATGGTATTGCTCCGTTCAGCTGGGGACGATATGTTGTGATGAGCCGCAATGAAGATGACGAGGCCACCGCCATGATACTTTGCCATGAACGGGCCCATATCCACTGCCTGCATTTCGCCGACCTGCTTCTTGCACAAGTGGTTTGCATAGTGCTGTGGTACAATCCCGCATCATGGCTGATGCTCTCCGAGCTTAAATCGGTTCACGAATACCAGGCTGACAGCCAAGTGCTTTCGTCAGGCATTAATGCACGACAATATCAACTCTTATTAATAAAAAAGGCCGTTGGCGTTAGATTCCCGTCGCTCGCCAACAGCCTGAATCACAGTAAACTTAAAAAACGTATCACTATGATGTACAATCGAAAGACATCTGCCGTGCGCCGCAGTCGCGCACTGGCAATCGTGCCGGCCGTAGCTCTGGCACTCGCCCTCGTAAGCGTTCCGTCGGTCAGCCGCGCTATCGACAGCACTGCATCAACCCGCTTGAGCCTTGGCGCCGAGACTTCCGACAATTCCGGCAAAGTTACGCAAAACCAAGCAGAAAAGCAAGAAAATGCTGACTTTAACATGGCTCAGGTTGATGTTAGACCGGAATTCCCAGGTGGCGACATGGCCATGTTTAAATACCTCATGGAAAATATCACGTATCCCGAGGACGCTGTGAAAGACAGCATACAAGGCAAGGTAAATGTGAGTTTCGTTGTCACGGCAAACGGCTCAATTGACGATATTGAGGTAAGAAAATCTATAAGTCCCTCTCTCGACGAAGAAGCTATTCGTGTGGTGAAGTCCATGCCTAAGTGGAAGCCCGGTGAAAAAGGCGGCAAAAAGGTATCATGCCAGTATATGTTGCCCATAAACTTTAAGCTTAAGTAAGACAAAAAGATAAGTATAAGAAGACGACGTGTCGTACAATGTATGGCACGTCGTTTTATAATAGTCATTGCAAGCATATCATCACAAACTCTTTACCGTTCCAGGCTATGAGGATATTGTCGTTGTAAACTACAATGCTTTGGAAATCTGCTGTAACAGGGTATTGATTGACAATATTTCCGTTCCAATCGATTTTATATATAGATGAGTTTACGCCCGGAGCATTGCGCTCGCTGTAGTGATGTCCACGATGTAGGGCATAGATATAGCCGTCACCGGTAGTGATGTCAACGAAATGTAAGGGGTTAAGGTCCTCGAAATCCGCTTCTTCAAGCGAGGTTGGTTCAAATGTAGGAGCTCCAAATTCAATAGTCTTTATTATAGAGCCGTCTAATCCGAATATTTCTATCACAGGATGCAAGCGGTAGGCAAATGCTATACGCTTGTGTTTGCCTGAATAAGCCATTTCTCCCGCATTAGGCATCCATGTCTGTAAATCAGGTGATATTGATATCTGTCTGATTGAATCAATCTGTGCCGACTGCAAGTCAGCGGCCAATACAAATTGTCGGCCGCCCTTAGGCTCTCGGCCGATAAATACATATTTGTCTTTGTCCGTCATAAAGACATCCTTGACATAGCGCGACAATGTGAACGGAGCAGAGCGATTACCGTCCATAAGGTATTCTTTACTTCGCACCAATATGGTGTCTTTTTCGATATGGTATAATTCGCAGTCGTCACGACCGACAGCGCGGAATGTTCCATTGTGGTCAATAAAAGGATATGGCATATATGAAACATAGTACCCGTCGGTTTGCTTTCCCATTTCGTGACCTATGACCAGTCGATGATTTTCACGGTCGACAATAGCCCTGCGAAGAATTTGTTGACCGTAGCCTTCCTCGCTCTCATAGACGAACATCAGCGTATCACCCGACATTTTCATCTCAATCATGTGTCGGATAGATGGCAGTGGCTCGCCTGTTGCATCAAGTTTCGTAAAAGCGGTTGTTGTCCGGGCGTCAGCACATCCTGACAATGACAGGATGAATGACAATATCAGCAAATATTTCATAATTCAATGGGTTTATAAGGAATAGGATTGTCTTCTACCTCTGTAGCGTCGCGCACTTTGCCATCTTTGCCCACCAACATTACATGTCCTTTACCTCCGCCGAAGGCCGATAGTTGAAACGCAATAGGCGTCTTGAAGCAGCGGCTTATAGTCTTGGCTGCCTCTTCGGGAGAACAACTCTTTTCACCTTCGTAGTCATAAACGAAAATTGGTTTGTCGCTTCGTTCAAAGCTTGTGGCATTCCACACAAACTGTCCTTCATCGTCCTGAATCTGAAGGATAAGTCCGGGCAGACCGCCGAACTTATAAGGTCCGTAGGGCAGGGGAAGCTCTGTCGTGAACCATGCGGAATAGTGACGACCGCCAAAATCGCAAGTCGCCTGTTGACATTCAAAGCCGAGAATAGTCCGGGTTGTGTCGGGAGTGAAAGTCCACTTTATGGTTGGAACAGTGTCGGCATAGTGCAGCACGCCAATGCCGGACGGAAGACGATACTTCATGTCGGCCGTTCTTGCTTTGGGTGAAAGCAGGACTTCGTATGGCCACGGCGTACCTTTGGGATTATAAAAGCTATCGGCACCGCGCTTGAGGTCGGCTGTTTTTAGCGAGTCGTAGTGATACAATATGTCACTGAAGTCTTTTACTTTGTCGTTTCCTATAAGCACGGTTCTAACGTCGTCGAAGCGATTCTGAATATCGGGATGCCAGATGTAGTTTAGAGTGTAAGTCACTTCGTAGCGGGTTGTGTCTACGGCGGTGGCACGTTCCTGGTCTAAGGAAAATACGTCCATCTGAGCATCCATCACGATAGGTGCAAGGACTAAGAGAGAGATAATTGGCAACTGTTTCATTTTGAGAATTTTTTAGAGAATTTTGAATCTTATCTTGAGCAATATACAGCGTGGGCGTATATCGTAGAGTGCCTTTGACTCTGTGAGAGCCGATATATCGGAGTAGGTATATGTCTTGCGATTGAGCACATTGTCGCATGACAAGGTGAAGCTGAAACGATTTATGGAATATCTTGCCTCGGCGTTGAGCAGCAGGAATGACTTGTCGTCGTCGTTGAAATTGTTGTAGTATTGATAAATTGATGTCACAAGGCTCACGCCGACGGGAATCGTGAAATCAAGCGCCGCCTTGTTTGTGGCAGTGCGAAGCCACGGGAATCGTTCAGCACCATGCCGGCGCGTGGCTGATTGTGAGTAACTGCCTTGATAGGCAACTCCAATCCATTTGAAGGGTCTAAGACTAAAGTCGGCTTCGACTGCCAGACTGTTTCCGCTGTAGCGCAGTACTTCGTCCTGAACGAGCAGCGGACTGTCGTAATAAGAATATGTGGCAGAGGCGCCTATTTTAAGACGGTGCCGGTCAAATCCTTGGCTCGCATGGATTTTCGAAGAAAACATATCGCTTTTCCCCGAAGTGCGCCTACTGATGGTTCGTTGCACTATACCGTCATAATAGGAGCCATAAAGCACATCCGGCGACTGGCGGTTGTATGCCAGCTCCAAGCCTGCAAAACTCATGGAAAGAATATTCTTGAAATTGTAGCTTAAAGAATAATGCTGATTCATACCCTCATACAA
>PPYF01613081.1_pt1 | contig 23185 bp, 20 predicted proteins | sample 1559871 | NCBI WGS metagenome assembly PPYF01 (sample SAMN08240021, study PRJNA423297) | Human gut metagenome, whole genome shotgun sequencing project.
GGATAAGGCGCAAGCCGCAATCCGGGGCAACATTAGCGCCGAACACCTGTATAAAACCCCAGCACCCCTCATGAAACCAGGCTATAATCAGGCCTGGTTTTTTATCGGCGAGAATACCCGTGACCCAGCCACGAGCAGGATTTTTACTCACCCGTCACTGGCGGGACACTCCGCAGGGCACCGAGCTCTCCTTCTGGCTGGCCACCGACGACGGTCCGCTGCAGGTAACCCTCCCGCCGCAGGAGTCCGTCGCCTTTATTCCCGAAGCGCAGCGGGCGCAGGCTGAACGGCTGCTGCAGGGGGAGAAAGGGCTCCGCTTCGCCCCGCTGGCCCTGAAAGATTTCCACCGTCAGCCAATTGTTGGCCTCTACTGCCGCGCCCATCGCCAGTTGATGCGTCTGGAGAAGATGCTCCGCGACAGCGGCGTCACCGTTTACGAAGGCGATATCCGCCCGCCGGAGCGCTATCTGATGGAGCGCTTTATCACCGCCCCGGTGTGGGTGGAAGGCGAAACGCGCGGCTCGCAGCTGGTCAACGCGTTCTGCAAAAGCACGCCGAACGCTATCGCATCCCGCTGCGGCTCGGCCGCGGCAACAGCGAGCTGGAGTGGCGTGAGCACGGCTTTAAGAACGGCGTCTTTTTCGCCCAGGCCAACGGGCGGCTGATTATCGACGGCATCGACGCGCTAAAATCGGCGTTCTGGAATTTCTCCTCCTTTTCGCTGGAGGCGGTGGCCCGCGAGCTGCTGGGAGAAGGCAAAGCCATCGACAACCCATGGGATCGGATGGATGAGATCGATCGCCGGTTTCATGAAGACAAACCGGCGCTGGCCATCTATAACCTGCAGGATTGCGAGCTGGTGACGCGGATCTTCCACAAAACGGAGATCATGCCGTTTTTGCTCGAACGAGCGACGGTCAACGGTCTGCCCGCCGACCGCCACGGCGGCTCGGTCGCCGCCTTCAGCCATCTCTATTTCCCGCGCATGCACCGCCTGGGCTACGTGGCGCCGAATCTCGGCGACGTACCGCCGCAGGCGAGCCCCGGCGGCTACGTGATGGACTCCCGCCCCGGCCTGTATGACTCGGTGCTGGTGCTGGACTATAAAAGCCTGTATCCGTCGATTATTCGTACCTTTTTAATCGATCCGGTCGGCCTGGTTGAAGGGCTGGCGCAACCCGATGACCAGCACAGTATCGAGGGCTTCCTCGGCGCCCGCTTCTCGCGAGATAAGCACTGCCTGCCGGGGATTGTCAGCCAGATCTGGCACGGCCGGGATGAAGCCAAACGCCAGCACAATAAGCCGCTCTCCCAGGCGCTGAAGATCATTATGAACGCCTTTTACGGCGTGCTGGGGACCAGCGCCTGCCGCTTCTTCGACCCGCGTCTCGCCTCGTCGATCACCATGCGCGGCCATGCGATCATGCGCCAGACCAAAGCGTTAATTGAAGCCAAAGGCTATGACGTTATCTACGGCGATACCGACTCCACCTTCGTCTGGCTGAAGCGCCCGCACAGCGAAGCCCAGGCGGCGGAGATCGGCCGCGAGCTGGTCAGCGATGTCAACGCCTGGTGGGCGCAGGAGCTTAGCAAAAGCCAGCTTACCAGCGCCCTGGAGCTGGAGTATGAAACCCACTTCTGCCGCTTTTTAATGCCGACGATCCGCGGCGCCGATACCGGCAGCAAGAAGCGCTATGCCGGGATGATTCAGGAGGGCGATGCCCAGCGCATGGTGTTTAAGGGGCTGGAAACGGTGCGTACCGACTGGACGCCGCTGGCCCAGCAGTTTCAACAGGAGTTATACCTGCGCATCTTCCGCAACCAGCCGTATCAGGATTATGTGCGGGAGACTATCGCCAGGCTGATGAACGGCGAGCTCGACGAACAGCTGGTTTATCGCAAACGCCTGCGCCGGCCGCTGGCGGAGTATCAGCGCAACGTACCGCCGCACGTGCGCGCCGCCCGGCTTGCCGATGAACACAACCTGAAGCTTGGGCGGGCGCAGCAGTATCAGCAGCGCGGCACCATCAAATACGTCTGGACCACCAGCGGCCCGGAGCCGGTGGATTACCAGCAGTCGCCGCTCGATTACGATCACTATTTAACAAAGCAGTTGCAGCCGGTGGCGGAAGGGATCCTGCCCTTCGTCAACGATGACTTTGCTACAATAGTGACAGGACAGTTGGGGCTATTTTGATTTTTGGTCACCCATTCCACGGGCACGAAAGCCTAAAAATGAAGCGTGAGGAGAACGTGACGAACGTTCTGCCATCCAGTAATATAGCGCCCTTTCCATTCCTGGCCCCAATTTTGACGCATCTCCGATTGTTCATGGAGATGATCAACTATTGCCTGCAATTAAAGAACTAAAGAGCCGAACATATATGCCTTTTACACTTGGTCAACGCTCCCAGGAAGCGAACGTCACCCTGCGTGAAGTGCTGCTCGACAGCAAACTGGTATTCAGCAAACCGCAGGACCGCCTGTTCGCCGGCCAAATCGACCGTATGGATCGCTTTGCCCTGCGCTACCGCGCGCGCAAGTTCCAGAGCGAACAGTACCGCATGCCGTGGAGCGGCCTGCGCGGCCAGCGCACCAGCCTGATCCCGCACCAGCTGCATATTGCCCACGATGTGGGCCGTCGTCACGCGCCGCGCGTCCTGCTGGCCGATGAAGTGGGCTTAGGTAAAACCATTGAAGCCGGGATGATCCTGCACCAGCAGCTGCTCTCCGGCGCCGCCCGGAACAGCTGGGAATGGAGAGCCATTTTGCGCGCCTGCGTCTGTTGGATCCGAACCGCTTCCACGATTTTGAACAGTTTGTCGAAGAACAGCAGAACTACCGTCCGGTGGCCGACGCCGTCGCGCTGCTGCTGGCGGGCAACAAGCTGAGCGATAGCGAACTCAATACCCTGGGGGATCTGATCGGCGAGCAGGATATCGAGCCGCTGCTGCAGGCCGCCAACAGCGATCGCGAAGATGCCCAGGCCGCGCGCCAGGAGCTGATCTCGATGCTGATGGACCGCCACGGCACCAGCCGCGTGCTGTTCCGTAATACCCGTAACGGCGTCAAAGGTTTCCCGAAACGCGAGCTGCACACCATTCGTCTGCCGCTGCCGACCCAGTACCAGACGGCCATCAAAGTGTCCGGCATTATGGGCGCGCGCAAAACCGCGGAAGAGCGCGCGCGCGACATGCTCTATCCGGAGCAGATCTATCAGGAATTTGAAGGTGATACCGGTACCTGGTGGAACTTCGACCCGCGCGTCGAGTGGCTGATGGGCTACCTGACCAGCCATCGCTCGCAGAAGGTGCTGGTAATCTGCGCTAAGGCCGCCACCGCCCTGCAGCTGGAACAGGTGCTGCGCGAGCGCGAAGGCATCCGCGCCGCGGTGTTCCATGAAGGGATGTCGATTATCGAACGCGACCGCGCCGCGGCGTGGTTTGCTGAAGAAGACACCGGCGCCCAGGTGCTGCTGTGCTCCGAGATCGGCTCCGAAGGACGCAACTTCCAGTTCGCCAGCAACCTGGTGATGTTCGACCTGCCGTTTAACCCGGATCTGCTGGAGCAGCGTATCGGTCGTCTCGACCGTATCGGCCAGGCGCACGATATCCAGATCCACGTTCCGTACCTGGAAAAAACCGCGCAGTCGGTGCTGGTGCGCTGGTATCACGAAGGGCTCGACGCCTTCGAACATACCTGCCCGACCGGTCGCACCGTCTACGACAGCGTGCACGATGAACTGATCAACTATCTTGCGGCGCCGGAATCCACCGACGGCTTTGACGATCTGATCAAATCCTGCCGCCAACAGCATGATGCCCTGAAGGCGCAGCTGGAGCAGGGCCGCGACCGTCTGCTGGAGATCCACTCCAACGGCGGCGAGAAAGCCCAGGCCCTGGCGGAGAGCATCGAAGAGCAGGATGACGACACCAGCCTGATCGCTTTCTCGATGAACCTGTTCGATATCGTCGGCATCAACCAGGACGACCGCGGTGAAAACCTGATCGTCCTCACCCCTTCCGACCATATGCTGGTGCCGGATTTCCCGGGCCTGCCGGAAGACGGTTGCACCATCACCTTCGAACGTGACGTGGCGCTGTCGCGTGAAGATGCGCAATTTATTACCTGGGAACACCCGCTGATACGCAACGGTCTGGACCTGATCCTTTCCGGCGATACCGGCAGCAGCACCATTTCCCTGCTGAAGAACAAGGCGCTGCCGGTCGGCACCCTGCTGCTGGAGCTGATCTATGTCGTCGAAGCGCAGGCGCCGAAGCAGCTGCAGCTCAACCGCTTCCTGCCGGCGACCCCGGTTCGCATGCTGCTGGATAAAAACGGCAACAACCTCGCCGCGCAGGTGGAGTTCGAAAGCTTCAACCGCCAGCTGAGCGCGGTCAACCGCCATACCGGTAGCAAGCTGGTCAATGCGGTGCAGCAGGACGTTCATGCGATTCTGCAGCAGGGTGAAGCGCAGATCGCCAAAGCGGCGCAGGGGCTGATCGACGCGGCGCGTAACGAAGCCGATGAAAAGCTGACGGCGGAGCTGTCGCGTCTGGAAGCGCTGAAGGCGGTGAACCCGAACATCCGTGACGACGAACTGGCGGCGATCGAAAGCAACCGTCAGCAGGTGATGGATGCGCTGGCGCAGGCCGGATGGCGTCTGGACGCGCTGCGTCTGATCGTCGTCACTCACCAGTAACGGAACGCGAACATGGCGATGGAAAACTACAATCCGCCGCAGGATCCCTGGCTGGTGATCCTGTATCAGGATGAGCACATCATGGTGGTCAACAAGCCGAGCGGCTTGTTGTCCGTCCCTGGTCGTCTTGAGGAGCATAAAGACAGCGTGATGACGCGCATTCAGCGCGACTTCCCGCAGGCCGAATCGGTGCATCGCCTGGATATGGCCACCAGCGGCGTGATTGTGGTGGCGCTGAATAAAGCCGCCGAGCGTGAACTGAAGCGTCAGTTCCGCGAGCGCGAGCCGAAGAAGCAGTACGTCGCCCGCGTCTGGGGCCATCCGCAGCCGGCGGAAGGCCTCGTGGATTTACCGCTGATTTGCGACTGGCCGAACCGGCCAATGCAGAAGGTGTGCTATGAAACCGGCAAAGCGGCGCAAACCGAATATGAGGTGCTGGAGTACGCAGAGGATAACACCGCCCGCGTGCGCCTGAAGCCGATTACCGGACGGTCGCACCAGCTGCGCGTGCATATGCTGGCGCTGGGGCATCCGATCCTTGGCGACCGCTTCTATGCCACGCCGGAGGCGCTGGCGATGGCCCCGCGCCTGCTGCTGCACGCCGAGACGCTCACCATCACCCACCCTGCCTACGGCAACGCGATGACCTTTCGCGCGCCGATCGACTTTTAACGCTCATACTTCGAGTTGCATGCGGGTTGGCTGCGTGCAACTCGGATTAGTGAGGATACAGAAAACAATCCCGATTAATCGCGGGCGAACCACGCGTCAATCATCTGCTCAACGCGGGCGACGACGAGATCGGTGTCGTGACGACGGCTGCGCGCACAGGCATGCGCCGGCTCATCGCACAGCAGGCAGCGGCGCTGCGATTCGCCCAGCGACTGGCGTCCCACCAGCCCGTTCTGCGGACAGATTACATCGATATCCCACAGGCGTCCCAGCGGATGGCTCTGCTCCAGCGTACTGCACATCGCTTTGATTTCGCTGGCCGGATGCGCTACGCACCACAGCGCTTCTGGCCCGGTCGGCAGCCATAGCACCTGACGATCCAGCGTTTGCCAGCGGTGCTTCCACAGCAGCTGATCGCAGGCCTGGAGGGCAACGCCCATCATATTGCGATAGCGAATGCTGTCCTTCACCGCCCCCGGGGTCACCAGGGTCAGGGAAATAACAGGCTGCTGATAATGGGCCAACCAGTCGGCCTGGCGGGCTGCACGCTGCTCTTTCGCCGCCAGCAATGCGTCGATGCTGACGCCCGCCTGGGCGGGAGTATCCACTGACATTAATTCCTCTCCTACATATGATAAATACGACAGCGCCTGGACTGTCATGATGATGGTTGCGATAGCCGATCGCGCGCTGATTGTAACGCTAAATGCGGAGCATTTAGGATACAGAACGCAGATATTTTCGGCGTTCTGTAGCGGAAAATAGCAGATTTATCGCTGAGCGTAGCGTTATATCACGCCAGATAGTGGCTGAGGAACAGCAACCCCAGCGAGACATTTATCGCCCCGCCGATGCGGGTAGCGATCTGCGCGAACGGCATCAGGCTCATGCGGTTGCCGGCGGTCAGGATCGCCACATCGCCGGTGCCGCCCTGCCCGCTCTGGCAACAGGAAACAATCGCCACATCGATCGGGTGCATCCCTATCTTTTTACCAACCAGGAAACCGGTCGCCACCAGCGCGGAGACGGTACTGACGATCACCAGCAGGTTGGTTAAAGTGAAGGCGTTTACCAGTTCCTGCCACGGAGTGATCGCCACGCCGACGGCAAAGAGGATCGGGTAGGTGACCGCGGTGCGGAAGAATTTATACACCATCTGCGACCCCTCCTGCAGACGCGGAGACACCACGTTAGCCAGCTTTAACAGCACCGCGAGGAACAGCATGCCTACCGGCGCCGGCAGACCAATCAGTTTGTGGCCGAGCATCCCCATCATATACAGCAGTACCGCCAGCAGCGCGCCGGAGGCGAGGGTCCCAACGTCGGTCTTACCGCTCACGCCTTCGCTCTCGCTGAGGCTGCGGGTTTCATGGCTGCGGTTCGGCATCAGTTGCCCTTCGCCGGTCAGATGCGGGAAGCGCTTGCCGAGCTGGTTGAGGCAGCCGGAGATGACGATCGCCGTCAGGCTGCCAAGCATCACCATCGGCAATACCCGGCCCAGGGCCACGCCCTGCTCCATATGCATCAGCGCGGCATAACCCATTGACAGCGGGATCGCCCCCTCTCCCACGCCGCCGGCCATAATCGGCAGCACGATAAAGAAGAACACCTGGAACGGCTCCATGCCCAGCAGCGTGCCGACGCCGATGCCCACCAGCATGCCGACCACTTCGCCGCACAGCATCGGGAAGAAGATCTTCAGAAAGCCCTGAATCAGCGTGGTGCGGTTCATACTCATGATGCTGCCGACAATGATGCAGCAGATATAGAGATAGAGGATGTTAGTGGATTTATAGAATTTGGTCGTGGATTCAATAACCACGTCAGGCAGCAGACCATAGTGGACCAGCGCGGAAGGAATAAAGGTGGCGCAGATCGCCGCCGCACCGAGTTTCCCCAGCACCGGGAGGCGTTTACCAAACTCGCCGCAGGCGAAGCCAAAGAAAGCCAGGGTGGCCACCATCACCACGATATCGCTCGGCAGTTTGCCGCCAAGGCAGTCGAGGGCAATCAGTCCTCCGGCCAGCAGAAACAGCGGCAGCGGGACGATCCCCACCTTCCAGTTATCCATGATATGCCACCAGCGCTGCTTGAGCGTGGTTTTCGGCGTATCGATCGGTTCAAGGGTTGCAGAGAATGCATTGTCTGTGGTGCTCATAAATTCAGCCCTGTCGTTATTATTCATTTTCAGCGTAAAGGGACAGCGGCGTCGTTAATGTGAAGCTTCCCAGATTAAAAAAGAAGTTTTAATGGTCACTATGGTTTTTATGGTTTCTATTCGCTGAACTGCCCGAGAGTGATATATCTCTGATTTATGACTGTGGTTTTTATGGTTTTTATTTCCCACCGGCCGCCTATTTCCGCCGCGACCGCTGGCGGCAGCCCGCGCCTGCGCCGCTGATCACAACTTTCCCTTAACATTTACGTCACGTGACAGAAAAATGATAGAGTGCCGGTATGGTTAATACGTCGTCCGGGGCCTATGAAATTATCTTTTCAATATAAGCTGTTTATTTCTCTGGTCGCTTTTTTCTCGGTCCTTTTTATCGCGCTGGGCATTTATTATTATTTTGACGCCAGCCGCCAGCTTTATCAGGAGATGAGCGCCCGGGCCAAAATACAGGCCGAAGAGATAGCCCTGATGCCGAATTTACGTCAACAGGTCAGCCGGCACGACCCACAGGCGATTCAGGCGTTTATGCAGCAAATCGCCGCCCATAGCGACGCCAGCTTTATCGTCATCGGCGACCGTCAGGGAGTTCATCTGTTTCATTCCGTCCATCCGGAGTGGGTCGGCACCCGACTGGTCGGCGGCGACAACCAGGCGGTACTGGAAGGAAAATCCATCACCACCATTCGCAAAGGCGGCCTCGGGGTCTCGCTGCGCAGCAAAACGCCCATCGTTGATGACGCAGGGCGTGTGATCGGTATTGTCTCCGTCGGCTACCTCACCAGCTATCTCGACAGCATTACTCTGACTAAAGTGATCAATATTTTTATCGCCGCCGTCCTGCTGCTCATCGCCCTGTTTATCTTCTCCTGGTACTTTACCCGCAGTATCAAGAAGCAGATTTTTTCGCTCGAGCCGCGGGAAATTGGCCTGCTGGTTCGCCAGCAAAAGGCGATGATGGAGTCGATCTTTGAGGGGGTGATCGTCATCGATCGCCAGCGGCGTATTGAGGTGATAAACCATGCCGCCCGCAGCCTGCTGGGGCTCAGCCAGCCCGCCCGCCAGCTGCGCGGTCAGTCGATCGACAGCGTCATTTCGCCGCAGCCCTTTTTCGCCAGCGGCGACATGCTCGAACGCGATACCCACGATGAGCTTCAGGCCCAGTCGGAACATGCTCAGGAGCTACTGGATTTTATCTCCTCGCACTTCCACTCGCCGACGCTATGCGGTCTGCTGCTCGGCAAAGCCACCCGCGCCCGCGAAAAAGGCGTGGCGCTGAGCTTCGACCCGGCCTGCCGCATCGACCGCCCCCTGCCGTCGCTGATGGAATCCGAGCTGATCTCCATCATCGGCAACCTGCTGGATAACGCCATCGAAGCCACGCAGCGTGCCGAGCTGCCGCATGAGCCGGTGGAAGTCCTGATCCAGCTCAACGCCCGGGAGTTGATTATCGAAGTGGCCGACCGCGGCGTCGGCATCCGCCCCGATATCCGCGAGCGCATTTTTGAACGCGGCGTCACCACCAAAACCCGTGGCGATCACGGCATTGGTCTGTATCTTATTGAACATTATGTCACTCAGGCGGGCGGCACCATCGAAGTCGCCGATAACGCGCCGCGGGGAACGATCTTCACCCTATTTATCCCGGCCGACGCGCACGCCTGTCCGCAACCGGAGGCCCACGATGCATCATGACCTGGTCGATGTGCTAATCATTGAAGATGAGAGCGAACTGGCGCGCCTGCACGCCGAGCTTGTGCAAAAACACCCGCGACTGCGGCTGGCAGGCATGGCGGCCTCCCTCGCCCAGGCGCGGCAGCTGCTCCACGCCACGCCGCCGCAGCTGGTGCTGCTGGATAACTATTTACCGGACGGCAAAGGCGTCACGCTGATGACCGACCCGGCGCTGGCGACCAGCCAATGCTCGGTGATCTTTATCACCGCCGCCAGCGATATGGAAACCTGCAGCCAGGCCATCCGCAACGGCGCCTTCGACTATATCCTTAAGCCGGTATCATGGAAGCGGCTGAGCCAGTCGCTGGAGCGCTTTATCCAGTTCTACGATCAGCAACGGGAGTGGAAAATCGTCGATCAGCAAAACGTCGATTCCCTCTATCAACTGCAGGCGAAGAACTATCGCGTGGATAGCGGCAGCAAGGGGATTGAAGAGAAAACGCTGGCGCTGGTGCAGGGACTGTTTAGCGACCGGGAAGCGCACTGTTTTTCCGTTGATGAAGTGGTCAGCGCCGCCGGGCTCAGCAAAACCACCGCCCGTCGCTATCTGGAGCACGGCGTTGAGACCGGTTTTCTGGAAGTGGAGATGCTGTACGGAAAAATTGGCCATCCGCGGCGGCTGTATCGCCGCGCTAAGGTCAAAAGTTAAAACCCCTCGCCGGACGGGAGGGGCTGGAAACGTCAGAAGCCGCGCTGCTCTTTGATCAGCTCCCAGGCCTTCTGGATCTCCTGGGCCTTCTGTTTGGCCATCTCCATCATCTCCGGCGGCAGACCTTTCGCTACCAGCTTGTCCGGATGATGTTCGTTCATCAGCTTGCGATAGGCGCGCTTCACAGTCGCCGCGTCGTCGGTCGGTTTTACTCCCAGCACATTGCAGGCATCTTCGAGGGTCGGCCCACGCTGCGCCTGCTGCCAGCCGGCGTTGCCGCCATGCTGGCCATAAGAGCGCTGCTGCGAACCGCCGCCAAACTGGGCGCCGCCCTGCATCATCCGCAGGAATTGATCGAACTGGGCGCGGGAGATGCCGAGCTCGTCGGCAATGACGAACAGCACTTCACGTTCGTTAGGATGCAGTTCGCCATCAGCGAACGCCGCCTGCAGCTGAATTTCCAGAAACATCCGAATCAGATCGAAACGGCCAAAGCAGACGCTGCGCAGCTGACGCATTTTCTCGCGCAGGGGATAGTTGTCGGCCTTACCGTCGCGAAACGCCTGCTGCGCCGCGGTGCGCGAGGCGCCATGCAGGTTCATGCGATCCATTAGCACATTGGCGACATGAATATCCGCTTCGGTAACGCGGCCCTTGGATTTGGTCAGATGCCCCATCACTTCGAAGGTGGTGGAAAAGAAGAGCGACTGACGCTCCTGCTGATTGGCGAAGAGATTTAACCGGCGGCTGCGCGCCCGGTCAAACATATGGCCGACCAGAAAGCCAAGCACCACGCCCCAGAACCCACCACCCATCAGCAAAGCCACTGCCACGCCAATCACTTTACCCAAATACTGCATAGACTCCCCAACTGTTTATCGCCGTTAAGCTCGAATATGACCGCACGTTACCCGGCACTCGCGCCTCGGTCAATTGTGGGACATAGCCTATAATTTGCTTTATCATACTCGTCATTCAACAGGGTGCCTAACGCTCGGGCTCGAAACGGGCAGGATTAACACTAGCGTGATAATGTTGAGTAAGTTAGGCTCTGACCGTTTGCAAGCCGCTGTCACAAGATGATGGAACAATAAATACAACGTATGAAAAAACGTATTCCCAGCCTCCTGGCTACGATGATTGCCAGCGCCTTGTATAGCCAACAAGGCCTCGCTGCCGATCTCGCAACGCAATGTATGCTTGGCGTGCCAAGCTATGATCGTCCGCTCGTGGAAGGTCGTCCTGGCGATCTGCCGGTGACGATTAACGCCGATCATGCGAAGGGCAACTACCCTGACAACGCCGTCTTTACCGGCAACGTCGATATTAACCAGGGGAATAGTCGCCTCCGCGCCGACGAAGTTCAGCTGCATCAGCAGCAGGCCGCGGGCCAGGCGCAGCCGGTGCGCACGGTGGACGCGCTGGGCAACGTGCATTACGACGATAACCAGGTGATCCTCAAAGGGCCAAAAGCCTGGTCGAATCTGAATACCAAAGATACCAACGTCTGGCAGGGCGATTATCAAATGGTCGGACGCCAGGGACGCGGCACCGCCGACCTGATGAAACAGCGCGGTGAAAACCGCTATACCATTCTCGAAAACGGCAGCTTTACCTCCTGTCTGCCGGGCTCCGACACCTGGAGCGTCGTCGGCAGCGAAGTTATCCACGATCGCGAAGAGCAGGTTGCCGAGATCTGGAACGCCCGCTTCAAGCTTGGCTCTGTGCCGATTTTCTATAGCCCCTACCTGCAGCTGCCGGTGGGCGATAAGCGTCGTTCAGGCTTCCTGATCCCGAACGCGAAATACAGCACCAAAAACGGCGTGGAATTCTCCCTGCCGTACTACTGGAACATCGCGCCAAACTTCGATGCCACCATTACTCCGCACTATATGAACAAACGCGGCGGCGTGATGTGGGAAAACGAGTTCCGCTATCTGACCCAGCTCGGCAGCGGCTTAACTGAATTCGACTACCTGCCGTCGGATAAAGTCTACGAAGACGACCACTCGAGCGACAGCAACAGCCGCCGCTGGCTGTTCTACTGGAACCACTCAGGGGTTATCGATCAGGTATGGCGTCTGAACGCTGACTACACCAAGGTCAGCGATCCTGACTACTTCAACGACTTCAGCTCGAAATATGGTTCCAGTACCGACGGCTATGCGACGCAGAAATTCAGCGCCGGTTACGTCAACCAGAACTTTGACGCCACGGTATCGACCAAACAGTTCCAGGTCTTTGACCGCGAATCGAGCAACTCCTATTCGGCTGAGCCGCAGCTCGACGTCAACTACTACCAGAATGATGTCGGTCCGTTCGATACCCATCTCTATGGACAGGTTGCCCATTTTGTTAACTCGAATAACAACATGCCGGAAGCGACCCGTGTTCACTTCGAACCGACGATCAACCTGCCGCTGTCCAACGGTTGGGGCAGTCTGAATACCGAAGCCAAGCTGCTGGCGACTCACTACCAGCAGAGCAACCTCGATAAGTACAATGCCGCCAACGGCACTGACTATAAAGAGTCCGTCAGCCGCGTAATGCCGCAGTTTAAAGTCGACGGCAAAATGGTCTTTGAACGCGACCTGCAGGAGGGATTCACCCAAACGCTGGAACCGCGCGTGCAGTATCTGTACGTGCCGTACCGCGATCAGAGTGAAATCGGCAACTACGACTCCACGCTGTTGCAGTCGGATTACACCGGTCTGTTCCGCGACCGTACCTATAGCGGTCTGGACCGCATCGCGTCGGCTAATCAGGTCACCACCGGCCTCACCTCGCGCGTGTATGATGCCGCCGCGGTGGAACGTTTTAATATTTCCGTTGGTCAAATCTACTATTTCACCGAGTCACGCACCGGTGATGACAACATCAACTGGGAGAACAACGATACCACGGGTTCACTGGTCTGGGCCGGCGATACCTACTGGCGCATTGCCGATGAATGGGGTCTGCGCGGGGGGATCCAGTACGATACGCGTCTGGATAACGTTGCCACTGGTAACGGCACCATTGAATACCGTCGCGATGAGAACCGCTTAGTTCAGCTTAACTATCGTTACGCCAGCCCGGAATATATTCAGGCCACGCTGCCGTCATATTCCACCGCGGCACAATATAAACAGGGTATTTCGCAGGTGGGGATGACCGCCAGTTGGCCAATTGTCGATCGCTGGTCCGTGGTCGGGGCCTACTACTACGATACTAATACCCGGAAAGCAGCAAACCAGATGTTGGGTGTGCAGTATAACTCCTGCTGCTACGCCATCCGTCTTGGCTACGAACGTAAAGTCAACGGCTGGAACAGCAACGACAACGGCGGCGAGAGCAAATACGATAACACCTTCGGAATCAATATCGAATTGCGCGGTCTGAGCTCTAACTACGGCCTCGGCACCCAGCAGATGCTGCGCTCGAACATTTTACCGTACCAGAGCTCCCTGTGATGCGGCTGGTTTACAACATCATCCGCATTTGCGGTTAATCGAAATGGAAAAAGTATGAAGAACTGGAAAACGCTGCTTCTCGGTATCGCCATGATCGCGAATACCAGTTTCGCTGCCCCTCTGACGACCAGCTCGATCAGGCTATCGCCAACATCGCCAAACAAAATAATATGACCTTGGATCAGATGCGCAGCCGTCTGGCCTATGAAGGCATCAACTACAACACCTACCGTAACCAGATCCGTAAAGAGATGCTGATTTCGGAAGTGCGTAACAATGAAGTGCGTCGTCGCATCACCGTGCTGCCGCAGGAAGTGGAAGCGCTGGCGAAACAGATCGGCGACCAGAACGACGCCAGCACCGAGCTCAACCTGAGCCACATCCTGATCCCGCTGCCGGAGAACCCGACCTCTGATGAAGTCGCCGCGGCCCAGGAGCAAGCAAACTCCATCGTTGAGCAGGCGCGCAACGGCGCCAACTTCGGCAAACTGGCGATCACCTACTCCGCTGACCAACAGGCGCTGAAGGGTGGCCAGATGGGCTGGGGCCGTATCCAGGAGCTCCCGGGCATTTTCGCTCAGGCGTTAAGCACGGCGAAGAAAGGGGATATCGTCGGTCCGATTCGTTCCGGCGTTGGTTTCCACATTCTGAAAGTCAACGACCTGCGCGGTGGTACCCAGAATATCTCCGTTACCGAGGTTCACGCCCGTCATATTCTGCTGAAACCGTCGCCGATCATGAACGACGCCCAGGCTCAGGCTAAGCTGGAACAGATCGCAGCCGAGATTAAGAGCGGGAAAATCACGTTTGCTCAAGCGGCGAAAACCTATTCGGAAGATCCGGGTTCGGCAAACCAGGGCGGTGATTTAGGCTGGGCCACGCCGGACATCTTTGACCCGGCGTTCCGCGATGCGCTGATGCGTCTGAACAAAGGGCAGACCAGCGGACCGGTGCACTCTTCCTTTGGCTGGCACCTGATCGAACTGCTGGATAGCCGTCAGGTCGACAGAACCGACGCCGCGCAGAAAGATCGTGCTTACCGCATGCTGATGAACCGCAAATTCTCTGAAGAAGCGGCAACCTGGATGCAGGAACAGCGCGCCAGTGCGTATGTTAAAATTCTGAGCAACTAATATCGATGCCTGAAACCCGTAAAGTTGTTATCACTCCCGGCGAACCCGCCGGGATTGGCCCTGACCTGGTCGTGCAGCTTGCCCAGCGCGACTGGCCAGTTGAGCTGGTGATTTGCGCCGATGGCGCCCTGTTAACTGACCGAGCCAAGCGGCTCGGTCTTCCTTTATCTCTCCTCCCTTACGATCCCGCGCAACCTCCTGTTCCTCAGCGCGCCGGTACCCTGACGCTGCTGAACGTGCCGCTAAACGTCCCGGCGGAGCCCGGCGTGCTGAATGTGCAAAACGGCGCCTACGTACGAAATTTGGCATTGCCCAGCCGCATGTGCTGGTTTGCGGGCTTAACCCGCACGCTGGCGAAGGCGGCCATATGGGAACAGAAGAGATAGACACCATCATTCCGGTGCTGGAAGAGATGCGCGCAAAGGGGATGAACCTCAGCGGTCCGCTGCCGGCAGACACCCTCTTTCAGCCGAAATATCTTGATCATGCCGATGCGGTACTCGCGATGTACCACGATCAGGGCCTGCCCGTGCTAAAATACCAGGGCTTTGGCCGCGGCGTGAACATTACGCTCGGTTTACCTTTTATTCGTACCTCCGTCGACCACGGCACCGCACTGGAATTAGCGGGCCAGGGAAAAGCGGACGTCGGCAGTTTTATCACGGCGCTTAATCTCGCCATCAAAATGATTGTTAATACCCAATGAATAATCGAGTCCATCAGGGCCATTTAGCCCGTAAACGCTTCGGGCAGAACTTCCTCAACGATCAGTTTGTGATCGACAGCATCGTCTCGGCGATTAACCCGCAGAAAGGCCAGGCGATGGTTGAAATCGGCCCCGGCCTGGCGGCCCTGACCGAGCCGGTCGGCGAACGCCTTGACCAGCTGACCGTCATCGAACTGGACCGCGATCTGGCGGCTCGCCTCTAAGGTCGACTCCGCGGTGGTACGCCTGGTGCCGCACAGCACCATGCCGTATCCGGTCAAAGAGATCCGGGTGCTGAGCCGCATCACCACCGAAGCGTTCAACCAGCGCCGCAAGACTATCCGCAACAGTCTCGGCAATCTGTTCAGCGTGGAAGTGCTGACCGAGCTGGGCATCGACCCGGCCATGCGCGCCGAAAATATTTCCGTGGCGCAGTACTGCCTGATGGCCAACTGGCTGTCTGACAATCTGCCAACGAAGGAGAGCTAACCATGATTCATTCGCCCCGGGTGTGTGTCCAGGTACAGAGCGTCTATATCGAATCGCAGTCTTCCCCGGAAGAAGAGCGCTACGTCTTCGCTTACACCGTCACCATTCGCAACCTGGGGCGGAGTCAGGTTCAGCTGCTTGGCCGCTACTGGCTCATCACTAACGGCCACGGTCGTGAGACTGAAGTTCAGGGTGAAGGGGTGGTCGGCGAGCAACCGCATATTCCCGCCGGCGGTGAATATCAATATACCAGCGGCGCAGTGATTGAAACGCCGCTGGGAACCATGCAGGGTCATTATGAGATGATCGATATCGACGGCGCGCCGTTCCGTATTGAGATCCCTGTTTTCCGTCTCGCAGTTCCAACGCTCATTCATTAAAACAATGTCAACATACCTTATTGGCGACGTTCACGGTTGCTACGATGAACTGATCGCATTATTAGCGCAGGTTGAATTCGATCCGCGGAGAGATACGCTGTGGCTGACCGGCGATCTGGTGGCCCGAGGCCCGGGATCGCTGGAGGTCCTGCGCTATGTCAAATCTCTGGGCGACAGCGTACGACTGGTGCTGGGCAACCATGACTTACACCTGCTGGCGGTCTTTGCCGGTATCAGCCGCAACAAGCCAAAGGATCGTCTGAAACCACTGCTGGAAGCGCCGGATGCCGATGAGCTGCTCAACTGGCTGCGTCGCCAGCCGCTGCTGCAGGTGGATGAAGAGAAAAAGCTGGTGATGGCCCACGCCGGCATTACCCCGCAGTGGGATCTGGAGACCGCCCAGCAGTGCGCGCGCGATGTTGAAGCAGTGCTCTCCAGCGACTCCTATCCTTTCTTCCTCGATGCCATGTACGGCGACATGCCGAACCACTGGAGCAACGAGCTGAGCGGCCTGGCGCGCCTGCGCTTTATCTCTAACGCCTTTACCCGCATGCGCTACTGTTTCCCGAACGGCCAGCTGGATATGTATTCGAAGGAAGCACCCGAGGACGCCCCGGCGCCGCTGAAGCCGTGGTTTGCCATTCCCGGCCCGGTCAGCAATGCCTACAGCATTGCCTTTGGCCACTGGGCTTCGCTGGAGGGACGCGGCACGCCGGAGGGGATTTACGCCCTGGATACCGGCTGCTGCTGGGGCGGGGAACTTACCTGCCTGCGCTGGGAAGATAAGCAGTACTTCACCCAGCCGTCAAACCGGCAGAAAAGCCTCGACGAAGGCGAAGCCGTCGCGTCCTGACTCTTCCCGGATAGCGGCGCGTTGCGCCTTATCCGGGCTACCTGCGGCGTCGTTTTGTCGGGTGGCGGCTAACGCCTTACCCGACCTACATTTCCTTGCCATTTGTAGCCCGGGCAGCGCTCCAGGAAGACGAAGCCCGCGACGGGAAACATGACGAGATACTGAGTGCGCCATCGTCGCGCAATTCATGCAAAAGAAAACCCCGGTCACGCCAGACGCGACCGGGGTTTTTTTATCGCTATCCTGCCCGCTTAACGGCGTTCGAGGATCTCAAAGCAGTAGCTATGGGAGTTCTGCGCGTCGGCGTCATGAAACTCGCTGAACACCGACTCCCATTCGTCCGGATCGTAATCCGGGAAATGGGTATCGCCTTCCACTTCCGCATCAATATGGGTCAAGTAGAGCTTCTGCGCTTTCGGCAGGAACTGCTCATACACCCGGCCGCCGCCGATCACCATAATCTCTTCCACATCGCCGCAGGCGGCAATTGCTTCTTCTACGGAGGAGACCCACTGCACGCGATCGTCGCTGCCGGGTTTGCTGCTGATCACGATATTTTTACGCCCCGGCAATGGGCGCCCAATGGATTCCCAGGTCAGACGCCCCATCACCACCGGCTTATTTAACGTGTTGCGTTTGAACCAGGCGAGATCGGCAGGCAGGTTCCATGGCATGGCGTTTTCCATACCAATGACGCGATCTACCGCTAACGCCGCAATCAGACTGATCATTCATTCATTCCCGAGTGCAAAAAATTGTCGCCACTATACGGAAAGCGTACAACTTCGTCGACTGGCCGGAGGGTAAAGAATAAGAAAATTTTCTGATTTGCTGGCAAGCCCACGTTCACACCGTGGGCCGCCAGAAGAGGATCCAAACGAAAACAAAATGTTACTGGTCAGCCTCAGGCTGAGGGCTTATTTTCCGGCTCATCGGCGATATCCCCGGTGTGCCTGCCCTCTTCCGTACCCTGCCAGCCATGACGCTGCACCAGAGACAGATGATGACGATCTTCGTTGATGATGCCGGTCAGCATATCGCTGGTCCGCTTGAAGACCGCCACCCGCGACGCGGCATCGTTTTCCGCCATCGCCACCATCTCTTCGACCATCTGCAGGTTGAATCGACGGAACAGATCGGCCCGCTCGCGCGCTTCATAGGCGCCGAGCCCCAGCGCCTCCAGCGTCATTCGGCCGGACTTCAGCGCCGCCTCGAAGGTTTCACGCTCCGGGGCCTCGACGCCAGCCTGGCGCAGCTGAATGTAATGATCGACATCGCGGGCGCGGGAGATGATCTGCAGATGCGGAAAATGCTCTTTTACCCTCGCCACCAGCTCCAGGCTGACGTGCGGATCGTCAATGGCATTGATCAGCACTTCCGCCTTTTCGGCCCCGGCCGACTCCAGCAGATCGACCCGGGTGGCATCGCCGTAGAAAACCTTCATATCAAATTTGCGCAGGGTATCGACATGGTCCGGGTCATGATCGAGGATCACCATCTTCACCCCGCTCGAGAGCAGCAATCGCCCGGCAATCTGCCCGAAGCGGCCAAAGCCGGCGACAATCACCCGCGGCTGCTCTTCATCAATCTCGTCAGCATCACGCGCCTGGCCGCTGGACGATTTCTCCAGACGGGTCAGCAGCACCAGCAGAATGGGGGTTGCCGCCATCGACAGGGCCACCGCCAGGGTCAACGCTTTTGCCCATTCGCCGTCCAGTACATCCGCCATCCGCGCGGCGCCAAACACCACAAACGCGAACTCACTCCCCTGCCCCAGCAGCACCGCAAACCAGCGGCGCTGGGCGCGCGGTACGCCAAGCGGCCTGGCGATAAGCCACAGCATCAGCATTTTTATCGCCAGGAAACCGACCAGCAAAATCACAATACGCAGCGGATGGGTGACCAGGGTGCCGAAATCAATCGACATGCCGACGCCGATAAAGAACAGCCCCAACAGCAGTCCTTTAAACGGCTCAATATCACTCTCCAGCGCATGACGATATTCGGAGCTGGCCAGCAGCACCCCGGCGAGAAACGCCCCCATCGCCATCGACAGCCCCACCTCTTCCAGCAATAAGCCAAAGCCGAAGACCAGGAACAGGGCCACGGCGCTGAACACTTCGCGCAGGCCGGAACGGGCGACAAAGCGCAGCAGCGGGCGGGTCAGATAGCGCCCAAGGACCACCACCAGCGCCAGCGCTGCGGCCACTTTCAGCGCGGAGAGGGCAAAAGCCATCAGCGAAGTGGCGCCGCCGCTGGCCGCCAGCAGCGGGATCATCGCCACCAGCGGGATCGCGGCGATATCCTGGAACAGCAGCACCGCAAAGGCGCTGCGCCCCATCTGCGACACCGTCAGATTGCGCTCATTCATCGCCTGCATAGCGATCGCGGTTGAGGAAAGCGCCAGAGTCATACCAATCAGCTCGGCCACCTGCCAGCGCAGGCCCAGCAGCATGCAGAACAGGCCGATCAACACCCCGCACGCCACCATCTGCAGTGCGCCGCCGCCAAACACCGAGGCGCGCAGCTTCCATAAGCGCTGCGGATCGAGCTCCAGACCAATGACGAACAACATCAGCACCACGCCAATCTCGGCAAAGTGCAGAATCGCCTCGGCATCGGTCACCAGCCGCAGCGCCCACGGGCCGATAATACAGCCGGCGATGAGATAGCCCAGCACTGACCCCAGCCCCAGACGGACGGCGATGGGCACAATCAGCGCCGCGGCGCCGAGGTAAATCAACGCCTGTATCAGCGTATGGCTATCCATTCTGGTGTGCCTCCTGCCAGTCGATTAAGCGTTGACGATAGCGGCGGGCCTGCGCCTGCAGCGTTTCATCATCGCAGATAAAGGTGCAGTGCATAGCGAACGGCGGCAGCCATTTCATCAGAATCATTGATTGGCCTGCGTTTGCTCTTGTCGTAATCAGCAAGAGTGTAGACAGTTAAGCGAACCGCTTACAATGATAACTGTGATTTATGTCGCGATGGCTTACGCAACGCGCGCCCTGAGGGTTAACGTCAGGCCTTAGTTATCCAGCTCGTCCATGGACTTCACCTGGTCGCGGTTAATCTGCTCCACGCGGCCGGTTTCGGCATTTTTGTATGAGACAAGGCCGGTGTCATCATCCACCTGCGGTTTGCCGCTGGTGACAATGGTCTTGCCGTCGGTGGTTTTGATCGACTGATTCGATGAGCAGCCGGCCACGAACATGATTGCCGTCGCTGCCAGTGCGGATGCCACCAGAATATTGTTCCGCATTGTATCCTCCTGTCTTTTCATCAATAGGTATCGTTATGGTGCTAACTATAGTTAGCCTGACCCGACAGGGGGTTAAAAGCAGAACTCTCTGAAGATGGCTGCGGCCAAAAAAAATAGGCTGACGATGTCGTCAGCCCAGGATTGTTGCTATCCGGCCAGGCCGGGAAGCTTATTTAGTGATTTGCGCGTGCATTTCCTGAACCGAAATCACCTTCTCGGTGGCGTCAGCGTTCAGCGCCATCGCGGTGGCAAAGCCGCCGTTCAGGGTGGTGTCGTAATGCACTTTGTACTGCAGCGCGCTGCGGCGAATCAGCTTGGAGTCTTCAATCGCCTGGCGACCTGCGGTGGTGTTGATGATGTAGGTATATTCGCCATTCTTGATGCGGTCCTGAATGTGCGGACGACCTTCATGCACCTTGTTCACCAGACGCGGGTTAATGCCCGCTTCACCCAGCACAATCGCCGTACCGTGAGTCGCATCCAGCTCGAAGCCAAACTTCAGCAGCTTCGCCGCCAGGTCAACCACGCGCGGTACGGTACGCGCCGCACGCGGGTTGACCTCAATCAGATAAACTTCGTTATCTTTCACCGCGAACTGGACGTTCATCAGGCCGCGAACCTGCAGCTCGAAGGCCAGCTTCTGCACCTGCTCGCGCATCACATCCTGAATCTCTTTGCTCAGGGTGTAGGCCGGCAGGGAACAGGCGGAGTCGCCGGAGTGGACGCCTGCCTGCTCGATATGCTCCATGATGCCGCCAATCAGCACCATTTCGCCATCGCAGATGGCATCGACATCCACTTCAATCGCATCGTCGAGGAAGCGATCCAGCAGCACCGGCGCGTCGTTGGAGACGCTGACCGCGGTCTGGAAGTAGCGGCGCAGATCCTGCTCGTCATAGACGATCTCCATCGCCCGGCCGCCGAGCACATAAGACGGACGCACCACCAGCGGGTAGCCAATCTCTTTCGCTTTCTCTACCGCCTGCTCAATGGCGGTGACGGTGGCGTTCGCCGGCTGCTTCAGCTTCAGACGGTCAACCGCGTGCTGGAAGCGCTCACGGTCTTCCGCCCGGTCGATAGCGTCCGGACTGGTACCGATAACCGGCACGCCGGCAGCTTCCAGGGCACGAGCCAGCTTCAGCGGGGTCTGGCCGCCGTACTGGACGATAACGCCTTTTGGCTTCTCGATGCGCACGATTTCCAGCACGTCTTCCAGGGTCACCGGCTCAAAATACAGACGGTCGGAGGTGTCGTAGTCGGTAGAGACGGTTTCCGGGTTACAGTTGACCATGATGGTCTCGTAACCGTCCTCGCGCAGCGCCAGCGAGGCGTGTACGCAGCAGTAGTCGAATTCGATACCCTGACCGATACGGTTCGGGCCGCCGCCGAGGACCATGATTTTATCGCGGTCAACGGACGGGTTGGACTCACACTCTTCTTCATAAGTGGAGTACATGTAGGCGGTATCGGTAGCAAATTCCGCAGCGCAGGTGTCCACGCGCTTGTAGACCGGGTGCAGGTCATACTGGTCGCGCAGCTTGCGGATTTCCGCTTCCCGCACGCCCGCCAGCTTCGCCAGACGCGCATCGGCAAAGCCTTTACGCTTCAGGGTGCGCAGGAAGTCAGCGTCGAGGCCGTTGATGCCCACTTCCGCCACTTTCTCTTCCAGACGGACCAGCTCTTCAATCTGTACCAGGAACCAGCGGTCGATGTTGGTCAGGTTGAAGACGCCGTCAACCGAGAGGCCCGCGCGGAACGCGTCAGCGATATACCAGATACGCTCAGCGCCGGCATCTTTCAGCTCGCGGCGGATTTTGGTCAGCGCTTCCGGGTCGTCGAGGCTCACTTTCGGGTCGAAGCCGGTAGCGCCCACTTCCAGACCGCGCAGCGCTTTCTGCAAGGATTCCTGCTGGGTACGGCCAATCGCCATCACTTCGCCGACAGACTTCATCTGGGTGGTCAGACGGTCGTTGGCGCCGGCGAATTTTTCAAAGTTAAAGCGTGGGATTTTAGTGACCACGTAGTCGATGGACGGTTCAAAGGAAGCCGGGGTGCGGCCGCCGGTGATGTCGTTCATCAGCTCGTCAAGGGTATAACCTACCGCCAGCTTGGCTGCCACTTTAGCAATCGGGAAGCCGGTGGCCTTAGAGGCCAGCGCCGAGGAGCGGGAGACGCGCGGGTTCATTTCGATAACGATCAGGCGACCGTTTTTCGGGTTGACCGCGAACTGCACGTTAGAGCCGCCGGTTTCGACGCCGATTTCACGCAGCACCGCCATCGAGGCGTTACGCATGATCTGGTACTCTTTGTCGGTCAGGGTCTGCGCCGGGGCAACGGTGATGGAGTCACCGGTGTGGATCCCCATGGCGTCGAAGTTTTCGATGGAGCAGACGATGATGCAGTTATCGTTCTTATCGCGCACCACTTCCATCTCGTACTCTTTCCAGCCGATCAGCGATTCATCGATCAGCAGTTCGTTGGTCGGAGAGAGATCCAGGCCGCGTTCGCAGATTTCTTCGAACTCTTCGCGGTTATAGGCGATACCGCCGCCGGTGCCGCCCATGGTGAAGGACGGACGGATGATGCACGGGAAACCAACGTCGGCGGCAACCGCCAGCGCCTCTTCCATCGTGTGGGCGATACCAGAGCGCGCGGTGTCGAGGCCGATTTTTTTCATTGCGATATCGAAACGGCGACGGTCTTCGGCTTTATCAATCGCATCGGCGGTGGCGCCAATCATGGTCACGCCGAATTCAGCCAGGACCCCCTGACGCTCCAGCTCGAGCGCGCAGTTCAGCGCCGTCTGGCCGCCCATGGTCGGCAGCACCGCATCCGGGCGCTCTTTTTCGATGATTTTACGCACCACTTCCCAGTGAATCGGCTCGATGTAGGTGGCATCGGCCATTTCCGGGTCGGTCATGATGGTCGCCGGGTTAGAGTTCACCAGGATAACGCGGTAGCCCTCTTCGCGCAGCGCTTTACA
>PPYF01670763.1_pt1 | contig 23177 bp, 13 predicted proteins | sample 1559871 | NCBI WGS metagenome assembly PPYF01 (sample SAMN08240021, study PRJNA423297) | Human gut metagenome, whole genome shotgun sequencing project.
GGCCAATCTGTCAGAATACAATGGGTGAAGCGATATTAATCAGGGTGCTCACTACTGACCACCCTGCAATATCCGATGTAGCACTATAAATGTCTACTACGGCATGCACCTGGTCATTTTTGATTTCTACTCTTTGCGTATCTCCCACAAATCCGGGAGTAGACTGTATGGATACCTGCATGTTCTCCGGACCGACAGAAGCTCGTGAGGAGGCCACTGTCACATTCACTTTGGTTGGAAAGAGGCGGATAGCTTCTGCAGCACTACCGGAGAAGACGGTACGTTGTTCCGTTTGCAAAGAATCATCATAAACGGGAGTTCCTTTGAGTGCATTAGGACCTTTTTCATTGAAGAAGCGGGCCGTCGTATTTCCCATCAGAGAGGCAGTTTTTAAAACATCGAATCCACCGGTAGCTCCGGATGCGATATAGACCCGTGTACCATTTGCCTTGGCGGTTTCTGCCACTTCCCGATAGAATACTTCGTCTGCCAAAGCACCGATAGACAAAGTAATGACAGACGTTCCGTTTCTCAATGCCGGCAAAGCCAATTCCCTCATGGCGGCAGGAGAGGCCGATTCTACCAGATAATCAGGCTTTAATGCCAATAACTCTTCCAATGTGGCGCAAGCAATGCAAGGCTTGCCATGTTGCTGCATTTTATTTACGATGTGTGCTGCCTTTGATGCCGTACGCGAATAGACACCTACCAGATGATAATCTGCTAATAAGCCTTTGACGACTGCATCCGCAACGATTTCTGCAAGTCGTCCACATCCTACAATGACTAATTTTTTCATGCAACAAAGATAATACTTTTATTGGTAAGAGCTTTAGTTGCTGATATTGTATTCGAATATCAGATAACACACTAACAGGTACAGGATAAGGAACAATAAAGTTCCGATTCTCATTTTCAGCTCTTTCCGGGTAGGATGCAACCATTTTATAATCCGTGTGCGCAGGGTTTCGGGCGGATGTCTGAATAATCCTGCAAGTTCCTCAAAGGTCTTGCAGGCGTAGACTGTCCGCCTGAAATCATCCCTGCTGCCCCAACCTTCCTCTCTGAACCATCGGGTTTTGGGGTATCTTTCCGCTATCCGGTCTTGCAGCTGCTGCAAGGAGAAAGATTCGGGATTGTCTTCGTATTCCTGTTCGTAGTATATCATGCCTGTGAATCCATGTATACCTTTCTCTTTCCAAAAGACATAGATCCTGTTGTCGTTCGGACTGGACCAAAATATCGGGTATTTTAATTTTGCTTTCATCGTTATTCCGGAACAGGATGATTCATGTATAAGTGCTGCTTTATATTTATATCAAGGCTCTTTACATCAGGACTCTTCGATGGGTAATGCCACTTTCAGATTCGGATAACAGTCGCCCAGGCGTTTTAGAAAATCATTGGCAATGACAATGGCCTTTACCGTTTCTTTCGCGTCTACCGGAGTTTCGGGAATGTCCGTGAAAATCAGGCAGGAATAAAGGATGAGTTCAATCGCTTTTCCGTCTGTCTGCAAAGAGAGCTTATAGGCTTTTACATTTTTGCCGCGTGCCTGGGCTTGTGCTTTTATCTGTCCCTCCAAAGGATATACGGTGAGTCTGGAGTTTTTGAGTTGCGTGGGTTCGAATATCAGATGTTTGTCTATTTCACCATCGGTGTCCGTGTCGAACAGGTGCAGCTTATCACCGCTTAATACCAGATATTTGGGAGTTGCCACGGTGGTGAAACGCACGGTTCCCAAAGTAGCCATTCCTTTCAGTTTATCTTTTACCCCGTCTTTGAGGGCGTCTACCATATTGTGTTCGGTGTTGGCATAGTTGAAAGCGTCGATAGGGTTTTGCTCCATCGCTTTTTTCAGAAAGGGGAGTTCGGATGTCAGAAATTGGTTCTTATATAGTGTCGCATTTTCAAATTCTGCTTTGAAATCGGTGCTGTCTACTGTCTGAACCTGTTGGGATATTTTGCTTTTTGTATAAAACCAATATCCCAAAAACAGGATAATGAAGACAATCGGAATAAGCGAATAGATGTTCATGAGTTTTATTTTTAGGTATCCGTACTATTTTTCTTCTTCCTCGTTGTTGTCCTTCTCTTTTTTCACTATGCCCAGAAGCCCCAGGATAAAGTCTTTCAGGTAGGATAATAGGCCTATGACTATCAATGCAGCAAAACCGTAGAAAAGAAGGCGGCCACCCCATTTGTCCCAGAATGTAGGTTCGGGGATGAGGCTGCTAAGTTCTTCTACATTCAGGTCCTGCCGGATTGCTTCGGCATATTCGTCGGAGATGTCATAGTACGTATCGGGTTTTGATTCGGAAAAGAGTACGAGCGTACGTTTGCCGTCTTTCTCGATATATCCTAAATCCAGATGAGTGCCTTCGTCCGTCTTATAATAAGAACTGTCGGGGAGGGTAGCTACTTTCGGGATGTCGTTACTTACAGGAATCCTGATTCTGCGTGCTTCGGCATTACTGCTCATCAAAAGACCGGCTATGACGGTCAGAATAAATAAAATCTTTTTCATAATCATTGTAATTTAACGTGTTAATAACTGATAGAGGAACAGCGTCTGACTGTTTTCTTTGTTTGTAATAATTTACTTTATATGCTTTTTTGATTTAATTGAGAGTTAAATTCCGCACGGTGTTATTTTTCCAGATAAAGCTGAAACAATCATCCATATCTTCTCTGACGAATGTAATTTCCCAACCGTCATTGTCCTTGTCGGATGGATTTATCGCTTCCGGATAAAAATGATCTTGCCAGGAAGCATATATTTCTTCTTTATGTATCAGGCGGCTTTCATTAGGCAATATACTGTCTAATCGGGCAGTTATGGATGCCCAATTTTTCAGTAATGCCCGTAATTCTAACAATTGTTGTGGTGACGGCGATGAAGCATCGCCATCCATTGCAATGACCGTTTCCGCAGAATAAGATGGCAGTTGAAGGGTGGTAAACCAGTTGTAAAGGTCATTCTGCCACCAATCACAAACTTTGCCGGAAAAGACGCCTAAATCTTCCACCTTGTATTCTTTTCTCGTTCCCAGTAAAATAGTTACCAGTGTTTTGAAAAATCCCTTTCTTTTCCGCTGTTTGTCTACTTCCATATAGTGCTTGTTTTATTACATTATAACTACCATTCTTTGAATGATAGTGCCAAAGTTATAAAACTATTTTGAAAAAGTGAACGGTCGTTTCTTTTTTATCTTTTTTTTGCATAGATAACCTAGGTGGAAGGGATATGGTATGTATTGAATAATACAGTCTAGCTTTTTAATAAGGAGTAAATAGCATGTAAATGTTTGGAGAGCAGCTGGGTATCCAATCCACCCAGGAATGCCATTTCAAAGGACAGTCCCATGTAAACCTGCCGGAACATAACTACTGCTTCTTCAACGTCTACATCCTTTTTCAGTTCTCCTGTTTGTACCGCGCTTTGGATGGCGGCACACCAGTAAGCATAATCGCTGGCTACGAGATTATGGAGCTTTTCTTTGGCGTCAGGATCATATTGGATCACTTGAAACAGAAAATGAAAATATTGGGCGTGGTATGAAAACTTTTCTGGTGCCACCTTATCTGCACCTATCAGCTTGCCCAGCATATCCATCGTCCGTTGTACACCTTTCACGTATTCGTCTATAAATTCGGCAAACGTACCGTTTGTTTCGGTGAATTTATTTCGTGGATTTTGCGTGCTGAACCAAAACCTGTCCACTACGGCAATGAATAGTTCCTGTTTGTTCTTGTAGTATTTGAATATGCCGGCTTTCGACATTCCGAGCATCTTTCCAAGTTCCGCAAAACTGGCTTTTTCATAGTTTACGGACATAAACAGTTTGAAGGCGCTTATCAGTAATTCATCACGGGTAATTTTCATTTTATAGCAGTGTTTTACATTTTTCAATCCCGAAAATACTATATTATTCCCACACGAGCTATACTATAGGCTATAGATTAACAAAAATAAATTAGCGAACAACTTTCGTACTGTTATCATTATGATGTAATATAGAAAGACAAGTCATAGTGCAGGAATCCGGAGTGAAAGACTTCATCCCCATCCATGACCGCCTTCGGGAAATATATACATGGTTGCGGGGGCATTGATACTTTTCAATTTCTGTTATTTCATTACTTGTCAGTGGATTCGCCTACCATAGTTTTATAATTTTTGAGCATTCATAGTTGTACATGTAAATATCAGTAAAGTGCTTAGCACTAATAATTGATGCTTTCTTATCATGTTAATCAAATATTGAATATTAGAGTTGAATAAGAAGTTTAAGATTATAGAGTTATACTTTATTCTTTGTAAATAAAAGGTTTTGTTTTAATTAGGATGATACAGGCATTTATCGTATACGAATATAAATATTTCTTTATGATAGACTGTTCTTCTTTTTAATTTGTACGCTATTTATAGTCGGATTACAAAGAATTTCCCTATATTTGTTATGTTAATCTATGAGATTTTTCATTAATGTCCTGTCTACTAAGAAACTTCAATATTTCAAAGAACAATTTTTTATATTTTAATAAGACAGTAATGTGGTATTATAAGATATAGCTATATTATGAAGAACCTGAAAATAATAATTTTTATACTGCTTATCATTCTTCCTTTCCCAGTCTTTGCCAGCTATGAGCATTTTAAAGTTTGGGATATGTCGGATGGGTTATCGAATAATACAGTAAAATCTATTACCCAAGATCATCTGGGATTTATTTGGCTGGGAACGTTTGACGGACTGTGCAAATTTGACGGAGTCGATTTTACCATCTTCAGACATGATCTTCAGGACAGTTTGTCTATCATAAATAATCATGTGGAAGTCGTGGCTTCGGTGAGAGATGAGCTTTGGGTAGGAACCGAACAGGGATTGAATCTTTATTCTTATAAAGAGAATAATTTTCGTTTGTGTGAATGGATTCTTCCGACAGGTGAAAGACAAAAGATAACGGAAAGCATCAAAAATATCGTAGTGAATCAAGGGAACGTTTTTGTGTTGACCTTTTCGCATGAACTATTGGTGCGTAAAAAGGGATGTGTCTTTGAACCGTGTGACTATAAAAAGAATATAGAATGGCTGTCTATTTCAGGCTATAAAGAGGGATTATTGATCGGACATGCCACTGATGGTTTGTATGTCATTGATCCCGACGAAATGAGGATTCAGGCTCATTTTCCGTTTGATTCAAAGGTACTGAGCGACTGTCTGTATTACAGCGCGAATAAAGATATGATTTTTCTTGGTTTTGGCATAGGCTATCCAAGTCTCGCTTTTAGGATGAACAAGGAGAATAGCCTTGAAAAGTTGGAAGCCAGGATACCGTCAAGCGTAAAGACAATTGTCGACTATAAAGATGAGACATTGTTTGGAACAGATGGAAACGGGCTGATGGTTTTTAATGAAGAAGGATGCTCCGGCATTTCTTCGGGAGAAAGCGATATGAGCAGTGATGCCATTTATTCGTTATTTGTAGATCGGGGACAGAATCTTTGGATCGGTACGTACCGGGGAGGTCTGAATGCGAGTTCGGAACATTACGACTGGTTCCAGTCTTTTTGCGTACAAAATAAAAAACTCTCGTATGATATGGTAACCGCTGTCATTTCTCAAAAGGAAAGGTTGTATGTGGGACTGGATGGCGGAGGACTGAATATTTATGATATGAAAAATGACAAGCTGCTGAAATATACAACGCATAATAGTGGCATTTCGGGTGACAATCTTTTGTCGTTATCAGTAGATGAAGAGTTTGCCTGGTTGGGAATATACGGTAAGGGACTCAGTCGCTATTCACTGTCCGGTCATACATTTAAGAATTATGCGTTGCCATCGGTTAATGGTAAAGAGAGTGCAAATAGAATATGGCAGATTAGGGACGATGGTGAGGGTAATATATGGATTATAGCCGAGGATGTTTACTGTTTCCATAAAAAGAGCGAGACATTCACTGTGGTTGACAATTTGAGTAACCTGAATGCTTTGAATATTATATTTGAAGGAGATGCGATCTGGCTTTGTACCATGGGACATGGACTCTATAAATTTGACCGGAAGACGACAGAACCTCTTGAACATTACTTTAAAGAATCGGAAAAGATACCCATCCCCGGTAATATGATACGGTATATGTTCATTGATTCCCGGAATCAGGTATGGTTCTCGATAGAATATGCCGGTTTATACAAATTAGACCAAAGTTCCGGGCGAGTCATTCCGTATGGAGTTGAAAGTGGCCTGACAGATACAAATGTAGTGGGGATGCTGGAAGATAAGTCCGGTTATTTATGGGTGAGTACATATAATGGCTTGTTCCGCTATAATCCTGTCAATGGAAAGTTTATTCGTTTTGGTAAGGAAGACAACCTCACTTCTACCCAATTCAATTATAACGCGTGTTTTCAGGAGGGGGATACAATGTATTTTGGAAGTACGGGAGGTTTATTCAGTTTCAAACCGGAAGATATTAAGTATGACGGTGAACAGGTTAATCATGTGTATTTCACCAGTCTTGAACTGTTGAATCATGAGAATAAAATTGTGAGTCTCTATGGCATGCAACCGGAGAATATATACTTGTCATACGATCAGAACTTCTTTACGATTCACTTCTCAACACCGGAGTTGATTTCTCCTGATAAGGTACAATTCTCTTGTTATATGGAAAATTTCGAGAATGGCTGGTCTGAAATCTCCCATGTCCGGCAGGTTTCCTATACTAATATTCCTCCCGGAGAATATTATTTTTACGTCAAGGCTTCCGACAATGAAGGTCAATGGACTGATAAAGCATCTTGCCTGAAGATTATTATCACGCCCCCTTGGTGGAAAACCACTTGGGCTTTGTTTCTTTGGGGCATACTAATCCTGGGACTAATCATTTTTATATTCTGGTTATACCGTCATGAATTGAATATAAAACATTTGGTACATTTGAATGAGATAGAGAAGAAAGCGGCTAAAAATATCAACGAGGCAAAGCTGAGTTTTTATACGAATATTACGCATGAACTGCGTACGCCTATTTTTTTGATAACCTCTCCTTTGGAAGAGCTTCTGACGAGCAAGGAGGGCAGAGGTCCGGTTTCGGTTCCTAAGTCTTTCTTGGTGGGTATGTACAGGAATGCTATGAAACTGAACAAGCTGATTAGCCGGATTATTGACTTCCGTAAACTGGAGTCCGGAAAGTTGAAACTTGAGCCGCAATCACTGAACTTGGTTGCTTTCTGTAAAGACTTGACCGTGGATTATGAAGCTCTGTGTCAGCAGAAGAATATTATTTTTCATTTCTTGCCGTCACGGACGGTCATTCGTGTCGAATTTGATCCCGAAAAGATGGAGATTCTTTTGTCCAATCTCATTTCCAATGCTTTTAAATATACTCCGGAAGGAGGGAAAATCGTATTATCTATCGATGAAACGGACGAAAAAATAACGTTAGTGGTTGAAGACAATGGCATCGGCATTAAAAAAGAATTTCAGGATGCTATATTCGAACGTTTTTTTCAGGTAGAAAATACCGAAATCTTTTCAACGGGGGATGGTATCGGACTTTCCTTTGTGAAACATCTGGTCGAACTACATGATGGGACGATACACGTGGAAAGTGAATTGAATAAAGGTGCTAAATTTATAGTTGAACTTCCAAAAAAAGAAAGAGGGGATGAACCTGTTTCTTCGGAAGAAGAAATTATCATTGTGCCGAAATCTGAGAAAGACAATGCGTACGTGTCTTTAGCGGTAGAATCGGCTTCTTCGCCGGCAGCACCTCACACCTTATTGATAATAGATGACGAGAGTGAGATACTCGATATGCTGGAGCGCTTTTTAAGCGGTGATTTTAAGATATTGAAGGCAAGTAATGGTATGGATGGACTTTCTTTGGTGCAGACCGCATTGCCTGATATCATAATCTGCGATGTGATGATGCCTAAAATGAGTGGGACGGATTTCCTGCAATTGATGAAAGGAGATAAGAAACTGGCTCATATTCCTGTCATTATGTTGACTGCCAAAACTTCAGAGGAAGACCAAATGGTGGCTTTTGATTGCGGTGCGGATGCTTATCTGACCAAACCGATTTCATTAAAATATCTCCGTAAACGTATCGATCAACTGTTGGCGCGTGTAGAATCGGCAGAGATGGTGAACTCATTGGCGAAAACGGAAAAGAAATACTCGAAAGAAGAGCAGAAGTTCCTGTTGAAGTGCCGGGAAGTTATTGATAATAACCTGAATAATTCCAATTTTGAGATAATGGCTTTTGCGGAACACATGGGGATGAGTCATTCCACCTTGTACCGTAAAATAAAAGGGATGACCGGAATGACTGTTGTTGAATTTATAAATGAATACCGGCTGTTCAAAGCCGTTCAATATTTTAAGGAAGGCGAGACGAATATTGGTACGGTATGCGCTAAATGCGGATTCAATGATGTGAAACATTTCCGTGATCTTTTCAAACGTAAGATGAATATGACTCCCAAGCAATATGTGCTTAGTTTATAGCCGGATCTGATTATTTGATTCACTTATTCACGACGGATTCTTCCGAATCGCCCAATAGCCGAATTTCACCCTAAAAAAGCCGAATTTCTCCCCTTTCAGGCAATGCATCCTGTTTAGTTTTGCGACAAAACGAGGGTGCAATGCCTTGAATAGTTAATTTAAAAATCAGTTTTATGGAAAAACATTTTTTCTTTATTTCGTTAAGGAAGACTTTATTCCTGACAGCGACATTTGTTTTATTAATAGGAAACACGCAGCCTTCCTATGCAATGCTAGGAGTAGACGAGGAGTTGCAGGTTATGCAGAACGGCATAGTCAAGGGACGAATCGTCGACACAAACGGAGAAGCGGTGATTGGAGCCAATGTAAAGTTAAAAGGAAGCAATCAAGGAACTATTACTGATGTGGATGGAAACTTTTCTTTGGAAAATGTATCGGGAGATATCCTAATTGTATCTTATATTGGCTTTGAAGAGCAAGAAGTTGCCATTAAAGGGCGGAAGTATGTAAAAGTCATATTGAAAGAGAATTCGCAGCTTCTTGATGAAGTCGTTGTAGTGGGATATGGCGCACAGAAAAAGGTGAATCTGACTGGAGCAGTGGCGAGTCTTGATGTGAAACAACTAGAGAGTCGACCTATTACCAGTGCTTCGCAGAGTCTGGCAGGTAAGATAGCAGGTGTACATATTGCACAATCGTCCGGTATGGCAGGTGCTGACGGTGCGCAGATCACCATTCGCGGACTTGGTACGTTGAATAATACTTCTCCTCTTATCTTGATTGACGGGGTTATTTCTCCGAATATGGATGTAGTAAATCCAGCGGATATTGAAAGTATTTCTGTCTTGAAAGATGCTGCGTCGGCTTCTATTTACGGTTCGCAGGCCGCAAATGGTGTTGTACTGGTCAGCACTAAGAAAGGAAAAGGAGAAGGGAAGTCAACTTTTAATGTAAGTGCAGGTCTTTCCTGGTCTCAAATGACCAACCAGAGTAAGCCGGACATGGTGACGGACCCGGAAACATTTATGCTCCTTATGAATGAGGCACGAATCAATTCCGGATTGGAAGCGGCCTTTCCGGATGAAGTAATTGAAAGATACCGTACACCCAAATTCAGGGATGCGTGTTCTACTGATTGGTTTGATCAGATTTTCCGAACGGCTACTACCCAGGAATACAATATGAGTGCAAGCGGTGGAAATAATAAGACCAAATATTACTTTTCTTTAGGCTATATGGACCAGGGCTCTATAGCATCCAGTGGTAACTATAAACGGCTTACTGCCCGTCTAAACCTGGATACTTATGTACTTCCCAAATTAAAGATCGGAGCATCTATTGGTTATACTTACGGCGATCAGCGCACTCCGAACGGAAGTGTGGATGAGGTCTTTGCGCTTGATCTGATGCGTGCCAACCCTCTGAATCCGGCCTATAACTCAGACGGTACGATTGCAATGCCTGATAATACGACTTTGTCCTATACAGGGCAAGTGCAAGGAGAGAATCCGTTGACCAAGATGCTTTACAATGAGATTCATCAGAAAAACAATAATATTTATGGTAATGCTTTCTTGAGTTGGGATATTCTTCCTGAACTGAAAGTGTATGCATATCTCAATGCAAACGTGCAATTAAGAGATTATAGCGAATGGAAAGGCTGTCCGGAGGTTAAAAACTGGCGATATGAGGAACTGCTCGCGGAAGGTGCAGATATGGATGATGTGATTAGTGACGGTTATTATGGAAACGGAAGTTTGAAGATGTCGTCAGCCAGGGATTACCGGATTAACCCGTATGTTCAGATGGAATATTCCAAGTCAATCGGCAAACATCATATGAGAGCTATGGTTGCTGCCAGTTATGAAACGACCAATTATGATTATTTTGATACATCCAGGGGGAAGTATATCTCCAATTATGTGCATATTCTTGATTCGGGAGATCCTTCAACGGTGCAAAATAGCAGTAGTATGACCCAATATGCCATTCTTTCCCAATTCGGACGTGTGAACTATGATTTTGCCGACAAATATCTTTTCGAATTCAATCTGCGTCGTGACGGTTCTTCCAGGTTTGGTTCCAATTTCAAATATGGTATATTCCCTTCTTTCTCTGTGGGATGGGTGTTGACACAGGAGAATTTCATGAAAAAGATTCCTACGATTAACTTTCTGAAACTGCGTGCTTCCTGGGGACAGCTTGGCAACCAGTATAGTAGCGATAATTTCCCTTATATTGCCAAGATCGGCTATGACGGTAATTATGTGTGGGGGAATGAGGTGGCAACGGGTGTTGTTCCTACTTCCTATGGAAATCCGGATATTCACTGGGAGACTACCAATGTGACGAATATAGGTTTTAATCTTCATCTGTTCAATTCGGAACTGGTATTGGAAGGTGATTACTTTATGCGTAAGACAAAAGACATTTTATTCGATACGCCATTGCCGTACGAGACAGGATTCAAATCGGTGTTAACCAATCTGGCAGAAGTGCAAAACAGCGGTTTTGAATTATCGGCTACTTATCAGAAGAGGTTGAAAGACTTCCATTTCTCCATTGGTGGTAATATGTCACATATTCAAAATAAGGTCAATGCCATAGACCCCGGAATGACCGGAGAGACCGACCGTCATATTAGTGGTAATAAAATTACGACTCGTAATAAATCGATGAATTCCTATTATATGTTGAAATGGACCGGCAAGATTTATCAGACTCAGGAAGAAGTGGATAACTCTCCCCATGTGAAAGGAGCAGGACCGGGTGACTTGGTATTTGAAGATATCAGCGGTCCTGAAGGAAAACCGGATGGAGTGATTGATGCCAATGACCGTCAGATATTGGGAACGGAATACCCGGCATGGACATTTGGTGCAAATTTATCATTTGGGTATAAAGGTATAAATATCAGTGCCGATTTTCAGGGGATTGCAGATGCTTATACTTATGGAACATGCGAATATTATACTCCGACATTCCAAGGTTCCAATTTTGGCCAATATTGGACGAAACGTTGGACACCGGAGCATCCGAGTGAGACAATCCCACGTTTGTGGGTTGAAAGTGGTCCTAATGTTGACTACGCTAACAGTTATTTTCTGATGGATAGAACTTATCTACGTTTGAAGAATCTGGTTTTGAGCTATGACTTGCCGTTGAACATCATCCGAACATTGAAAATGGAGAAAATGAGAGTATATGTTTCTGCTTCCAATTTATTCACCTGGACGAAGAAAGGTTACCGGGGACTGGATCCGGAACGTTCCAACGGCGCGGGTGAACGGGGGGGGATTCCGCAAGCGATGACAGTGAAAATGGGTATTGATTTAACTTTCTAATAACTGAAACAGTATGAAAAAAATATATGTATTGCTTTTGTCCGCTTTCTCGTTTATCATGTTGAGCGGGTGTAATGATTGGATTGAACTGGAACCGAAAGATACGGTGGCTAATGAGAATTTCTTTAAGACAAAAGATGATTTTGACCAGGCTGTGACAGGTTTATATTCTATGCTTCGCCCGTTGGATGATGAAGCCAAAGACGGAGCGTATTTTGGAAATCTGTATTGGGAAGTTTGCGCAGACGTATGCATGTATAAGAATAGTTGGACGCAGCCCTGGTTTGATATATCACGGGGTGAATTGAAATCCGTGACCGACAATATCGCATCTTTATATCAGAAGGTGTATGCGGCTATTTCTTGGTCGAATACGATCATTGAACAGATAGAGGCCAAGCAATCGGAGTTTCCCGAGGAATTTGTGAATTATGTAAAAGGACAGGCGCATTTTGTGAGGGCTATATGTTACATACGTCTGACAAGTCTTTGGGGCCCGGTTCCAATGATCGATCGTCTTTATCTTCCTTCCGAATCAAAGTTGCCGAGAAGTTCGGTCGATGATATAACGAATCAACTGATTATCCCGGATCTTAAAATAGCTGTCAGTTGCTTGGAGATGACTCCTTATAATAACAAATGGGGACTTGCCACCAAACAAGCAGCTATGGGGATGAAAGTACGCGCTTATTTGTATAACAAGGATTATGAAAATACGGTGGAAGCTGCAAAGGAATTGATGGAACTCAATAAAACCTTAGAAAATTCCATGTTCCTGGACGATTATAAAAGCATATTCGCCAACTCGAATGAGAATAATCCTGAAATATTGTTCAGCCTGAAATATGTAGCTAACGGAACCAAGCAGGGAAGTACGTTCAATACTCCTTTCGGAAGCAAAATCCCCGGGTTGCCGACAGGAAGCATGAACGGTTCATGGGCAACTGTATCTATCTTGCCGGAGTTTATTGATTCTTATCCCTTGACTGACGGCAAGACGGTGGCTAATGGATCTACGGTATATGATTCTCAGAATAAGTGGGCCAACCGTGGTCCCCGGTTCGAAAGTACGTTTTATATTGGTGGTTATTCCGTCGTGAACGGCATACCTTTCACCTCTGAATATGTGTGCGGCATTGATGCGCAGTGTGCGATAGATTATCCGTTAAATATCAACAAAGGATATATGAACGAAGATAAAAAGACAGAATGGTTGCAAGAAGACGAATCCGATTTCATTATTCTGCGCTATACCGACGTGCTGTTGATGTATGCCGAAGCGAAAACGATGCTCGGGAATATAGACCAGTCTGTATTTGATATCTTGGACGCAGTGAGAGACCGTGCCGGAATAGCACACGTGGCTCATACAACAGATCCGACGGCAATGATGAAAATCATTCAGGATGAACGGAAATGGGAGTTTGCTTTTGAAGGATTGAGATACTTTGATATTCGTCGCTGGGGGATAGCTGCCGATGTGATTAATTCGATCACTTCCGACGAACTGTATAACTTTGGTTCGCACAAGGTATTTGTTGCACCTGCCAATTATCTATGGCCTTTGCCGCAGGAAGCTACTGATGCCAATCCTAATCTGCTCCCCAATAATGAGGGATATTAATTTGAAACAAGAAGTAAACCAGTAAATAATAAGTAAATAATGAAACATATTATACATATCATAGTTTTGGCTGTTATTACAGTTGTATACATAAGCTGTGAAAAGGAAGATTATGCTCTTCAGCGTTTGAGTGCTCCTGCACAATTGACTGCCAGTCGCGGTGATACCTCGGTTTTCCTGAAATGGACTAAAGTGGAAGATGCTTCTTTTTATACATTGGTCAGAGGATTGAAAGTGATTGCTGATAGTTTGACGGTTGAATCTTATGAAGACGACTCTGCTCCTGATACATTGACTGAATATCGCATTTATGCTGTGGACAGTCAAGGATGGCGTTCGGCTACTTATGCGGTAGATTCGGGCTATTTGGGAATCCCTGACGGCATTGAACCCCGTGTTCCTGCCAAGTTACAGGCATCCGATACTAATATTGAAGGCTGTTTGTTATCCTGGACTGCGGGGCGTTTTGCCACTTCGTATAAAGTGTATAAAAATGGCGCGTTTTATAAAGAGGTGACAAACAAGGAGTTCCTGGATTATGCCGCTTCAGTGACGGGTGCTGAATATACTGTATATTCGGTCAACCGCAATGGTATGTCGAAAGGCATTTCCGTGACCGGCAAAAAGGCTTATCAATGTCTCGACGATTATGAAACCTACGAGATCGGAAGTGTGATTGAACCATGGACGTTTATTCAAGACCGCATCGGATATTATACAGAGGGGAATCCGGTTGTAACCAATGAAAGACCTTTCAACGGAACTAAATCATTAAGCATTAAAAAAGGAAAAATAGAGTTGATGTTCGACTGGGGCGGAGTGTGGAATGACGGTTATTATATCATAAGTTTCATGACTTATAAGGCATCTGGACCATTCAAACTTTATTCGGATTTTGGCATTGATGATACGGTTCAGGGTGCGGGCGAATGGGTGAAATATAACTATCGGACTGGTCTGCTGAAAGCCGGAGATAAATTCAAGATGGTGATAGATTCGAGAGAGGATGACGTCATTCTCTATGTGGATAATTTGTCAATAGAATACGTAAAAGAATAGTTCTATTTTGATGATACGGACATGAGAATATTATATCGCTATTTATTATCTATAGTTTTCTTTCTATCCAATGCTCCGGATATTGGTGCATCGGTACAACTCTTTCCGGCTGATAAGGAGAATAATTGTATGCGTGAATTATGTTCACGCATACATCCGATACTCTATCCTTATCCGGTTGAGCCGATGGAATATCCTGAATATTCCCGGCGTCCTTATCCGGCTCTTTCCTGGAGTGATTTCGGTCATCGGACCCAATTCGTAGCCGGGCGGAATGTTCCGTTAAACGAAGCTGAACTGGCTGATGTTCCGGGGCTGGTATACCGGCCCGGCGCTTCATTCTTAAAGGACCGGGAGTTTACGGGAAAGCTGCAATATATAGGAAAGCATGGGATGTATCTTCACAACATAGGCGGGTATGGGCCGGGAAGTCCTTTTTATGGGAGTTTTGGCGAATATATCGTGGCGGAGTGGCAAACGGAGCAAATCAAAAAGTACCTGGGACGTCGGTTTACCGGATTTGATGTAGGAGAGCAGGATGGCCGGTTTAACTTTACCTATAAACAGATAATGGAACCATACATTCCGGATCGCAGAAGGCAGTATCTTGCTTCCCAGCCTTATTTTGACCGTGTCGCAGCCGATTTGGGAAACTGGTGCAGTTCGTTGAGTGTCCTGTGGTACTGGCATTACATTTTGAAAGAAGGATATACGATTCTTGCAGGGGCGGAAACACAGAATAAGATTACCAACGGACAGGTACAATACATGCATTTGCGCGGAGCGGGAAAACAATACGGTATCTTGTGGTTCGGTGATGTATCGGTCTTTGATACATGGGGGTATAAGAATTACTCTCGGGACGAGAAATACGAGCGTGTGAATAAAGGAGGAAGTTTATCGTTGTTTAAACGTTCTTATTATACACAGTATATGTATAATGCAACGATACTCAGCATGGAGTCGGGATGGTGCGAAGGGCATTTTGCCAATAACAAGGGAGAGTTGACTCCTATTGGTAAAATGCATACCGATTGTGCGAATTTTGTAGAGAAGTATGGACAGCCGGGCAGTATGGTTACACAAATCGCTTTACTCAATGATTTCTATTCAGGTTGGATGCCGGCAGACCATATCGCAGGCCGGTTTCAGGTTTGGAACGGAATGGATTATGAAGCAGGTGATTTTCTGACGGATGCGATGATAAGTCTATTTTTTCCGAACTATGAACGGAGTGGCTTTTTCCATGATGAAACGGGAGCTATGTGTGAGACTCCTTACGGAGAGAATGCGGATATATTGCATAGTGACGCACGTGTGGAAGTGATGAGACAGTATCCTGTCATGGTGGCTGCCGGAAACCTTTTCAGTGGTGGAATGGAGTTAGCGGATAAAGTGAAAGAGTATGTTCACGAGGGCGGTACTTTTATAGTTACGGCAGAAAATGCCGCACGTATTTGGCCGGAATGGAAAATCGATAAAAGTAGAACCGTTCCGGCTGGAGGAATTGTCAGGATAGGAGAAAATGAACTTGTAGAACGGGGGAACTTTGAACTTTATCGGGCTTCTTTGCCCGATGAGGCTCATGTCCTGGCAACGGTTGGCGGAGAGCCGGTAGTCGTTGATATTCCTGCGGGGAAGGGGCAAATTTTACTTTCGCTTACAGCTTATGGTCTGAATGCTGCTCCTTTGGAATACAACAAGCCACCTACATGGATGCAAGGCGGTTTCAACACTTTTCTAGGCAGGCCATATGGTTTACTGAATCACTTCCGGTCGATAGTGGATGCAGTATTTAAATCTGTACAATTGTTTGAAGTGGGTGAGGGACTTGGAGTAATAGTGAATTATTTGAAGAAAGGTAAATATCGGCTGGCGATTTATAACAATACGCCGGAGAGCCTGCCTTTTGCAATACGTTCGAAGATCGGTAGGATAAAAGCAATAGATGAACTTCCGACAGGAGAAAAACAGTTTCAGGCTCAGGGATATTGGCCGAATGGGAAACGGGGCGATATGGGTGGGAAAGATAATGATTCGTATATTTTTGGAGGGGATATACGTTTGTTTGACGTATCTGTTGATGAAGAGAGGGTAGAGTTGGCAGAGAAGATACAGCAGGCGAAACCTGTGAATCACCGGCTGTTGGTATTTGACGATATTTTGTTCACCAAAGAAACAATCAGATATATGCCTACCTTTTTCGATTATTTTAGCGGGATATCCGTTGAGGGTGAGAAGTTGCTACAAGCAGACAGCTACGCTTTGAAGGAACAGAATAAGTGGTTCTGCTTGCAGAAATTACAGATTACTGCGGATTTGCGGAAAGGATTTGCTTCAGGACGCTGGACGTTCGACAGTAATCGGCCGCAGTATAAGCAAACCTTGATTGAGCTGAGGGAGATAGCCGATAAACTTTCGCTTCTTTATGGAGAAGATGTACTGTTTATACCGGCAACGCCGGCAGGTTCTTCCATTCCATCTGAATTGGCAGGTTTAATTTTTCAAATAGTGAAAAGTCCGGGACAAGGTATGCTTAGTTTGGCTGGTGATGGCTATGAATTGTTTGATACACCGAGTTTGGATTGGGAAACAGTTTATGGACTTCTGAAAAATAAGTTACCTGACGCACAGCATATATCCGGTGGACAGCAATCGTCGCAACAGCATGTATTGCCCGATAATAGAAATCATATTCTGGCGTTGGACAGATATTCCAAAGGGATTCTTAGAGATATAGATAAAATTGATTGCTTTTATGACGCATTCGGCGGAGTCTGTGTGAGCGCGGAATACTTGGCTAGTTATTCATTAGACGCACTTCGTGAAGAGAAGAAGTTACTTGATGAGCGTGGTATATCTATGGTGGTCAGTTTCATAGAGGAGATAAACCATTTCCCAGGCTTGACTTTATGTGATGCCGTTCCCGAATATTATGAGAAAAGCATGGATTATTATAAGAGGATACTGGATAAAATGGGGGAATTACAAATAGGTGTGGCATTATTTACGACGCATGGTCCAGTTGAGAGTGACAAGTATCCTGCGCAAAAGGTATATGATGGGATGAAAAAGACCTTTCGTTATTTGTCGGAATATGGTGAGAAAAGGGGAGTTCGGTTGCTGCTGACTAACACACGGTTCAGGATTGCGGATACAGTAGATAAACAGATAAAAATGATACGCGAGATAGGAGAAAGTAATATCGGGATAGCTTTGAATCTCAACCATCTTTCTGAAAGTGAGTCCGATTTGTATGTACGGAAATTCCGTAAGCAGTTGAGAGAACGGTTGGGTGCAGTGATTCTGGGGGGGCCTGTTTCCTATAAACATTCGGAATACTTACCTGTCCCGAATAGTGGCAAGTCGGTTCGGGTGGCGAATGATTTGGAGGGGGTATTGTTAATTGATAAGGTTTACCCTCTTGATAGGGAGCGTGTGTATAAGGACTGCCAATATATGGGTTGGATAAAGGAATGAGATAACATCTGTATTTATAATCGGATTTGGATAGAATATTATAATAAGAATTGGATATGAAACAAGAGAAATTAATTCTTCTTTTTTTGTTGTGTTTATTAAGTGGTACCCTGTGTGCTAAAGTTCAGACAGACGAACTATGCCGGCAGAGTATCAATTTCAACCGGAATTGGAAGTATATGCAAGGTGATTATACAGGCGCCGAACGGACAGACTATGATGATAGTAGTTGGGAAACAGTTGGAATACCTCATTCCTTTAGTATTCCTTATTTTATGTCGAAAGACTTTTATACAGGCTATGGCTGGTACAGGAAGTCTTTTGAATTAACTGCGAAAGATTTGAAACAACAGCTTTTCGTGGAGTTTGACGGAGTATTTCAGGAAGCGGAAGTCTTTGTGAACGGGAAGAGGGCTGGTACACATACCGGTGGTTATACAGGTTTCTATTTTGACATATCTTCAGCAGTCCGTATGGGAAATAATGTGATTGCTGTACGCGTAAATAATATCTGGAAAGCCAATGTAGCGCCCAGGGCGGGTGAACATGTGTTTAGCGGAGGTATATACCGTAATGTCCGGCTGGTGAGAAAGTCACCTGTACATATTGACTGGTACGGTATATTTGTGACGACACCGGATTTGGCGGCGCATCAAGGCAAATCCTCGGTAGTCAGGGTTTGTACGGATATCTGTAACAAGGCGAATAAAACGATGGTATTCAAACTCCTGACGGAAGTAAAAGATGCCGAAGGTCAAATGCTTGTTTCTGTGGAGAATGAGGAGAAAGTAGAAGCTAATTCTATGAAGAAGCTCGAACAAACCACTGAAGCGATCAATCATCCTACCTTATGGCAACCTCGCCATCCTTATCTGTATAAGGTAGTCAGTTCTGTCTATCAGGGGCAAACGTTGATAGACCGGGTAGAAACTCCTTTCGGGTTTCGTTGGTTTGAGTGGACTGCCGACAAAGGTTTTTTCCTGAACGGAGAGCACTTGTTTTTCAAAGGAGTAAATGTACATCAGGATCAGGCTGGCTGGGGAGATGCCGTGACGGAAGCGGCCATGCGGCGGGATATCCTGTTGATGAAAGAGGCTGGCTTTGATCTCATCCGTGGTTCGCATTATCCTCATGCACCTGCTTTTTCGCAAGCCTGCGACGAGGAAGGTATGTTATTTTGGTCGGAAGCGCCTTTTTGGGGAATTGGAGGCTTCAGACCAGATGGTTACTGGGACTCAAGTGCTTATCCGGTAGACAGGAAAGATGAACAAGCATTCGAGGCAAGTGCTTTGCAGCAGTTGGAGGAGATGATACGTATTCATCGTAATCATCCTTCTATCGTGGCATGGAGTATGTGCAACGAAGCCTTTTTTTCTGCTCCGGAGGCGATGAAAGGGGTACGTCGGCTATTAAAAAAGATGGTCGATTTGACTCATCAGCTCGATCCGTCACGTCCCGCAGCCATTGGGGGAGCGCAACGTCCGTTGGGAGATGAGAGAATAGATAAGATAGGTGATATCGGAGGATACAATGGGGATGGAGCAACGCAGCCGGATTTTCAGAATCCGGGCATTCCGAATGTGGTGTCCGAATATGGCAGTGTGACTGCCGAACGTCCGGGCGAATATAGTCCTGGATGGGGCGATCTGCAAATGAACGATGGATGGAAAGGAATTCCGTGGCGTAGCGGACAAGCGATATGGTGTGGCTTTGACCATGGAAGTATTGCCGGCAGTCAATTGGGAAAGATGGGGATTGTTGACTATTTCCGTATTCCCAAACGCTCCTGGTATTGGTATCGGAACGAATATACCCGGGTGGCACCGCCGGAATGGGCGGGAGAAGGTATTCCTGCGCAACTGCGGTTAGAAGCATCTCGCACTGGTGATATCCTTACTGACGGCACGGACGATGTGCAATTAATGGTTACGGTTCTGAATGCAGCGGGAAAACCTGTTAGTAATTCCCCTGCGGTAGAACTGAGACTCGTTTCCGGTCCGGGAGAATTTCCAACGGGAAATATGATTCGTTTTGAACCGGACAGTGATATCCGTATCATGGACGGGAAAGCGGCTATTGCTTTTCGTTCCTATTATGCGGGAACCTCTGTGCTCGAAGCCACTTCCCCGGGACTGAAGTCGGCACGCATAGAGATAGTTTTTCAGGGAAATGAGGCTTATAAGAAAGGGCTGACTCCTGAGGTGAGAGAGCGTTCTTATGTACGTTTTGTAAGGGAGAAAAGGGAGAAAGCGGTACAGGAGTTCGGTCGGAACAATCCTACTTTCGCCAGTAGCCATCACGAAAATCAAGTAGCGGGATTTGCGGCAGACGGCAATTTGCAAACCTATTGGCAAGCATCCGAAGATGATCCCGTTCCTTTTTGGATATTGGATACGGAGAAAGAGCTTGAGTTGAAGAATATTCAGGTTCAATTTCCGAAAGAAAGTATTTATCGCTATGTCCTTGAAGTGTCGGGAGATAAAGCACATTGGACAGTCGTGTCAGACAAACAGGCTAATAGGAAAAAAGAGTCGCATGTTGCTGTGGATTTTCCTGATGCCGGGGTTCGTGCGCGCTTTGTACGTATCCGGTTTGTGAAGAAATCACCGGCAGTTATTACCGAGGTTACGGTAAGGGGAATTGTGTGCGAATAAAATAAAATTGTTGTAGTAATCGTTATATAGCTTATGTTACTGAATAGAAATCTTATCAAGAATGTTTGTGCGCTTCTGCTTTTTGCCGGACCGGTTGCGGGCGTTGAACAAAAGACAGAAACTGTTCCCATGCGACTATGGTATGACCGTCCCGCAACGAACTGGATGACCTCTGCCTTGCCTATTGGTAATGGAGAATTGGGAGCTTTGTTCTTTGGAGGTGTAGAGTGCGAGCAGATACTCTTTAACGAAAAGACCTTGTGGACAGGGAGCACTACCAGTCGTGGGGCTTATCAGAAATTTGGTGATGTATGGATTCATTTTGATGGGCAGGAAGATGTCCGGGAATATCGTCGTGAACTTTCTTTGGATGAGGCTATAGGGAAAGTGAGTTATACGTCGGCCGGAACGCATTATTTACGGGAGTATTTTGCCAGTCGTCCCGATGAGGTAATTGTGCTCAGGCTTAGTACACCGGAAGCCGGGAAGAAACTTAATTTTTCCGTCAGCCTTGCCGACGGACGTCCGGGCACCTGGCAGGAAGTCACCAAAGATGGTATCCTGTTCCGTAGAAAACTGGATTTATTATCTTATGAAGCTCAATTGAAGGTCATTAATGAAGGTGGCACGTTGGTAGCGGATAGTAATAAACTATGTGTGAATGCCGCCAATTCCGTCCTTATTTTATTGACGGCAGCGACCAATTATGATTTATCTTCTGCTACCTATGTAGGAGAAACTTCCGGGCAACTGCATAAGCGCCTGACAGACCGGCTCGCACGGGCATCTGCAAAAGGTTATGAGCAATTGAAATCCACTCACCTGAATGATTATCAATCTCTTTTCAACCGCGTCCGGTTTGATTTGAAGACTGAAATACCCTCTGTTCCCACAAATGAACTGGTACGCCTGCATAAAGAAGATCTTTATTTGGATATGTTGTATTTTCAATATGGACGATACCTGATGATCGCTTCGTCTCGTGGAATGAATTTGCCGAATAATCTGCAAGGGATATGGAATGGGGATAATGCTCCGCCCTGGGAATGTGATATTCATAGCAACATCAATATACAAATGAATTATTGGCCTGCTGAGGTCTGTAATCTTTCCGAATGTCACGAATCTTTCATTCGGTATATTGCCACTGAAGCTCTTCGCCCGGGTGGTAGCTGGCAACAATTGGCACGAAGTGAAGGACTCAGAGGGTGGACTGTAGACACACAAAGCAATATATTCGGCTATATGGATTGGAATATCAACCGTCCTGCGAATGCGTGGTACTGTATGCATCTGTGGAAGCATTATGCTTATACACAGGATATCAACTATCTGCGTTCTGTAGCCTATCCGGTCATGCGCAGTACCTGTGAATATTGGTTTGACAGGCTTCAATTAACGGCTGACGGCGTACTGATTGCTCCGGCAGAGTGGTCGCCTGAACATGGACCTTGGGAAGATGGCGTGGCATATGCACAACAATTGGTTTGGCAACTTTTCAGTGAAACCATGCAAGCTGTACATGTTCTGCGAGGTGCAGGCATTCCGATGGATGAAGATTTTTCAGGGAAGCTGTCGGAGAAGTTGAAACGTTTGGATAATGGTGTCACGCTGGGTGCCTGGGGACAAATACGTGAATGGCGGGAAGATAGTCAGAAACTTGATACCTTGGGAAATCCCCACCGGCATCTCTCTCAATTGATAGCTCTCTATCCGGGTAATCAGATATCTTACCATAAAGACGCAACATATGCAGATGCGGCAAAAAGAACGTTAGAATCACGTGGAGACTTGGGGACGGGGTGGAGCCGTGCCTGGAAAATCGCTGCATGGGCACGCTTGCAGGATGGCGAACATGCTTATCGTTTGCTGAAGTCTGCTCTTGACTTTTCTACACTTACAGTTATTAGTATGGATAGCGACCAGGGAGGAGTTTATGAAAATCTTTTTGATTCGCATCCGCCTTTCCAAATTGACGGTAATTTCGGAGCTACGGCAGGCATTGCCGAAATGCTGCTACAGAGTCATCAGGGATTTATCCATTTGTTGCCTGCTTTACCTGCTGTTTGGGCGAATGGCAGTGTGACGGGGTTACGTGCGGAGGGAGACTTTACCTTTGCAATGGAATGGAATGCCGGTCGGCTTACACAATGTGCCGTTACTTCTGGTCATGGTGGGGAATGCCGGATATATTGCCCTGCTGCCCGATGGCTGAAAGTCGAAAGTAGCAAGGGAGAAGAAGTTACGGTTTCTTCTATTAATAAAGGTTTAATCTCCTTTTCTACTGTAAAAGGTGAGACTTATAACTTGAAATGAAGTAAACTTGTGCAGAAATGAATGAATTTAAAACGATTCCGCAATTGAGCATAATAAGTAAAGCTATTTTGTAATTAGGGATATTCCTGAAATAGGAAAATTTAAGGCAACTAATTCATTGCGAGTTAGTTGCCTTTTTTGTATCTTTAAGCATTCCCCCCAAAAAACGGTTTGA
>PPYF01545191.1_pt1 | contig 23175 bp, 21 predicted proteins | sample 1559871 | NCBI WGS metagenome assembly PPYF01 (sample SAMN08240021, study PRJNA423297) | Human gut metagenome, whole genome shotgun sequencing project.
GCATCAATAAATGCGAGATATTTTACTTTGACAGGAATAAAAAAGAACAGCATAAGCTGAAAATCTGGATAAATCAATGCAAATGCAAAAAATAAAGATAAATTAAGATAATTATTTAACGCATATCCCGTGATAAATCCGACAATAATCGTTCCCAGCATTCCACACAGATAAAAGACATTAAAACGAAAAGCTCCCCATTGATTTTCCAGCGCACTGCCGATCAGCCAGTAGAAATATAAAGAAAAAACTATAAATACGATACTGGAATCTGGTGGGATAAAAATAAATGTCAGGATACGCCAAACCTGCCCCTGCAATATGGCGGCCCGATCGAACATCAAAAAAGATGAAAAGCTAATTCCTTTTGCAGTTGTGAGATAGAAATCCAGCAGAAAAACCGTAGCCATCCCGCATACGATGAACAACATTAAGTTCCGGATCGAAAATCTACCGAATTTTCTGTTCATTTTATCTAAAAACGTTTGATCGTACATAGCAGACTCCTCATTATAATGAAGCTTTCGGTTCCTGTTCCCCAGTTTCTTCTAGCATTTTACGGATCTTGTCCATCCGCAAGTCCAGTTGTGCACTTGTGTCAGCGCATTGTCGAAGCTCTTCACTTAAATATTGCGAACAATTGATTTCTTTTTTATATTTTAAACGGTGCTCAAGACTTGCCCAGAAATCCATTGCAATTGTTCTAAGCTGGATTTCCACTTTCATGATTTTTTTGTTATGTTCCAAGAAAATCGGGACTTCTACGATCAGATGCAGACTACGATAACCATTTTCTTTTGGATGCTTAATATAATCCTTTTTGGAAACAAGCGTGATATCGTCTTGCTTTAACAATGCACCTGCCAACATATAGACGTCATCCGGAAATGCACAGATGATGCGTACGCCTGCAACATCATGCAGATTTTTCTCTACTGATTCTACGGTAAGCGGAAAGCCGTTTCTCTGCAATTTATCCTGGATGCTATAAAAACTTTTCAGTCTGCTTTTAATCGAGGAAATTGGATTCCGATCATATTGGAGAGAAAATTCTTCATTTAAGACATTGAATTTCGTTTCGACCTCCATAATTGCACATCTGTAATACGCCATCAGTTTGCGATAAGAAAAAGATTTTTCCTGAAACCAGCGAATAGCTTCCTTGCTGGTAATTTTTTGTAAAATGTCCTCCCGGATTGCAACCTCATTGAGCTCTGTATCCGTTTTATACACATCCATTGCATTGACCTCCTTTGTGTTCTAGCCTGTTTGTAGTGTTTAAAATTTTATTTAAAAGTATTGCGAACGTTTGCAGATCATTTTCCGTCATATCCTGGAGAATTGCCGCTTCAAAACGTTCTTGCAGAATGATTCCTTCTTCGATGATTTGTTTTGCAGACTTCGTAGGGATCAGACGCTGCACGCGTCGATCCTTTTGATCGCTTCTCCGCAGCAGATAACCAGCTTGTATTAATTTTTCTATCGTAATAGATAGGAGACTGCTTTTGATGATACATATTTCCCGGATATCCCGCGCTGTATTATGGTCGGGATGCATTCCAAGAAAGAGTAAAATATCGTATCCTGTCTGATTGATTGCGTACTTTTTACAGAGAGGTGCGCAAAACTGCTCGTAGACCTTTAACAATTTGGCATTAAAATTCAAATATTTCAATGTCATTTCTATCTTGCCACCTTTATAACCGTCTATTCCAGAATTAAATAGTTTAATATTGGAGTATTTGACAGTATACTCTCAGATAAAAGATTGTCAATAGGAAAATACAAATGCAGGATTCTGCCGGAATTACGGTTGCGTTTTACGGGAACATTTGATATACTAAACTACCGGTTTTGAAAGATCGGAGATCAACAGAGAAAAGAGTTAGCACAATATGATAGAAGCAAGAGAAAGGCTGAAAGAAGCACAAAGAATCGTCGTGAAAATCGGCACATCGTCACTAGTATATCCGAATGGAAAGACGAATTTGCGGCGCATCCAGACGCTTGCCCGGGTGATTTCAGATCTCATGAATAAGGGAAAGGAGATTGTACTGGTTTCATCGGGAGCGATCGGGCTTGGTGTGGATAAGCTCAACATTGCGGAGAAGCCGTCTACGGTTGCAGGAAGGCAGGCTGTCGCTGCCGTAGGGCAGGTCAACTTGATGCAGACGTATGGACGTGCTTTCGAGGATTACGGATATGCCGTAGGGCAGGTACTTCTAACGAAATACAGTGCGCGTGAAGAATCGAAACAGAATTCTATTAATACATTCAACGCGCTGTTGGGTATGAATATTATACCGATTGTGAATGAAAACGATACGGTAGCTGTAGATGAAATCAAATTCGGAGATAATGATAATTTGTCGTATATCGTTTCTGAATTGATTGGGGCAGATTTGCTGATTATATTAACGGATATCGACGGATATTATTCTAAAAACCCGCATGAAAATCCAGATGCGGTACTGTATCATAATATATCGGATCTTTCTGAGCAGATCGAAGCTGCCGCAGGCGGCGCTGGAAGTAAACTGGGCACAGGCGGTATGCTGACAAAAGTACATGCGTCCCGACTCGCAGCAGAAAATGGTACAAATGCCGTAATCGCAAATGGGAGTGATCCGGAAATTATTTATGATATATTGGATGGCGTAGAGATCGGTACGCTTTTCATTGCAAATACAAAATTAACCGATTGCCAGACAGAAGGGAGTCTTTTAAAATGACGGAAACAGAAATCCAGGAATATCTGGAAGGGTATGGCTCGCGTGCGAAGAACGCATCTAACATTCTTGCAACGGCTTCCATTGAAATAAAAAATACGGCGCTGGCAAACGCCGCAAAGTTACTGATCTCCAATACGGAACGGATCCTCGCGGAGAATCGAAAGGATGTGGAAGCTGCCGCCGAGAACAGCATGTCTGTTTCGATGCAGGATCGTCTACGCCTTACGGCAGAGCGGATCGAGGCAATGGCAGAGGGCCTGGTCCAGTTGACTGGAATGGAAGACCCGATTGGTGCAATCCTAGAAGGCTATAAACGGCCAAATGGCCTAGAAATTATCAAAAAGCGTGTACCGCTCGGTGTAATTGGCATTATTTATGAAGCGAGACCGAACGTAACGGCAGATGCGGCAGGGTTATGCATCAAATCTGGAAACGCCTGCATTTTACGCGGCGGAAGGGAAGCGCTTCGTTCGAATTTAGCAATTGCCTCTGTCTTTGCGCAGGCACTGGAAAGCGCAGGCCTCCCTGGTACGTGCGTACAGCTGATCGATCATACCGAACGGGAGATCGCATCTGCAATGATGCGCCTGAATCAATATATTGATGTATTGATTCCGAGAGGCGGCGCCGGTCTGATTCGCAAAATCGTTACGACCGCCTCTGTTCCCGTGATACAGACGGGGACCGGAAACTGCCATATCTACGTGGACAGTGACGCGGATCTCGAAATGGCCTGTAATATTATTGTTAATGCCAAGACACAGCGTCCTTCGGTATGTAACGCTGCAGAAACGTTGCTTGTCAACAGAAATATCGCAGGAGATTTCTTGCCAGCTGCGGCGAAAGCACTTACAGAGAAGCGCGTGGAGCTGCGCTGCTGTGATGAATCTTATCAGATTTTAGAACAGTGCGGCGTGCCGGCAGACCAAACGTATTTCAAACATGCAAAGGAACAAGACTGGGAAACAGAATATAATGATATGATCCTGGCAGTTAAAATCGTCGGCGACTGTAAAGAAGCCGTAGAGCATATCAACACGTACGGCACTGGCCATTCTGAAGCAATCGTAACAAAAGACTACGACAAAGCGCGGTATTTCCAGGATCATGTGGACGCGGCGTGCGTATATGTCAACGCATCCACGCGTTTTACAGATGGCTTTGAATTCGGCTTCGGCGCAGAAATTGGCATTAGCAATCAGAAATTACACGCAAGAGGGCCAATGGGTCTGAAAGAACTGACGACGGTTAAATACGTCATCAATGGAAGCGGACAGATCCGCAGTTAGGAAATGAGAGAACCTCTGAGAACCGGGGCATCGTCGGATTTCAGAGGTTCTTATTTTATCATAAGCGCTTCCAATTCTTCCCGCGTTCCTCGATATGCGTTAAGATCGATGTGCGTTCCCTCGTGACCGTACAGATGACCGCGGTCGGAATACTGCCAGAATGTCCAATCGTGAATCCCATCCAAAAGCGGAGGATAATAAACGTTGCGGATCCAGAAGGGATACTCTTCAAAATGATCTTCGATATATAATGTATATGCGCTGCGCGTTGCATAAATGATGGGCTTTACGCCGTAAAATTCTTCAAGAGCGTCTAGCAAGTCCCGCAATATTTCGCGCGCATCTGCAGGTTTCATAGGAGTTTGATAATACGATCCGTAAAATTCCACATCTACAGCTGGAGGCAGCATACCGCTGCGTTTTCCGACGGTGGTAATATAATTTTCTGCCTGTGTGATTCCTCCGCTGTCATAGCTCATAAAATGATAGGGGGAAGCCAGAATGGAAGTTTTTGCTACCTCGTTCCAATTTTCCCGAAACCGTACATCTACGTGGCTGCTGCCTTCAGTGGCCTTGATAAACGCAAACGCAATACCTTGCTCTGAAAGCGCATTCCAGTCAATCGTTCCCTGATATCTGGCAACATCTACTCCCATGACCGCATAAGAATTGGCAATGGGTTTCACCATTGCCATAAATGAGAGTAAATATATACACGATAATGCATAGGTCACGAATCGGCGTTTTTTCAAAATAGAATCTGCCTACTTTCTTCCAATATCTCTTCATACTCCAAATCTGCCATATCCGTCAGCGGCTGCAAAATATATTCCGTCCCTATATATTTATACATACCTTTTCCGAGATATTCCAGCTTATTCAGATCCGGAGTATCAATTTCATTTCCTTGACAGATTCCTTTGATTCCCAGAATCAGATCTCCAGAACAAATCCGCTTTCCATCATAAACAGGCTGCATTGAAAAATGGGGCCGGAATAGTAGCGATCCGGGATCTGCGATATAGGTAAAGGGTAAATCGTTTACAGGATTATAAACGATCAGATTGATTTTTCGGTTGGTTTTATTCATAAAGCGGATCGTAACAACTCCCTGATCCAGATAGGAAGAATCCATCCTGAGCTCAAATTGCCCCTGCGTAACATCGATATCTTCATACAAGTTCACATATACGTTCTCTACGTTTCCGTCTCCTGTTTCACTGTAAAATACGATGTTCTGTCCAAGATAGGAAAGTCCTTCCGCTCCTCGCATTGTACAGCACCAGAATGCCTCGGTTAGACCCTTTGCATGGGGATGTAATACCTTTTGGCCCGGAAACACTGTGCAAATATCACAGCCGAAACCGCCGTTCATTCGCTGCGCATAACAGAGTGCGTTTCGGTAAATTCTATTTGCAAGCGAGAGATATTTATGCTGCAAGGTATACCGGTACAGCTCCATAGCACAAAGGCAGGAATCAACGATCGCACAAGGCTCCGTCCAGGTATCCGGTCTGCCAAACCAGTTGATATTCGCGTAATTCTCTGTCATACCGCAGTCAATATATGTGCCGAATATTTTTTTTGCAGTTTCCAGATAAGATTTGTCTGCTGTCACGCCATACATCCGTAAAATTCCACGCGTCGCCGAGAGCGTGGCATGTGTTTGCATTTTCACAGAAACAAGATCGATCGAGGAAAGAGAAGCAATCATTTCATCTGCGAGCATTTTACAAGTAGGATCGCCGAATATTTCATATGCTTGTGAAATGGCGTCAAGACACATGTGAAAATCGGAATTCTAGTGACAGGGTTTTCCTCGTATACTGGACCGAGGTACCCTTTATTATTGAGCTTCTGGGGGAGAAGCTCGAGAATTTGCTTCAAATATGCAGGCTCTCTGCCTGTCACCGTTTTTAATTTAACGAGCGCGAGGATCGTTCTCCCTTCCCAATCGCCTGGCCAGCCGCTTTGATCGGCGCTAAAAATATGTTCCGGTCTATAATGTTTTGATTCCAGTCGCGCGTAATTTAAATTGATTCGTCGGCAGAGATCTCCTCGGATCACCGTGGACTCCGGCCGGATCCGTTTTACTTTATTTTCCATGTTTCTCGAATCCCTTTCTGATTTTTTTCGCCGTGAGTAAGTATATCATAAATAGTCTGCTGCGGCAATGTTGACAGATTCTAGATCGATATTACAATGAAGCGGATCTTTGCTAGGAGTGTGATTTATTTGTCATCCCGGAATCCATGGCATGGCTGCACAAAAATCAGCCCTGACTGTGCGAATTGTTACGTATACCGAAGCAATCCCAAATATAACAGAGATCCTTCTATAATTGGAAAGAATGCGTGTTTTACACTGCCGATCGTCAGGAAGAAAAATGGAGAGTATAAGCTGCAGTCCGACGATGATTATGTATATACCTGTTTTACCTCCGACTTTTTCCATCCGGTTGCCGATTTATGCGACGCTTCCGATTCGGTGGAAAATCATCATCTGCGAGCCGCTGCTCGGTCCAATCGATCTGCGGAAATATCTGGCGATCCGAGAAAAAGGCGGTATACCAATGGTTCGGGAACTCGTCTGCGGGGGAGAAAGCGGTAGTGCCGCACGGATTTGCAATTACAACTGGATCTTATCTCTGCGAGAACAATGCATGGAATACGGCGTGCCATTTTGCTTTCAACAGACCGATGCTAATTTTCAAAAAGATGGCCGCGTTTACAGGATTCCCCGGAAACTTCAGCAGATACAAGCCCAAAAAGCACGATTAATACACATTGACATTCTCCGGTTTTTTCTTTAAAATGCCACCTTGCATATCATTTAAAATGATATGATTAGAGGAGGTTATGATGGAACAAAATTTTCGAATTACAAAATATACCTGTTATTTGTTTTATATTTTACAGGGGACTCTCGTTAATCTGGTGCCTGTGCTTTTTATCCCTCTAATGGAGCAATATGAACTTTCTTATGTACAGCTCGGCGCGCTTGCTTCCGTTAATTTCGCCACACAGCTAATTGTGGATATCGTATTGAGTAAAATGGTAGATAAACATGGTTACCGGCTTGCGCTGCAGTTCTCGGCAGTAATGGCATTTGCGGGATACGCTGTTTTTGCATGGGCTCCGGACCTATTTGGAAATCCATATCTCTGGCTTGTAATCGGAACGGTTATTTTCTCTATCGGAGGAGGATTTTTAGAAATCACAATTAGTCCGCTCGTCCATGCGCTTCCGGATAAAGCCAAAGGAAAAAACATGGCGATTCTTCATTCTTTTTACGCATGGGGACAGGTGCTGACTGTCGTTGTAACGACATTGTTGCTTGCGCTGGTAGGAAGAAGCCACTGGAAATTTATTGTGACAGGCTGGATGATCATTCCTGTACTCGGCTTCATCCTGGCATGTATCATGCCGGTGCCACTTTCTAAGGCGGATGAGCACACCTCCGCAAGTTTCTGCATTTTTAAAAATCCAGTATTTATTCTTTTTATATTTATGATATTTTTTGGGGCTTGTTCGGAAACAATCATGACGCAGTGGAGCTCTGCATTCATGGAAAAAGCGGTCGGACTGGACAAAGTAGTTGGCGACGTGGCTGGAATGAGCATGTTTGCATTGATGCTGGGTTTGTGCAGAGTCATATGCGCGGCGCTGGACCGGAAAATGAAGCTCCACAATTTTATGATGATCGGGGCGTTTGGCGCTATTGCGTGTTATCTGATCGTTTCTATTGCGAATATTCCCGTTTTGTCTTTGATATTCTGCGCGTTGACAGGATTTGCTACCGGGATGCTCTGGCCCGGAACGCTCGTATTTGCGGCAGATTATTTCCCAAAGGCAGGCGCGTGGCTTTTCGCGTACCTTGCGATCGCGGGAGATCTTGGCGGGGTATTCGGCCCCTGGCTTACGGGGATTGTTGCAGACCATGCCGGGCTGAAGGTGGGAATGGGGATCTCAGCAGTGTTCCCACTGCTGACATTTCTTTGCATCCTTATTTATGTGCGATCGTGTAAATCAGTAAAACGATTCCATAAATAACAGGTTGGTGTAGCATATAAATCCAGAGGGAATGCCTGCCGCAGAAGCTGAAGAATTTTACCAGCGGTGCGGTGTAAGGAAAACGCGGCATGAGCGATTGCCTGGATTTATAAACCGTGCGGCCAATTACGCTGCCGATCATGAACCAGCCCATATTCGGAAATATCGGAAAATAGTCTGCCGCGACATATCCTTTCGGGATGATACCGATTACAAAGGACAAGGGAATATCGGAACGGAGTGGCAGGACGACGAATCCCATAGCAATAAATAGAATTCCGAAGATTGCGACTGCCCATACGGGCAGTTTTTTGTAAAGGGGATACAGGATCATACTGAGACCGAGAAGATGCAGTACGCCAAAGTGAATTAGCAGATCTTTATTTGCAGCGTCAATCCAGTACATTGCATATGTGACACCTGTAATTACCATGCCGCATAAGAAGACAATGAGACCGCGCCGGAATGAATGAGATCCAAGTGTGACACAAATCCCGGAAATTAAAATAAACAAGATGCCGCCATAATCCCGGATAATATTAAATACGAGCGGCGTGTCCTCGCTGATGAAACCAAATAACTGCAGGTCAAATATTGTGTGGATTATAACGACGCACAGGATGAATAATCCCCTGAATGCGTCCAATTCCCAGATTCTGCTTTTTGAAACAGTCATATAATCACCCGTACCATTATAACACGGTGTTCTTGAATTTTCCGTAAAAATTTAAAGGATGTCGTCAGCCGAAAACGTACGGCAGGGTATTGATCATATCGCCGAGGTGATCCGTATATGTTTTTCGAAGGACAGAACTTTCCGCCGTAACTTCAATACTGAGTGTACAAGACGTCCCGCATTTTACCCAGAGTACGCCCAATACATCGGAATATCCCACGGGTGCCTGCACGAGCGGGAAGCCTTCCGCAGAAAGCCCTTCTGCGCCTGAACGTGTATAGGAGGTGTGGACATCGGCACATTCCGATTTCTTGAGTGTAACACAGATGTCATTATCCACGATTGCGTTTATGCTGAGACGCCGGCCTTTCTCAACTGCAAAGTTGTCAACGAGCGTCCCTCTTTTGATCAAAGTATATGTTTTGTAATTATCTGTTATGTAACGGAGAAGCTTCACACTGTCCTTGACTCTGTCATTAGAGGAAGGGCAGCCAAGCAATACGGCGACGGCTCGGATGTCATCTGTATCGATAAAATATACGATGCAGCGGCCTGCTCCGTCTGTATAGCCTGTTTTTCCGCCTATGACATCGGTATATTTTCCGAGAAGGGGATTTGTATTTTTCAAATAATGTCCGCTCAGCGTAATGGTAGAGGTCGATATAATTTCTCGGAATAAGGGCTGTTTATATGCTTCTTTTGCAATGAGCGCTAGATCGTATGCTGTCGTGTAATGCCCATCGAGATCAAGACCGTGAGGTGATTTGAAATTCGTATTGGTTGCGCCGATTTTAGAAGCGCGGTCATTCATCATGTTACAAAAGTCTGCAACCGTTCCGCCAATATGTTCCGCTATAGCAACGGCGGCATCGTTTCCAGAATTCAACAAAAGTCCATATAATAAATCATGAAGGCTAATTGTTTCACCTTCTGCTAGGTGCATCGTAGAACCTTCCGTATATGCTGCGACGCGGCTAATTGTTACTGTTTCATAAAGATCTTCACAATTCTCTACAGCAATGATAAATGTCATGATTTTTGTGGTGCTTGCCATCGGCGCTTTGGAATAAGAATTTTTAGAATATAAAATGCGGTCTGTAGAATTGTCCAAAATGATACTGCGCGCTGCAGAAAGGTCAGGCGGAGCAACATCATTGATACTTTCATTATTTCCGCGAAATCCGATGTTGGCTGAGATCAGATTTTCCATACGGTTTTCTACGTCTGATTCTGTCGCTTGTGTTACCGTGTTGTCTCCGGTAAATTTTTCCTTTGCTCCTGTTACCGTAGTAATATAAGCAGACACGATGTAGATTGAGACAATCACAATCACCGCGATGTAAGTAGCAATTTTTATCTTTTTTCTCAAGGGAATTTTATTAAAAACCACGCGCTTTTCCTCCTTCTGTGACAAGCATGCTGTTACCTCATTTATATGAAGCCGGTATATAAAAAATACCGGTAAAATGATTGAAACAGATATGTTTTTATGTTAGGATAAAAATAGCAAAATATTATTAGCAGTATGGTGAAATAAATGAATCAAAATCGTTGCAAAAAATCATACGGGATCTCGCTCAGAATCTTCGTGCTAGTAGTGGTAATCGCTGTTTTCCTTACAGGAAGCATTGGAATGGGACATACGGCCAACGCAGAAAAGACATACGGACTTTATGTGTCCGATCTTTTGGAATATAGTGGTGCAAAGCATGCGGAACTTTCGCCGGGAGCTACGAACATTATCAAACGCGGCAGACAGATGTTTGAAATAACATGGACCGCATTGGGAGACATTATGAGTTATCCCGGAACAGGGCAGGAATTATTTTTCCGGAAAGGAACCGTTTATCAGGGGATTCCTTATGGACAACCTGTACATAAAGGAAAATATGTCGGATTCAATGCTGACCTGGAAGAATTTGCTACTGCTGCGGCAGATGCAGATAGTGAAATGTATACGACATTAGGAGAAAATACCTGGTATTACACGGAAGGGCTAGGCGACATCAAATACGGCCCCTTTTATTCAAGTGACTGTAGCGCATTTATCTCTTATGTATGGCAGCTTCCTGGCCGCTATACGACATCTATGATCGCGGAAAGGACGGCCAAAAAGGGTGAAAAAGGCTATAAAGACGCGGATTTTCAATATATTGGGCATAAAATTTCTGATCTGAAAGTGGGATATGCGCTGAATAAAGGCTCTTCTCACATTATTTTGATATATGATATTGTATATGGAAGACACGGAAATATTTTGCAGGTCACGACGCTTGAGCAGACGCCGCCGATCATGCGGCTGCGTATCTGGGGCGCGGGAGGAAATGCCGGCAGTTTGCAAGATCTTCAGAATAAGATTGACAGTGCGCCGTATGAAATTATTAAATATAAGAATATGGAAGAAGTGTCATTTGAGGAATCATCTGCGGTTCCTCTGAATTCAGAAGACTATATAAACCGGATGAGTGAACCTATCAGTGCATCTGCTTCCGACAGCGCGGTAATTGGCAGTGCAATTTTGCAAGATGAGACATTTCTAATCGAAGGCTGGACATATCATAAAAAGAATGCTTCGGATGTGGAGTATTCTATTGACGGCGGAGAATGGATAAAGATGACGACGGAACCGTATGGAGAATTACTTCGATTTCGTGCTGAGGTGAAAATTTCCGACGTTGGAGAACATAAAATTTCTGTACGAGGGAAGAACGCTGATGAAAATTATTCTATTGCGGAATTTTCTGTTGAGATCGGTGCGGAGCGGCCAGTATATACTGCTTGCTTCGATAACTTGGCTGGTACAATTCCTTCCGCTACAAAAAATGAACCGATAAAAGCAGAATTCGTACTCGATTCTCCTACAAAAAGTTCTCTGTCTTTCAATGGTTGGGCAGTCAGTACCGGCGGAGTAAAAGGATATGAATATAAAATTGATGACGGGTTGTGGATTCCGTTGGAAGCAGGATTCCGCCAAGATGTCTATCGATCGATGAAGAGGACGTATCAGGATTTCTGCAATGTATACAACCAATTTACGGGAGGCATCGGATTTGAGAATTTTGCCGGAGAGAGCAGTCACACGATTTATATGCGGGGGATTATGGACACAAATGATGTGTTTGATATTGCACAGATCGAGATTCAGCTCGGTGCGGCCACATACCGTCTGTTCGGAATGGAATTGACGCGAACGACTCTATTCCTGATAATCGGAGGGTTGGTGGTGCTGATCGCAGTGATTTTTGTGGTTATTTTCGTATTTCATAAGAAAAGCAAAAATAAAAAACGAAAAAAGCAGACCTTGGAAGGGGAACTCCCAGTGCAACAGCGGAGTGATAAATCTGCTGATCAGGAGAACAGCAGAGAAGAAGAGGAATGATTCTAGCAGAGAACGGTACAGGAGGAAAATCATGGGTAAATTCAGAAAAAACATATTACTAAGGAGTGGGATTGTTTTTATGGCAGTAGCCGTATTAATTACCGGATTCCATGGCGGAATTGCCGGCAGTAGCGTATCTGCCGCTTCTGATGTGGCGAAAATGGAAAATAAAAGTGCGCCGGATACGGCGGGATTGTTCTACAGCAATACGATTTGTGTGTATGAAAATACAGTCTATGCAATTGAAGCGGGAAACCTAACGAAAAAGACCGCGGACGAAAATGATACGGTTGAGACGGAAATTTTGGTTAAAGGTTTATCCGGTGCGAAATCGTTGAATATTACAGAGGACGCGTTTTATACGGTGATCGGCAATGAAGTGTTACGGATTGGCAAAGCGTCTTTTGATAGGAAATCGATCTATGTTTCCGAAAATACAATCAAGTTGCTCATCATTTCTCCTTCCGGCGATTTTTATACGCTGGAAAACGGAGCAATTTATAAAAACGGCAGTAAAGATTTTACATATGAGAAAGAAATCAGTTTGTTCTGCCCGATCGACGGCGGATATCTTTTCTCTACAGGCGCGGTGCTAAATTATACTGTTTATCTGTATCAGGAGAATACCGGCATTGCTCTTGTGAGTGAAGCGGAAACGTGGTATGTGGAGCTTGATACGCTTGTTCTAAACAAAACGGACGGCGATTTTATGATTTCGATCGCCGAACTGCTTACAAAAGGAGAACTCAGGCAATTCAATTTATATGGCGGCGGCATGGTGGAAGATGTATTGGCGGATGCAGACGGAGATGGAAGCGGGTTCCTGGAACCCCTGACATCTTCGGAAGAAGATGTTAATACGGCAGCGTTGCTGCGCAGAACCCTTTCAATGGGAACGCAGAACTGTATTGCGCGGGCACGCCAGATGGCGGAGGTAAAGTGGACGGCGCTTGCGGATTTCCCGATTTTCCAGTTACAAAGTGAAGCGAACAAGGAATATTTTAAAGCAGGCGTTACCTATTACGGGATCCCGTATGGCCAGCCTATTTATAATGGAAAATACGTGGGACCGTTTACGAATGGCGGTGCGACGATTACGATTGACGAGTTTGTAGCAGAAGCGGCAAATCCCAACAGCTCGTTGTACAACCAGTATGCAAACTATAATAACCGAATTATGCCGACATATTCGAATGATTGCAGCGCATTCGTGTCGTATTGCTGGGGTTCAGAGACACGTTTTACCACATCGGATTTTACGACGCTCGGAAATAGAGGAACGAAATATGCGAATGTCGGAAAATCTGTTAGCCAGCTCATGCCGGGTCAGGCGATGAATAAATCAGGACATATCATTCTTGTGTATGATGTTGCATACGATCTGGATGGTACGATTACACATGTCACTACGATTGAACAGACTCCTCCGATTATCCGGAAACGCTCCTGGGGCGTCGGTGGAAATTATGGTTCGATCGCCGATTTACAAGCAAAAATTACAAATAGTAATTATATGATCATTAAAAATCTCAATATTGACTCTGTCGGTCTGACGGAGTATGTTTCCGTGCCGCTGGATAGCGCAGATTATGTGAACCGAATCAGCAATCCGGTCAGCTCCCGTGTCAGTGACGGAGCTGCTTCCGGTATGGGTACGGTACTGACGTCCTCGCAGACGTTTGCAATCGAAGGCTGGTCAATCCATATAGATGGCTGTGCTTCTTTCGAATACCAGATCGATGGAGGCAGCTGGAATACGATGACAATGCTCAAAAAAGAAAATTTATATACATTTTATGCAGAAGCTGCTACTCCTGCTGCCGGAATCCATGCGGTCTCAGTAAGAGGAAAAACAAAAGCGGGAGCGAGTTATACAGTGGCGGAGTTCCAGATTACGGTTCAATCTGCGGTTTCTGCGTACACTGGGTACTTTGAACGAATGCATGTTGATCAGAATCTCGGCCTTCCGGGATCGCCATACAAAAAGACATATACGTTTGCGAATGCTTCTGCAGCAAAATTTTCTTATTCCGGCTGGGCGGTTAGTAATGATGGAGTGATCCAATACGAATATAAGGTGGACGATGGCCTCTGGCTGCCTGTGGAGACGGATTTCAGAGCGGACGTCTATAAAGGCGGTGGACCGATTGCATTAAAATGTCCGGCATATAATGCATTCAGTGGAGGAATCGATTTTACTACTTATACAAATAATACCTCTCATAAATTTTATTTGCGTGGTGTTACGCATACAAATGGAATCTTTGAAATTGCGGAAATTACTGTTAATATTGGTAATGTTTCGGCTGAAAAACCTAAGGTAGACAGCCTTTATCTGAAAAGACTGCCTTCTGTAACGGAATACAACAAAGGCGATGCTTTGAATCCGGAAGGTCTACTTGTAATTGCTGTATATTCAGATGGATCTAAAAAGGCGTTGTACCGTGATTTTACCTGCGAGTATGATTTCTCTGAAGCTGGAACAAGAACAGTAACGGTTCAATATGGAGGGAAAACGGTGGCGTTCGACGTTGTCGTGACGGCTCTGTTTGAGTACGGCGATGTTAATGGAGACGGAAGTGTTGACGGAATCGACGCTGGATTGCTTTTGCAATATCTTGCGGAATGGGATGTCGAAGTTGTAAAAGATGCGGCGGATGTGAATGCTGATGGTAAAATCGACGGAAGAGATTCCGGGCTCATTCTGCAATATCTTGCAGAATGGGATGTTACCCTGGGAAAGAAATAATTAGTGGAGAGACAGGACATGGAACAGCTTATTATGAATTGGGTGCGGAGCAAAAGCGCTGCGCTTATGGAGATTGAACTTCCAAAGGAGTTTACCATCCGGAAGTTCAACCGCAGTGAGGCGGATGTGGAAGCTTGGCTCGATATCGTACAATACGGTTTGACAGATGGAAGAGGAGACCGTACGTTATTCCAAGATCTGATGGAACATCACCCTGGGTATGATCCGAATGGAGTTTATTTTATTGAAAAAAATGGCATCCCTTGTGCGACAATTTCTATTTTTTGTAATCCAGTAACGCTGCACGGTTACATCCATATGGTTTGTGCCTCTCCTTCTGTGCGCGGATGTGGCATTGGTACGGCACTGGCCGGACTTGCGGTGAATGAACTGATAAGTCATGGCATGGAAACGGCGCATTTGACGACAGATGATTTCCGAAAACCGGCGATTAAAACGTATCTGAAAGCCGGTTTCGTACCACAGCGTTCTGGCAGCGATGATTTTCCAGCTCGTTGGGATGCCATACTGTCTCAAATCAAAATGTAAATTTTTACTAGGTATGAAAAATTTTATTTAACACATGATAAGCGCGGTGCTAAGATATGCACCATAATTGAATATCGTTTGGGGAGCTTGTGAACAGGCTGAGAGGAAGATAAAAGTCTTCGACCCTGGAACCTGATTTAGATAATACTAACGTAGGGAATTGACTTAAGAGAATATAAGCGAATAAGCGCGGGAGATACCGGAATCAGGTATTTCCCGTTTTTTTTTGAATCTTTCTTGAAACAACGCGACGGTGCGATAAAATATATTTCATAAAGGATAGGTAAAATAGTGCGCGCGATCTCCTGACTCTGGGCGTTCTTCCAGGACCTTTAAATAGGAGAGGCAGATTGTTTTTGCCGCAGATAGATCTAATTCTTTATAGTTACCACACTCTTCTTCGGAGGCACCGAATACAGGACCTTCATAGCAACAGATTTCATGAAGAACACTTTTGATACATTTTAAAACCTCTTCCGGGGCAACACTGCGCGTAAGAAGATAAAATCCCGTGCGGCACCCCATCGGACCAAAGTAAATAACATTGGCGGCGATTGCAGAATTTCGGATAAAAGTTGCGAACATATGTTCTGTAGTATGCATTTCCAAATGGCTCATATAATCTCCCGCGTTTGGCTTTTTGATCCGAAGATCGAATGTTGTAATATCACCGTCTATTCGTGAAATATAAATTCCCGGTATGATTTTTCTGTGATCTGCTTGAAAACTGGCGATTTTTTCCATTGTATTTCCATCCTTTCCGCATTTCTATCTGCCATTATATCATAAAGTTCGGGAAATAATTTTACATTACGGATATTTTTCGGTATTTTATAAAATAAAATGAAATGAGGGGGGATCTTATGAAATATCGGCACAGAATAAAATATATCGAAAAAGATGGGGAACTATGGCCGGCCGATTTTAGCGCAGACTTTCCGTATGTTGGATATTTTTTAGAAATAAATAATGCGGAAGATGGCCAGAATTTCTGGCACTGGCATAAAGCAGTTACAATTTTTTATGTTGAAAAAGGAACGTTAGAAATCAATACTCCTGTCGGAAAATCTATTTTTCCGGCGGGCTCCGGCGGATTTATAAATTCCGATGTCATTCATAAGTATCAAATGGGACAAGACACAGAATGTATTGTCCGACTCCATCTTTTCGATGCTTCTTTTCTCAGCGGACAATACGGCAGTAAAATTGAACAAAAATTTATTGTTCCGTTGCTGACGGCTCCGCATGTGGAAATCATTAAACGATATCCGGAAAACAGGGAGCACATCGATTTCCTAGAAAATCTTTCTTGTTCCTTTTTACTTTCAGAGAATGATTTTGCATATGAAATTCGCTTGCGTGCGGCTCTGTCAGAGCTTTGGTGCGACTTTCTTAAGAATTTAAAATTAGCAAAGAACAGAGAAAGTACCACCTCTCTGCTGCGTTGTAAAATCAAAAAGATGCTTCGCTATATTTGGTTAAATTATTCTGAAAAAATCACAATATTTGAAATTGCAGAAGCATCCGGTGTGAGCACACGTGAGTGTTTTCGCATTTTTCATGATTGTTTGCATACAACACCTATGAATTACCTGAAAGAATATCGGATTCAGAAAGCCTGTCGAATGCTGGCAGAAAGCAATCTGCCGCTTGCAGAAATCAGCGCTTTTTGCGGAATTGGCAGAAACTGTTATTTTAGTAAAATATTTCAAGAAGTAATGGGCTGTACCCCTGTGGAATATCGCAAAAAGTGGCAGCATTATAGAAATATATAACGAACAATGAGTCACTTTTATTGATATCAAAAATATAGGGAGGGGAAATGCTACAAAGATTGGCAGGATCGTAGCAATATTCCTATAAAAATATGAGGGATTCCGCCAAGATTGGCAGGATTTTGCACCCTTCTATTTTGAGCATACAAAATAGGAAATAGGAATCATTCCGAAATATTGCAGAGGAATATATCCCATTAATTTCCGTTTGACGGATAAATCGTTTTTTGATATATTAATAATGATAGTGATTATTATTATTGTATAGATTATAGTTTAGGAGTAGATGTAAAATGAAAAAATATAGTAGGCAGCGAGAGGCGCTTTTAACAGAAATCAGAAACAGAAAAGATCATCCGACCGCAGAAGATCTTTATCAGAGCTTGCGCACCATAATGCCGAATTACAGTCTTGGAACGGTATATCGAAACTTGACGGAGCTTTGTGCAACGGGCTATGTCATGAAAATTGCATCCGTCAGCGGACCGGAACGGTATGATGGATGTGTAACGCCACATGGACATTTTACCTGTACGAACTGTGGAAGAGTTTACGACCTAGAAGGCGTATATGAAAAACATATTGACAAAGATGCTATAATAAAAGAACTAAACGGTCCCGGGTCAAACAGCGAGATTATGACGATAGACGAGATCAGAATGATGCTGTACGGCGTATGCCGGAAATGTGGAACGGATAAATAAAATATAAAGAGGCGGATTATGGATTGCAATTTTAAATTGGTAGTAAGCTCCTACAGTTTTCTCGGAGCAGTACGGCGGGGAATGATCGCTTATGATGATATTTTATTAAAAGCGAAAGAAATGGGATTTACAGGCGTAGAATATGCGGGATTAGAGGTGCCGGCCGGACTAGAAACAGAAACATATGCTAAAATGCTGCGTGAAAAAGCTGAATCGCTGCAAATGAAACTGACTTGTTACAGCGTGGGTGCAAATTTCCTGTGTTCCGATCCCGAAAGCGAAGTGGAACGACTGAAGGCAGAGCTGCGGAATGCACAGCTACTTGGCGTAAAATACATGCGGCATGATGTCTGTTATGCGCCGCTGCCGGGCGGCAGGCGCAGTTTCGAAGCGAATCTGCCACTCCTTGTAAAATGTGTGCGGCAGGTGACAGAATATGCGGAATCCCTTGGAATTAAAACAATGGTAGAAAATCATGGGATGTTCTGCCAGGATAGCCATAGAGTAGAAATGCTTATCGATGCAGTGGATTCTCCAAATTATGGGGCGTTGATTGATATCGGAAATTTCCTCTGTGCAGATGAAGATCCCGCCAAGGCAGTTGGCATACTGAAAAATTATGCATTTTACGTACATTGCAAAGATTTTTATTATAAAGAAGGTGCAGGGGTTGCAGCGCCGGAAGGGCCGGGCTGGATCTATACTCGAGGCGGAAACTATATCAAAGGAGCCGCTGTCGGAGACGGATGTGTACCTGTTGCAAAATGTCTTGGTATTCTGAAAGCTTCTGGATTCCGCGGACCCGCTGCAATTGAATATGAAGGGACGGAAGATCCGCTGGAATGCATTGCGGCAGGGAAGCGGTACCTCGAAAAAATAATATACTGACCAATCAGACCTCCAATTCATATATTACAATATAGCAATTTGAAATTGGAAGGTTTTTTATGATATATATGGATAATGCGGCTACGAGTTGGCCAAAACCGAAAAGTGTAAGGGTAGCGATCAACGAAGCGTTGGATAATGCGGGGAATCCGGGAAGGGGGACGCACAGTTATACCGTGTGGTCCTCCATGAAATTGAATGAAGTACGCCAGAAACTGGCGAAATTATTCAACATTAAAGATCCACAGCGTATCGCATTTACGTTGAACGCGACGCATGCTTTGAATATTGCGGTCAACCTGTGCTACGGACAGATTGTGACGACAGCAATGGAACATAATTCTGTGCTTCGCCCCGCAGTAACACGAGGATACTATCACATCAATGCAGCTGATTTCCGTGGCGGACTCGATTATGACCAAATCAAAAGAAGCATTACAGAACTTACGGGAGCCGTGATAATGACGCATGCCTCCAATGTCACAGGCGAGGTATACGATATTGCACAGATTGGAGAATATTGCCGTAAGAAAGGCGTTCTGTTTATTGTCGATTGTGCGCAGAGCGCCGGTGTCATTCCCATAGATGTAGAAAGCATGCACATCGACGTATTGTGCTTTACCGGTCATAAAGGCTTGTTCGGCATCCAGGGGACTGGCGGCATCTATATTGCGGAAAATGTACGGATCCGCCCTTATATGTCCGGTGGAACTGGCAGCTATAGTTTTCTGCTAAAGCAGCCGACCGTCATGCCAGACTGCTTCGAAGCGGGTACTGTGAATACGCACGGAATTGCTGCACTCGGTGCAGGCATTGATTATATCAACGGGATCGGGATCGGTAAAATCCAAGAGGTTCATACGGAACTATGGAGGTACTTTATCACAAGTGTGAGGAAAATCAACGGAATCACGGTGTATGGACAGGAAGATCCGGGCCCGAAAATGATCAATACCGGTGTCGTTTCATTAAACGTCAAGGGATATGAGCCGGGGGAAGTTAGTATGAGGCTTGGAAAAGAAGGAATTTGTACGCGTGCAGGATATCATTGTGCTCCGCTTGCCCATAAAGCATTGAAAACAGATGGTCTAGGCGGTACGGTACGATTTAGCTTTAACCATCTGAATACGAAAGCGGAGGTGGATACAACGCTCTATACATTGAAGAAGCTTTTCGCATTATCATAACAGACGCCGCGAATCAAAGTCTCCAAAGCAATTTTATCATAAGGATATTCCCCGTTTTCAACGAGCTCCGCAATAAAATTGCAGAAAATTCTTCGGAAATATTCATGCCGTGTATATGATAGAAAACTGCGGCTGTCAGTGAGCATTCCGTTGAATCTCCCAAGCACGGACAATTCGGAAAATGCCCGTAGCTGATTTAACATCCCTGTTTTTGTATCGTTAAACCACCATGCTGCGCCTTGCTGCACGCGCCCTGCAATACCTGGGCGCTGAAAGCTGCCAGCAATCGTATTGAGAATTGTATTATCACTTTCATTAATCGAAAATAAAATAGTCTTGGGAAGCGTCCCGCGCTCCTCCATCGCATCTAGAAGTGCTGCCAGTTTTGTACATACGGGATTGTTTCCAGCGGCATCGAAGCCGGTATCCGGCCCTAGTGTCTGAAACGCGCCCGTATTGATATTACGGAGAACGCCGTAATGTATTTCCATTACCCAATCCCTTTTTGTATATTCTTCTGATAAGAAAAGCAGGAGCGCCGTCCGGTATGCATCCCATTCGGCCGGCGCCGGCTTTCTCCCAGTAAGAGCCATCCTCAAAATCGCATCCGCATCTGCTTCGGAGCAACGCGTATACGGAAATACGGACAGGCCGTGATCGCTCGCCCTACAGCCATGCGCGGCGAAATACGCGATCCTGCTGGAAAGGGCGTTCTTCAAGTCTTCAAAAGAACGGATCTCATGACCGCATACCGCAGCGAGTCTTTCTACATATTGCGGAAAATCCGGTGATTCAATTGCCAGCAATTTATCTGGACGGAAGCTTGGAAGTACCTTTGTACCACAGTTGTTTTTTTCTAATAAGGTATGATATTTCAGATCATCCGCAGGATCATCTGTCGTTATGATAACTTCTACATTGGAACGCTTGATAATTTCCTGTACTGGCAATTCTTGTAAAACGCTGTTACACTGCTCCCAGATCTTTTTGCAGGAAACGGGAGAGAGAGGGATCTCTACATGAAAATAACGTTGCAGTTCGAGATGAGACCAACTGTAGAGCGGGCTGCCAGCCAGCCGAGGCATTGTCTCGGCCCATGCCTCGAATTTTTCATAATCACTGGCATCTCCTGTAATATATTTTTCCGGAACGCCATTGATCCGCATTGCGCGCCACTTATAATGATCGCCCCCGAGCCAGATCCTTGTGATATTTTGATATTTTATATTTTCCGCAATTTCCTTTGGATTGATATGGCAGTGGTAATCAATGATCGGTAGACGTTCCGCGTAATCCTCGTAAATCCGGACTGCAGTCTCACTGTTCAACATAAAATCTTTCCCCATAAATTTTTTTGACATCATACGCCAGCACCTTTCCAATCTTTTCTTTCAGTATACAACAAACACCACCCAAAAGACCATTGCAATTTTACTCACGCAAAGATTGCTATAATATTTGAAAGAAAAATTTTATTCGATCTTAACAGTAACGCAGTAGTCTTTTTTCGATTTTTATTTCTCTATGTTACCTTATGTGTGTAAGGAGAAATTTTCTGGAAATTTACGATACAATTGAAATAAACGATCTCGGACGTGCCGAGGACTTGAGCACGAAGAACATGAAGCAGGAATAAACAAAAAGCCGCAAAGAATCTATTTGATTCCCTGCGACTTTTATGATTTTTAATGCGTTATTTTGCCTTGCCAGAAGAGAGAAATTTATAAACTAGGGCAGCCAGAACTCCGCCGACCAAAGGAGCAACGATAAATACCCATAAATTGGTGAGTGCGTCGCCGCCAACGAACAATGCAGGGCCGAAGCTGCGGGCAGGGTTAACCGACGTTCCGGTAAAGGAAATGCCGAGAATATGCACCAGCGTCAGAGTTAGGCCGATCACAATACCGGAAACGGAGCTATTACTTTCCTTGGAGGTGACACCGAGAATCGCAATTACAAAAACGAAAGTGAGAATCACTTCGATTAACAGCGACAGCCAGATATTTCCTTCATACAATGCATTCGCGCCGAGTCCGCTGTCTTTCCCGACAAGCGCCATTAGCACTGCCGCGCCGGCGGTTGCACCTGCAAATTGAGCGATAATATAGCCGATAAAGTCCCTCACCGACATTTTACCGCTGACGAGCATAGCGATGGAAACTGCTGGATTAATGTGGCATCCGGAGATATTGCCGATGGAATATGCCATGGCAACGATCACCAAACCGAACGCCAGTGCCGTCAGCAGATATCCAGTTCCTTTTTCTGCGGAGACAACCTGCTTATTTTCATCTGAACATTACTATAATTAATATATCAAAAAAAATATGAAAAAACAACGTGGAAAGAGTAAAATGCCATAATAATATGTTTCCTTTTATTTCTCATAAAAGGTCCCTTCAAAGTGAGCTACTATAACGGCATCATTCATACTTCCTTTGCTTAAACAGTTAGATCGTATTGTAAGAATGTTGTGGAAAGAATACTATCGTTGTTGACTGGCGTAATATAATAAGGCCTGCGAAAATTTAAGATGACAATTTTTACGTCAAGTGATATACTAAATTTTGTATTTGCGTAAAATCAACGCAAAAAAACGGAGTATTTCTAAGCATTTAAAATGTATATGTCAGGAGTTCATTTGTATGGAGAAATTGAGTTTAAATACGATTCGGGAGAAGTACCTATCTTTTTTTGAAAGCAAAGGGCATCTTAGACTGCCAAGCTTTTCACTGGTGCCACACAACGACGCAAGCCTGCTTTTGATTAATAGCGGAATGGCGCCTCTGAAACCATATTTTACAGGAGCGGAGGTTCCGCCAAGAAAGCGTGTGACGACGTGCCAGAAATGCATCCGGACGCCGGATATCGAAAATGTCGGAAAGACGGCACGGCATGGCACCTTTTTTGAAATGCTCGGCAATTTTTCATTCGGCGATTATTTTAAAAGGGAAGCAATCAGCTGGGCATGGGAATTTTTTACAAAAGAGATGCAGATTCCCGCAGAGCGGCTCTATGTAACAGTCTATCAGGACGACGATGAGGCGTTTGATATTTGGACAAAAGAAATCGGAGTGCCGGCCGAACGGGTCATCCGGATGGGCAAAGAAGATAACTTTTGGGAGCATGGGACGGGGCCTTGCGGACCGTGCTCGGAGATTCATTATGACAGAGGAGAAAAATACGGATGTGGAA
>PPYF01603127.1_pt1 | contig 23161 bp, 15 predicted proteins | sample 1559871 | NCBI WGS metagenome assembly PPYF01 (sample SAMN08240021, study PRJNA423297) | Human gut metagenome, whole genome shotgun sequencing project.
CCAGCAGACAACGGGAAATGTCATCCACGGCACCTGCTTCAAACGACGCCGGGTAGTTATATTTGCGCCAGATGCGGTAGTACTGAGTAATAAAGCGATGGTTAAAAATATCGAGAAACGCCATCACTGCGTCATGTCCGTCATGACGCTGGGTAATGTAGTCCAGATAGGCGGTGGGCAGCGGCGAATCCACGCCGTACAGGCCGAGAAAGGTGGTGCGCACCGTGGGGGGCGCGTCGGGATTGCCCGCGTCACGTTCAACGTTTTTTAACTCGCTGACCGGAAAGCCCATACCGGGATGAGGACGAAAGCGCACCGCATCGGTGGCGGGGCTGTCGGTACTGCCCAGCGGCGCGTTCTGCTGGCTCTGTTCCAGCAACTGGCAAAAACGGTAAAAATTGATCCGCGCAATATCCGGGGCCAGCCGGTCGGTCAGCCCGGTACGCGCTGGCTGTGATGCTCTGTCCATTGCAGGCACTTTCCTGTGGGTTGCAGAATTAAGGTCAGTTGAGTGAATAAGTGGATATCGGCATACAGTGCGAAAAAGCGGTGCAGCAGTTCACCAAACAGCGTGATATCACCTTCTCCGGCAAAGCCGTTACTGTCCAGCGTCACCTGAATATCCACGCCACGCAGCAGAAAGCCTCTTTCAAAACGCTGTATCAGGCTGTGCTGAACGTCGACAATCGCCTCCAGACGACGGCGGTTCATCTCGCTTTCGGTCCAGTCGTACAGTGCCAGCGTGCCGCGCAGAATTTCGGCGTTATCCATCATCGATAAAAAGTTAGAACCAAGGTGACTGAGCACCCGCCAGTGGAAGCGGTCACGCGCAGGGGGATAGCAGGGCTGCGTCGGAGCGCACAGGTTGCGCACCCGCAGGACGTTCTGTGAGGCATGAACTGGCGTATCGAGCAGCGTGCTCTGTAAAGCCTTACGGGGAAGCTGCCCGTTAGTACCGGTCAGGCTTAAAGAGAGCGTTTCATCCTCCAGCATCCGGTCAGTATCAAATGCATCGCCGCCCAGAATCAGCCAGGTGTCATGCAGGCCGGAAGGGCCGCGCTTTACCCGCGTGTGGTAATAGCGTTCCGGCGCATCGTGGCGCAGCATCCCGCCCCGGTGACGAAAGCTGGAGAAGGGGACATACGCCTGACTGCCGGTATGGCGCGAAGAAATAATGTTGTCGACGGAATAAATCTCGGTATGCCCGTCCTGAATGCGCATCGGGCGCAGCAGAAATTCGTTTTCCAGCGGCGAAAGGTGTAACGGATCGGCTTCGAGCGGGAACAGGTTGATGACCGGCACGCAGTGCAGGCGGAGATTGTCGGTATTAAACGGCAAATCATGAGGCCAGTTTTCCGCCAGCACCACGTCAATCTCAAAGCCGGTTATCCTTTCCGGCCAGATGACGTTCTCCAGCCCGTTCAGCGCCACAAACATAAACTTCTCACGGAAGGTGAAATATTCCAGCAACAACTGGTAGCCGCTGAACGCTGACTCACCTTTCGGCCACAGTCGGTCATCGTCATCAAAACCCATCGGGGAAAAGTGCGCGTCCAGCACACGGCGTTCCTGCCCCGGCAGACGCAGCCAGAACTGCTGCGTGCCAAGCGTTAAAGCCCGGTGCAACGCACAGGCTACCGGGCTGTCGGCATTGAGATAGAGCGGCAGGCGGGATAAATCGATCTGCGACCAGTCACCAACCAGCGGGCCGCACGCAAAGCGCAGACGGATAACCGAGCGTCCGTCCGGTTCATATTGCAATGACACGTCCGGCAACGCCAGCGGATGCAGCGTGATATCACGCGTGGCACTGTAGACGCAGCGGGTTCTGCGTTCGCCGATGGGACGGGATAGCACCTGAAACTCTTTCAGCGTAATCTGAAATACAAATAAGAAATCAGTCCTTATGCTGCGTATCACACAGTACCGCTGTCCGCGCCGGATCGATTGCCACCAGCGAACCCAGCAGAGCGTCCATTTTCCGGGCAAGCGCCGCCTTGTCCGCGTGGCGATGTGCCCGCAGGCGCAGCAGTTTCAGTTGCCGGGCTTTTACTTCAAACAGCAGTTCTGGCTCCCACTGCGTCAGCGTTATTCCCTGTGCGGCGGTATCCAGTTCTTCCAGCAGCAGGAGCGCCATCTCGTTTTTACCGTACTGTTCCGCCACCCGTGCCATCAGCAGCCGCAATAACAGGCGCTGTCGTGCCGTGGTGATGCCCGGACGGGTCTGTATCCAGCCCAGCGCCGCTTCCACGCCCTGACTGTCTGCCATCGCCAGTGCTTCCGGCTCCAGCGCCAGTACGTCATTTGTGGCGTCGTCTGTCGGTACAGCGGCTTTCCCCGCAAGCCATGCGCCGTCTTCCCGCATCATGACCTGCTGCGCTATCCAGTTGCGCGTCACCTCGTCGGCGAACGGTGTGCCGTCGTTCCATGCCAGATTTTCCAGCCCTGGCAGGCGTTCCAGCAGTAACGCCAGGTCCTGACGGATAACGGCTGTCCACCTGTCCCACGGTACGCCCGCCTTGGTCAGCGCCTGATGCAGATACCACTGAATGTCCAGCCAGAAATGACTGACGCCGGTGCTGAACATCAGGTCGGCCTGCTCCAGCAGTTCCGTCCAGTTCTGCTGGGCATACAGCCGCTTAAGCTGGTTGCGTGACTCGGTGCGCGGCGGGGCCAGCCGGGTTTTGCCGTCCACGTCCGGCGGCAGTTCATGCACCGTATCCCAGCGCAGGGTTTTCATCAGCCGGTGCGCCGAAAGCCAGCCCTGCGGCTGTTCGTTCAGATAACGGGCCAGCACTTTCGCCTGGTCGAGCAGGTCACGTCCGGAGGTGATGGTCTGTACCTGCGGCGCATCCACCGGGGATGACGGTGCCGGAACGCCGCTGCTGTTCTGCGGCACCACCGCGTTCATTCCGCCCGACTGTGCCAGACGCGATTCCAGCGCGTTAATCAGCGGCATCAGGGAGGGGGAATGCTGGTCTTCGGGCCACGCGGCGAAGGAAACCGTCAGCAGATTCAGGGCGGCAACAATGTTCGCAAAATCCTCTTTTGCCACTTCCGGGTAGCGGGCAAGGCTGTCGAGCATCTTTTCCCCCGCCAGCCACTCCAGCGCCATTTTCCGGCTGGCCGGGCGCGAGGGCAGCAGTTGCGTACCGAAGCGTTCCACCAGTCCGGTCAGCAGCGCCAGTCCTTCCGCCAGTCCGCGCTCACCGTCGCGGTGCAGTCGCGCCCAGATGTAGTAAGTGGCGATGCGCACGTCTTTTGCCTGCGTCAGCAGCAGGGATTCGGCAAGCTGGCAGATGAGGTCCGTATCCGCGCCGGAAAGTTTGTTCATCTCGTCGCGGATACGCAGAAAATCGTCGTGGTAGCCGGGGTCTTCCCCGACCGGCGTATCTGCCGTCACCGGCAGCAGCCATGTCTGCCACAGCGCCGCCTGTGTTCGCGCCACATCCAGTGCATCCCGGTCGGCAAAACAGCTACGGGTCAGCTTTTGCAACAGTTCACTCATCGGCGTCTTCCCCATACTCTTCCACATCCTTCATACTTTTTCCGGTCAGAAACACCTGTCCCGGCAGGCGGAAGTTTTTCAGCTCCAGCAGCGCCAGCGGCCCTTTACCCTGTTCAACCCGTAGCAGGTAATTCAGCGGCAGGCCGTCCTGCGCTTTCCACACCACCTTAAAGGTGCTGCTGTCCACCGGCGTCACCTGCGCCTGTTCCAGCAGGCGAATAAGACTCCAGCTTCCCCGGTAATCCGCCAGTATGCGCTCCATCGCCTGTGTGCTGGTCCAGCTTAGCGATGCGCCGGGTTGCCACTGTTCATCCGGCCAGTTAAAACGCTGCCAGCGTTCTTTCTGGTTGAAATATTCCAGCTCCTGCCCGTCAATCACCAGATGCGTCTTCATCACGTCACGCGCCGGTTTTGCCCGCAGTTCAAAATGTATCCCGGCATCGCCGCTGGCAAAGGCGGTATCGGCCACGTCGCGCAGGCGGTTCAGGGCGCGGATAAAGTCCGGATTGACCGTCAGCCCCTGCGTGTTCATGGCGTCAGCCACCCAGTAGCGGCCCTCTCGTTTCAGCACGCCGGAAAGGTTGGCGGCGATAAACAGGTTGATGCGCCCGTCATCGCGCAGGTACTGCGCCAGCAGGGGGAGGGAGGCATCGTTCTGTGAGGCTTTGAACGGATAGCGGCCAGCGAAGTCCTGATTCCAGTGGCTGACAATCGCCCGCTGCCACTGGCGGTTCAGGCTGTCCGCCGCAGGCGTCAGCACCTGCCGCCACGACTGCTCTACCGGGCGAACGAACAGCGCCTGACCGAAGCCACTCCATTCTTCGCCCAGACTGGCGGCGATTAACCGTCCGTAGTCGCGGGTGTCGGTGAGGTCAACGGTTTTACCCTGTAAGACCGTCTGCGCCAGTTGTTGGGTCATCTCCTGCGGGTCGGGGGCGTTGGTCACCTGTTGCAGTTTGAGGCGCACGCGGGTGACGCGGGTGAGGTAGGTCTGTAGACTCAGCTGGCTGTCGCCGCCTCCGGCCTTATCGCCCAGCAAACGCAGCAGCGGCGTGAAGGTTTTATCCAGCGGCCCGACAGGCACGTCGTCACCTTCACGGGATTGCTGCGGCGTTTTCTCCTTGCCGTTAAACAGTTCCTGTGCCGATTTCGCCAGCGAGTCTGACAGACCACGGTTTTCCCTGCCTGTCGCCGCCTGCCACGCGAGGGTGTCCGTCAGCGCAATCAGTGGCGACTGACGGGCATCGGCCATCAGTGTCAGCTGGTCGAGAATGCCGGAGAGCGAGTCTTCCTTTTTCCAGTGAATGCTGTTGAGAAACGCCAGCCAGCTTCCGGCAAAGTCGGTAAAGTAGCGTGAGGTGAGACGGTTACGCAGCGTATCCGGCGAGATATCCGCAGAGGTATCCTGCTGGCGGTCGCTGAGTACCCAGTCGATTTCCTCGCGCCGCGCCGTCACCACCTGCTCGATGGCTTCCCTGACCTGTCCTTCCCACGCCTGACGGGTGAACATCCCCGGCACCGTCTGTTCCGTACTGAAAAGAGATTCGGTGAGGGTATCCCCGGTCATGTCCGCCAGCGTCATATCGGCGTAGTTGCGGGACACCTGTTGCAGCACGTTCTGGTAGAGGGTGTTTTCGGCATTACGCACACCAATCTGGCGCAGCAGGATTTTACGCACTGCGCCGGTCAGTTCCGGTGGCGGCGATGTTTTCCACTGCGGGTGTTCCGGCAGGTTCGCCGTCCAGAAGGTCAGCAGTGACGGCAACACGCTCTGCCGCACACCTTCCGGGATATTCTCGTAGCGCAGACCGTCCGCCATCAGCGTGGTACTGAAAAAGGCAGCGTCGGCCTTTTCCGGGCGGGAAGTCATCAGCAATGCCTTAAGCTGCTTATAGCGTTGTTCACCGGTGGCGGTACGCTGAGGACTGTTGGGCGGCAGGGCGACAAAGGCGTTCAGTTGCTGTTGCAGATGGTCAACGGCCACGTCGCGCACCAGCCGGTTTGCCGCCTGCGCATAGCCGGGAAAAGCGGCGGCGAGCAGTTGTTGGTTACGTTCAAGGCCAAAACGCTGATACCACGGCGCACCTTCGCGGATACGATATTGCAGGCGTTCCAGTTCGCCCTGCAGGGTATGCAGCGCCACCAGTTGTTCTGCCAGCGGCAGGCGGGTATCAAGCGCACGTGCCGTCTGGATACCGGTTTCCTGAACAAGAGCGCGGTTGGCGAAGAACGAGGTCGTCATTCCGGCCCCCCATATCACCAGCACGCAGACAGCGGACATCAGTGCGGTACGCAGCCACGGAAAACCCACCGTGCGCCCGCGCGCGTTATCACCCGTCACGCCCGCCCAGACCGGTGACGGCAGCCACGCATGAGGTGCGGCCTCCGGCACGGCGGCAAGCGGCGGGCTGAACATCAGGCCGCGCAGGCGCAGGGAAGAAAATGCGCCGCCTGCCAGCAGCGGTTTCAGGACGGTCTGCCAGTGAGCAATACCCCGCTCTGCAAGGGTATGAGCCAGACGCAGCAGAAAATCATGGCGGTTATCGGTCAGTAGCTGCGACATGCCCTGTTCCGTCAGCGGCAGGGTTTGTGCTTCCAGCATTACAGCCAGTTGTTCCGGGGTACAGCGTTCCGGCAGCAGGCAGCCGACGCTTTGCAGGGGGCGTCCGGTCTGATAATCACCGTCGTCACAGACCTGCCACAAATAGAGTGGAGCCTGAAAACCGAGTCGCTTACCGCCGTTTATCAGTCCGCGCCAGCCTTTGTCGAGTTGCGCTGTCTGGCGGCTCTGTTCTTCTGTCAGCGCCCAGATGATGCCGTCCAGCGGACGGCTGCGGCGCAGTTTTTTTAAGGCGGTCAGCAGTGTGACATCAGGCTCCGCTGTTGGCCTGCCGCCATATATCAGCACCGTGTGGTCGCCTTCCAGCCAGTGTTGCCCGGTCAGCCCCGGCGCGATGGCTTCTGCCTGTTCAGGCTCGCCGGTCACCAGCAGCAGGCGGACTTTACGCCGCCAGAACGGACCGTAGCGGTCGCGTAAATATATCGTCAGCAGTGATGCATAGTTCGGCTGCTCCGTATTTATTTCCTTTATATCAGTCGGTTGAGCGTATAGTGATATCGTCGAGGCTTCGTTCTGCCGGAAAGAAAAGAGGAAAAATATGCACATACTTAGCAAACAGATCACAATCGCTGTTATCAACAGACGAAGCCAGACAGCATGCTCATCCTGTGCTGATATCAGCGGTGTGGTCTGAGCCAGAACAAACAAAATGAGCAACAACACAACAAGGAGCAGTAACCCCACACCCAAAAGACGCACAACTCTTTTCATAACAAATTATTCCTTCTGGGCGCGAACGATAGCCTGTATAAAGCGAGGGTATTGCAGATGAGCAACAGCGCTTCGTAAACCAAAGACGATGCCTGGCAATGTCACTATCATCAGCAACAGTGTCATGGCTACGCCTGCCCAGGAAAACAGCCATTCCTGGCTGTACCGCCCGATAAACCAGAGCACCAGTATATTGAGCATAACCGCCAGCATTAGGGAACCTGCGGGATAAGGAGATGAGGTTGTATCAAGGTATTCCTGATTAATCGCCGGATAGCCGTTGCCCGTCACCACAGCACTGGCCTGTTTATTTCTGACCTGTAACAACCAGTGACTTCCCGGCCCGTATCTGACCATCTCTGCGGCGGTTGCCACCATCAGCCAACCGGCAGGAGGCCCGTAAGCGGCGATAACTTTATCCACATCAATAATTCCGCCAGTGGCGATATCGTTATGCAGGGATAACGGAAGGTCGTTCACCACACGGCCCAGAGCCTGTTGTGATGCCTGTGTCAGACCACTGTGCCAGACCAGATATCTGGCATTCACTGGCTGTTGCGCCATATCCCGCAGTTCAGTCAACTCACGGGAGATCGCATCAATGTTTAGTGGCATCGGGCGAAACACCCGCACCGTATCCCGCCGTATAGAAACTTTCAGTAACTCGGGCGGCAACAGTAACAATGCGCTGGCGAATTCCGGCAGGTTTTCCTCCGGCTGGCGGTAGTGCAACGCCAAAACAAGAACAGGGTTATCAATATCAAATAAGTGGTTATTCTCATCACTGAGAGGAAGGGGAGTGGGTGACATATGGATGTCCAGTATCCAGGGTAATTCATCCTCTTTCCATAAACGAATAAGGGTTGTTCGCTCACGCTCTTTATCCGATGCAGAGGTTTCAATCAGTACAGTCATCTGACCGGAAGGATAATGCTGAATAAGAGAAGCTTTAATCTGGTTTATCAGTAACTGGCAAAGTTGCTCAAAACGCGCAATACCGGGTATCAGCGGCTCCTCTGCCAATAATGTTAAAGGAGGATCATTATTATTATCTTCATAAGAAGTACCTGCGAGGCGAGGAAGCAGTTGCGTGTCTGAGGTCAGCAGAACATGGCAGGCTAAGTAGCGGTGCTGATGTGCTCGCTGCTGCCAGACAAGGAGTGCGCTGTGCCGCCGACTATTCCAGCACCAGACGTAATATGCCTGAAACTCCCACCACAACAAATAGCCGGTTAGGGCTGTCATCACTCCAGCCATCATCCTGCCTGTCAAGGGCAACCAGTAACCGCTGGCGAGGGCGGGGAGTCCGTCCGCAGGGGAATGCAGTATCCCATATGTGAGCGCGACAAATGCCCCGGCAAACAGAATAAAAAGGCATACCCAAGGAGACCAGCGCTGCACGTCTTTGCTGGTGGGAATTTTCGGTTTTGACCACCCCATCAGCCTATCTCCACATCCGGCAGACTGGCATACACCACCGAGCCGCAGGCGCTTTTACAGCCATGCACAACAATCCCACGTCCACCCTCCTCATAACTGGTATCACACTCCACAATTGGGTTAGTACCATGCTTCGGGCAAGTGACGGTATCATTCAGCAGTGCAGCCTTTTTTCCCTGAATATCAAAGGTTGAAGAGGCCGAAGAGACTTTGCCACCGTGAGAAGTTGCGTCATTGAGTACTACCACATTTTTTCCCATATCACTTTCCATGTATTTGTTTCACACATTACGTAACCGGGCCTTTTCTTCTGCCTTTCTCTGTTCAGCATCTTCGGCGACATCCTGTTTTATCGCAGGCGGTATTGGCGGAACAGTCAGCTTGCCACTAAAGTAATAGTCATCGCTTTCCAGCCAGTCAGCCTGACGACGAAGCTCTTCCAGACCCGCTTTGTCCCACGAATGCCAGCAGTAACCGATGGGTAAATCATAGGCCACCACCCGGCTCATAAATCGCTCATCCGATGGCAGGGTACTGTGATCTGTTGGACGCTGAACATAGGTTCTTACCTCCTCCAGCATCTCTTCTTGTGACTGCTTTTCATACTTTACCCTGTCCTCTTTCGACCCCGGCCCTGACTGGTAGTATCCCGAGTCTTTTTTCGGCACCATCTTCCGGTCAAAATAGCCATACAGTGAAATGTAATAACGATAGTCGGTATCGACAGGTTTTTTCGTCTCTGGGTTAATCTGCCCGTAAGCATATCCTGCTCCGCCGCTTTGCTTTTCGTCACGGGCATAGTCTTGATCAAAATTCTTTAGTTCTTCAGCTGTCAGCGGTTCCGGCACCTGCGGCGCGTTAATAGTTAATGTCTGCCCGCTGTCCGGATCCGGCCACGTTGCCCTCTGTAACAGCGTTGTTGTGCTGTCCCAGAAGGGTTTGCCATCACCCAAATTACTGAAATGGGTCTGTGCGGTCGGCGTACCGCCGCAGGGTGTATTGCGCCCAAGTATACGAACATAAAGCGTATCTCCAGCCTGTTTAAATAAGGTATGTGGTGTGCCATCTTTAGTATCCGGCAGCCCCTGCCAGCCAATACTGCGCAGGGGGGAAGACCCCATAACTCGGTCATGGGGATTACAATAAATCCACGTCGTTCCATGGTTGTCCCGCTCCGGTAGTCCGTTATGTGTTTTACCTTCCGGGATCCATGAATTACCGTCGCTGCTCATGCCTGCCAGCAGATTGTCGCAGCCCTGTTGCTTCAGCCGCGTTTTGTTTTCCGCTACCTTTTTGACAATATCGGCAAACGTCGCCGATCTGGCCTTACGGCTGATAATTTCCTTTATCGGGTAGGAAATATAGGTGGTAGGTTCATTCTCCAGCGCATAGGGGGAGTTCATCACAAACAGCGCATCCGGCGCTTCGATGGCTGCCGCCGCCAGCGCAATCATTGTTCCTTGACTGTGTGACAGCACCGTAACGGTGTCTTCCGGATGCTGGTTGCGAATGGTTTTAATTAATTTGGCCAGACGACCAGCCGCATGAGCGTAATAGTGTCTTGGTGGGGCGTCGCTTAGTAGCCTGTCACGTTCGCCGTTCAGTACCTGAGTACTGAACGGAAGCGGAACCCCCAGCAGGGATGGATTGTTATTAAACCCGGTTTTACTCCACAGGCTGACCAGTTGGTTGCAGCCATTCTGGAACGGACCGCCGCCCCAAAACCAAGGGCCTTTGGCTTTACGCGATTCCGGGGGAAGGTCATAATAGTTGTCCCCCTTTTTATTTTTTAGCGGAATGGCGTATGTATCGGTTTCATTATCCGCCGCACGATAGCCCCAGTAAAAACGAATAACCGGGGAACGACCGTCACCACCTTTTGTTATTTTTCTGGGGCCTGAAACCCATTTCTTTTGGGAACCCTCTATTTCGTAGGTATGTTCCCAACCACCCTCACTTTTATCGCTGTTGACAAAGAAACCTCCTTCATAGTTGTTTTCCTTAAGACCATGCTCACCTTCAAGCCCCAGGCGCTGATTGAGTCCGGCGCATAACGACCTCTCAGCATAATCGTACCATTCGCCTTCAGAATTAACGCCGTGAACAAAAATAATTAAGCCGGGTAACTGGAGCGGTGGTTGAACTTCCGCACGGACTTTGACATTTTTATGAGAGGTCATTGAATAGGCAAAAGGAGTACCATTATCCGTAAGATGAACATCGACCTTTCGGGTTGGCTCTGATTTATTGGTACTCATTGAATTTTACTCTCTGAAGGTTGAACTGGCTCCAGCGTCCTGTCACACTGCATTTCCATAACGTTGTTTTTGGGATAAAAACGTGACAGGTCGATTTTATAAAAACCGGTGGAGGGTACCTCTTCTCCGGGACGGAACAATTCATAAGCATCTTCTGAACGCACAACACCAGAGCTATCTTCAGTACTGAGAATCCATCTAAGTATCACCGGACTAAATCTGCCCTGTCCCCCCCGATATCTAAGCAGGTAGAAGCCGTCATTCATCACCAGCATGTCATAATCCCTCGTGGCACCGGTCGGATTCTGGGTATAACTGCCGTATGGCACACCACTGCGTCTTTTTCCACCATCGGTAGTGACAATGACCGCATTCATACAGCCTTTATTCGACCCCATACAGGAAGCGTGTCTGGTATTTAACGTGGCAGGAAAGGCCAGAAAATCATCACGCGTTGATAACCAGAATAAGCGGCCTTTAAATAAATACCCTGAAGCGTCTAATATTTTAACATGAATGTTTTTTGCTTTATTATTATAAAACGTCTGCCCGTTCTCGCAGTGGGTATAATTTTCTAGCGTGAAATAGCGGTTGTCATCAATGCGAAATATCACCTGCGGCGGACCATAAACCGGTGGTGGCACATTGAGGTCTTTCGTGTCGGCTTTTTTTGTTGCTCCCGGTTCGCGCAGGATCCCTGCCCCAAATGCCGCCCCTTCGGATATAGACTCCTGGCCTCTGGAAATACAGCCACTGAGGGGCAGTGACGCCCCAGCCAGAGTCAATAAACTGCACGTAAATATCATCCATTCTTTCAACATATTTCCCCCTGAAATCATTTTTTCAGAATAATTTTTAGGTCATCAGATGCTTTTGACGCAACAAGAGAGGAATACCCCATTGCATCGGTTATCCCGGCAATAACACTCCCATCTGGCATGTGTATTTCATATTTTTGATTTGCTATCGGCTTACCTGATGCTGGATTCGAAATAATGAAATTTTCATCGAAACTTTCAGGCTCAAACGACTTCATCACGCCCTGCATACTACCGGAGCCTGCTTTCTTAATACCGGCATTTTTAACCAATAGTTTTCCCGGACCGCCAATCTCCACATTGCCACTTTTAATTTTGATATAGCCCCCGCCACAAATCAGTGTTAACTCATCCTGCGCTGTCACCACCAGCTTTTTACCACTCGATATATAGGTGTCCTGTGTTGACCAGGTGGTCAGATTTCCCCCCTGCGCCTGAATATCAATATCGTTATGTGAGCTAAAGAGCTTTGCTCCCGCACGGCTATACAAGCTGAGCTGTTTTCCTGCTGCCAGCGTAAAGTCTTTCTGTACGCCAATATCCAGTTGCTTACCTGCTGTCAGAGTCAGATTATCGCTGGCAGACAACTGCATATCCTCACCGCTGACAAGCGCCACGCCCTTAGGTGCGCTACCCAGTAGCACTTCCTGCTGTAACTGCTCAATTTTTTGCTGCAACAGCGTCTGCTGACGACTCACATCTGCCGCCAGTGCCTGAGCCTGTTGCGCACTGGCAGCCAGAGATTCCATTGTCACCAACGCTGCAGAAAGGCGAGCCAGAGCTGGCTGCATCTCCAGCACCTGACCCTGCGCCTTATCCTGCGCATCAGCGCTGATAAAAATCCCTTTCTTCGCCCGCACCGCGCCCCACAGATCGGTACGCAGTTCAAAGCCTTCGCCACGCTGTTCTTTCCCGGCATCAACAAGATGGCCGAGGTTTAGCTGGCTCTTGCCGCCATATTCGGTACTGACCTTGATATGCTCCTTCCCGCGCTCGTCATCCAGCCGGATTTTGTTGTTGGCCGGGGTACGCAGCACGTTGCGCTTGTAGTTCTGAATGGTCACATGGTCGGTGTGCGCCGAGTCGTGTTTTACCCCGGCGATATACGGCCTGTCCGGGTTGCCTTCCTCAAAGGCGTCCTTGTCGATATGGGCATAGATATCGTTCTTCACCGTGCTGGTGACCCGCGCCGGGAGCGTTCCGGCCATGACCGGGCGGGGGATTAGCGCCGGACGGTAGCCGTAGCGTTCTGAGTACGGTATCGCCGTGAACGTCAGCTCATAGCTGCGGTCACGCGCCGCGCTGGTCGTCACGCCGGTAATCAGCACGCCCTTGCGGAACACCGCAGGCGCGTCGTCGCCCTGAACTTTTATCTCCAGCCCCGGCATCAGCAGTGAACTGGTGCTCTGGCCTTTGAGAATGGCCTGTTCATTCAGGTAGCGTTCGTGACGGATACGGGCATAAAACGCGCCGCTTTCCGCTGCCTCTTTATCGCCTTGTTGCAGGAAGTTGTCGGCATAGTGGTAGGCTTCGCCGTAAGTGGTGTTATCGCCCCCGGTGGCGTCATGCTGGCCTGTGGTCATTTCCGCCGTGGCTTCACGGTAGTTGTAGTCCCGCGTGGAGACACTTTTTTCCACCACGCTGTACGCGGTGTTCAGCCCCCATACGGCTTCCGTTTCACCATCAAACAGCCCAGAAGGATGGCGAAGCGGCAGCGTCAGCCCGCGCTCGTAGCCGCTCTGGTCGTCGTAAAATTCGATAACTTCGATTTTCAACCGGGCGTCGGTGGCAAAGCGGAACCAGATACCCACCTCTGACAGCAGGCGTGAAACAAACGTCAGGTCGTCCTCACCGTACTGCATCACCTGTTCGCGGGCCGGGTATTCGCTTTTGAGGTTAAACACGAAGTCCTGACCGCGCATCTGGTGCCGCTCGCGCAGGATTTTTTCGACGATTTGCGGCACCGTCTGGTTCTGGTACTGAATGTCGTAGCGGAACGGGGTACTCAGTTGCTCGCGGCCTTCAAAGGTCAGCACATCCACCGGACTTTGCAGGCCGCGAATTTTGAGCTTGTGGTGTGCGTGGTCGAAGAACTGTACGTTCATAAGAGCCTCCATTATTTCTCATCAAATTCCAGCACAATCCCGTCTTCATCATCCCAGTCAAGCCGCAGTCGGGCAGGCTTATGATGCACGGCCTGCTGCGCCAGCAACTGCTGGCTTAAGACCGGCAGGATTTGCTGGTTCAGCAGGCTGTCGATATTACGCGCACCGGTGTCCGGCAGCAGGCAGGCGGCGGTCAGGGCGTCGTACAGGCTGTTACTGATTTCCGTTTCCAGCCCATAGTGCTGGTGAAGACGGCGGGCCACCTGCGCCAGTTTCATTTCCACAATGGCGCGCATCGCCTCCTGTCCCAGCGGGCGGTAAATCACCGTCTGAAAACGCGCCATCAGTGCTGGCTGGAAGTGCTCGCGCAGCAGGGGATACAGCAGTTCATGCAGGTCTGCGTCCGTGGCGTCCGGTTTTTCCTCCAGCAGTTGCATGATGTGGTCGCTGCCCAGATTAGCCGTCATCAGAATCACGGTGTTGCGGAAGTCAATTTCCCGGCCTTCGCCGTCGCGCATAAAGCCCCGGTCAAATACCTGATAGAACAGGTTCATTACGTCGCGGTGCGCCTTTTCCACTTCGTCGAGCAGCACCACGCTGTAAGGGCGTTTGCGAACGGCTTCGGTGAGTACGCCACCCTGACCGTAGCCAACGTAGCCCGGAGGAGACCCCTTAAGCTGGGAGACGGTATGCGGCTCCTGATATTCGGAGAGGTTGATGGTGATAAGGGATTTTTCACCGCCAAACAGAGTGTCGGCCAGTGTGAGCGCAGTTTCGGTTTTACCGGTGCCGCTGGGGCCGGTCAGCAGGAATACCCCCTGCGGGCCGTTCTCCGGCGTGAGGCCGGTCTTAGCCGCCCGCAGCCGCTGTGCGATGGCGCAGAGCGCCGGGCTTTGCCCGACAACGCGGTTTTCAAGACTCTGTTCCATACTGAGCAGGTCGCTCTGCTCGTCCTTGAGCAGGGAAGATAGCGGGATGCCGGTCCAGTCCGCCACCACCGTGGCGACGGCGCGGGCGTCCACATCCAGCGCCAGCAGCGGTGCAAAGCCCTGATGCGTTCGCAGTTGCTGTTGCAGTTCAGTGCTGTCTGTCCCTTCCTGACGCAACGTCATAATCTGCTGCGCCAGTGCCTTTTCCTGCTGATACTGCGCTTCCAGATGCCCGGCTTCTGCCTGTAGCTCATCACGCAAATCGGTCAGTTCCGCCAGCCGCTCCGGGCTGGCTTCGGGATAAAATACGCTGTCCTGCTCAATCGCTTCCCGCTCAATATCCAGTGCCGCCAGTCGCACATGAAGCTGCGTCAACGGTTCCGGCAGGGTGTCAAGGCTCATGCGGACTCTTGCCCCGGCGGTATCCAGCAAATCAACCGCCTTGTCCGGCAACTGGCGTCCGGTCAGATAGCGGCGCGACAGGCGCACGGCGGTCTGAATGGCGCTGTCCAGCATATGTACGCCGTGGTGCTGCGCATAGCGGGCTTTCAGCCCCCTGAGCATCAGGCAGGCGGTGTCATCATCCGGCTCGTCAACCTTAACCATCTGGAAGCGGCGCTCCAGCGCGGCGTCGCGCTCAAAATACTGTTTGTATTCGCTCCACGTGGTCGCCGCGATGGTGCGCAGTTCGCCCCTTGCCAGTGCCGGTTTCAGCAGGTTCGCCGCATCCGCGCCGCCTGCCTGATTACCCGCACCGATAATGGTATGGGCTTCATCAATAAACAGCAGTACCGGCTCCGGTGATTTCTGCACTGCATCGATGACATTTTTCAGCCGCTGTTCAAATTCACCTTTAACGCCCGCGCCAGCCTGTAACAGACCGAGGTCCAGTGTGCGGATATGCACCGTTTTCAGGCTGTCCGGCACGTTGCCTTCGGTGATACGCAGCGCCAGCCCTTCCACCAGCGCGGTTTTGCCCACCCCCGGTTCTCCCACCAGAATCGGGTTGTTTTTGCGGCGACGGGAGAGGATATCGACCATCTGGCGAATTTCCGTGTCGCGCCCGAATACCGGGTCGATTCGCCCGCTGCGGGCTTTTTCCGTCACGTCTTCGGTAAAGCGGTTAAGCACCGCCAGCAGGGCGTCATCCTGTTTCTCCGTCAGCGTTTTTGCCGGTGCGTCCGCCGTTGCCGTCTCCGGCAGTGCAGAGGTCAGCGGTTCGGTGACCTGTGGCTGACGTGCCGGACATTCATCCGACTGCGCATCCAGCAGGGGACGCAGCCGCTCAAGCTGCACGCGGCTCAGACTCAGCAATACCCACAGGTCATTACAGGCGGGCAGCATCGGTTTTTCTGTCAGCGCCATCAGCAGATGCTGGCTGCGGATTTGTGGATCGTCGCCTTCCAGTGACGCTATCAGCCACGCCTGTCGGATAAGCGCTGCCAGCGGTTCAGAAAGTTGAGGACGTTCGCGGACCGGGCGGGGTAAGGTGTCCAGATGTGCCAGCAGAGACTGCCAGAGCGTGTCGATATCCCATTCATAGCGGCGGGCAATCACCGTGATATCGCCTTCTCCCTGCTCCAGCAGTTTCAGCAGCCAGTGTTCAATGGTTATTTCCGCATGGGCGCGGGTCTGACACAGTGAGGCGGCAGCGTCCAGCGCCCGTGCACAGTATGGGTTAAGGCGACGCAGCAGCGCGGCGGGGTGATTTCCTGTCATAGAAGGGTTTCCTTATCGTGTTCTGTATTCCTGCGATCCGCGTTCAGGCACGCTACCGCCCATAGCCGTTACCTCACTCAGGCCCATCAGGTATCACCAGATTGTGGGTATGCTTTGCTCAGTACCGGTGCCTGCGGCACTGGACAAAGCACACAACAAAAAGGCAGACAGTTTCCTGTCTGCCGCAGTTATCAGGCGGAAGGACGCTCATTCCACGAGTCGGAATGAATGATGTTGCCGTCTTTGTAAGTCCAGGTGATTTTCTCGTAGCGGAACTCAATACGTTCCAGGTGGTTATGCTTCTCTCTGGAAGGATCCTTGATGTCGTGCATAAGCGGAGCGACTCTGACCAGCTTGACGTTATCAAGCGTGATGTTGAAGTACTCCACTTCCTGACCGGCATCGTTGATGCGGTAAAACTTAAATTCTGCCGTTTTCAGGGTCTGTCCGGTGGTCACAGCTTTGTAGAGATACGGGCTGGACGCATCGATTTCTTTGGTAAACGTAAAAGGCTTGTGAGTACGGGTACCGGTCAGTTTGCCGGTGTTATTGTCGGTCGGGATGTACACATCGTGATCCAGCGCCACCACTTCGATGCTACCTTCGCGCCCCTGAACGTCCACGGAACCTTTGATATCCGCGCCGCCGTCATCTTTCAGCCAGAGATAAGCAGGAATAGCCATGAGAATTACTCTCCTTGTTAGTGTGATTGAAGCACCGCCTTCTTCCGGCGGTATGTTTTATTTCACGTCCTGACAGGCGTCAGAACGCGGAACAAGACTGATTTCGACACGCCGGTTGACTGCCCGGCCCTGTGGCGTGTCGTTGGTCGCCGCAGGCTGGCTCTCGCCCAGTCCCTGTACGGCAAAACAGGTGGCCGGGATGTCGCTGGTCTGCAGCATCCAGTTGCGCACCGCTTCGGCACGCCGCAGCGATAACTGCTGATTGCTTTTTTCATCGCCGGTGGCATCGGTATATCCGGCCACGAGGATCAGCCAGCCCGGTTTTGCCCGGATGTTCACCAGTGCGTCCACCAGCACTTTTGTCGAGCCGTCTTTCAGGCGGGCCTGTCCGACGTCAAACAGCGACATACTGTCAAGACGCACGGTCTGAACCTGAAGCGAAGCCGTCACCTCCATTTTTTGTTCAGGCGGACGCCAGTCGCGAATGGCGCGTAATACCGGCTGGCGGATGCGTTCGCCGGGGTATAACCCCAGACCGAGGCGCAGTGGTTCTCCTTCCCGGTAATACCCATCGAGCATGGTCGCATCGTCTTTCAGCACCGACAGGTGACGGGCTTTGGTGATAAATTCCTCCACCGGGACGGCATAAAACCGGTGCAGATCGTCACCGACCTGCCGTAATAACTGGCGATTTGCCGTGGCTGACAGGCACAGCGCGGCGATACCCGCCACGGTGGTGACGCCCAGCATGGTCACGCAGGCTCGTCGCAGCGGGGTAAAGCCCGACTGACGCGGCAACTGCCGTAACAGGGCATCCGGGAATGGCAGCGCATCGTCTGTGCCGGTGTCCGCGATATCCGGCGTCAGGCCGGTTCTGGCGGTGATCCACAACTGCCACAGGTTGTTATCCACCGCAGGCAACGAGGGGACCAGCCCCACGGTCATCGCCAGTGGTGGACATTTCGCCTCCGGGCCGTTCAGTGCCGTCAGCACATTAAGATTCAGCCACTGCATCAGGCTTTCAGCTTTCAGCAGGTCGCCTGCCCGACGACGCACCGTCGCCATACTGTGGGCGAACCGTCGCAGCCGTCCGGCCAGAACCGCCACATCCCGGTGTATGCCGGGCATGATGGTATACGCCACGGCAAGCTGCGATGCCCACGCCGGGCGAAGGGTCAGCAATCGCTCCACCTGCGCCACAAGCTGTTCTTCATCAGGAACATGCAGATACAGCCCTTCTGAAACCTGGCGGACCGGGCTGTCAGTGGACAGGTGCGCCGACAGACCGCCACAGACCAGCACTACCGGCTGTCGGTAGGTTTCCGGCGGCAGCGATGACAACCCGGCATCGCCGGTCATCTCCGTCCACGCCTGCCTGCGCCGATAAATCAACAACGCGGCAACCGCCAGAACGATAGCCGCCGCACCGGCCCATCTCAGCACGCCAGACGGACTGATAAACACTGACCACAGCACCAGCAGTAACACCATTCCCCACAGCACGATGGCCTGTTTCAGCGTGTTCCTCACTCACGACTCCCTTTAACGCAGGCTTTGCGGCAGCAGTTCATCCACCAGTACATTCAGCCAGTGGTGTAGCCCCCACCAGACGCCCGCCAGTAGCAGCGCCAGTGTTACCAGCCAGAAAAATGGCGAATGCAGCAAAGGGTGCTGACGGGTGGATAACGGCACGTTCAGTACCGCCGTTTCCGGCAGCACACCAAATGGCGCGACCTGCCCGTTGAGCGTCGAAATAAGCTGGTCGCGCTCCGGGGCTGCCGGATCCTGATAACGCCCGCGAAATCCCAGCAGCAGGACACGGTGAAAGCAGGTCAGCACGGCCTGCGCGGGGGCGGGTTCCTGTAGCACCTGCTTCATCCGCTCGTACAGCAGCTCACCGGCCTGCAGGGTGTTGAAGAAATGCGACTGGAGTGGATCCTTCATCCAGATGGTCTGACCGTCGTCCATGCCGCTACGGCTCAGGACCGTTTCGTCCAGCAGGGCGCACTGCGCGTAAGTTATGTGCTCCACGTTCTCCCGACTGAATCCGGCATCTTTCAGACGTTCGCGGACCAGTTCCACCTGCCGCTGGCAGTGGCGATACAGCTCCATACCGTGACGCACGGTGGTTCCCTGACGCAGTTCCACCACCGTCAGAAACGTGTCGCGCAGCAGCGCGTCGATATTGATATCCGTCTCTTTTTTCATGTGCGCAGCACCGCAAACAGTTCAGGTTTCAGGTCGCCCATTGTTCCCGGCGCATAAATCATGCAGCACCCGGACTCCAGCATCGATTTAGCCGCGTCACTGTGCATATCCAGCGCAAAATACTGGTTCTCCAGCCGCAGTGGCAGCGCTGCCGGAACTGAGGTAAGCGGCACCAGTGGAACACCATTCAGCGCCACATTGATAAGCAGCGTGACGTCATCAGGCGCACCGATTTTGCAGACCAGCGGTAGCTGGTGCAGTACCTGATGCGCAGGCAGAGAGGAACGAACGGACAGGTAAAAGTCGGCCTCTTCCCGCAGGCGCGGATCGTGCAGGTCTGCTTTCCAGCGGTTGCCCGGCAGGGACGCCAGATCCAGCGCGATCACCCGTGACGGCAGGCTGGCTTCCAGCAGTTCGCTGAGCAGGGAGAAAAGTGGCGGAAAGACGATGGACGGCGATTCGTGGACATAGGGCGGAACGGCGCTGACGTTATGTTCAAGGGAAAACGTCAGCAGCGCACCGGCAAGCCTCGCCAGCTCCCGCCAGACCAGTTCGGGATGAACCGCCGGGTAGCGCAGGAAATCACTCAGTACCGGCTCGGCGGAGTTCAGCGCGTTAAGCAGCCAGAACAGGGAGACATCGGCGACGGCGAAGTCCGCCATACGCTGGTTGCTTTCCCGGCGCATCGCCATCAGGCGCTGACATTTGGCCCGTAGCTGCAACAGCAGCGTGTCCAGACGCTGTACCAGCCCGTCATGGGCGTTAAACGCCAGTAACGGCGGAATATAGCTCTCATCCTGTGTCCAGTTGCCCTGAACATCCCGCACCAGACGCGCCAGTGGGCAGGTGATGTAATCCTGATTGTTATCATGAGCAAAGCGCAGGGACAGCGCATGACGCTCAACGGCCATATCTTCACTGTCACTGCCGTAGATATCCTGCACCTTTTGCCATTCCTGACGATAGCGCAGCGGTCTTTCAGTCTGCTCACCCTGACCGAGATTACCGCCGTTACCATGTGCAAGCGGCAGCGCCAGCAGGACAATCGCGCTGTCGTTCTTCAGCGCGCGCAGATCGCAGGCGAGCGGCAGAACGTCACTCACGTCTGAATCGATCAGCGTACCATCAGCAAAACGCAGGCGTACTGCCTGCGTTTTCAGCTTTCCGAGCGCCAGGGCATCCCGGTCAAAGAGCACGTTTGCGATCCCCCACGGATGGCGAATACAAAGCTGCGCAATGCTGTCATTGCTGAACGCTTCCCAGCGGGCCTGCTGCTGAAACTGCTGAGAAGACAGGAATGTCCCCTCAGCCCACAGTGGTCGACAAATTTTCATACATCACACCACCGCCCGATCAGGCTTTTGCTTTTGGCATCTGGGAAACCAGAGAAAGGTTGACGTCCATCCCTTCGATCTGGAAATGCGGCACGGCAAAGAGTCTGACGCGGAAAAAGCCCGGATTGTCCTCTATGTCCTCGACGATAACTTTCCCGTCGCGCAGTGGATGCGAAGCCTGAAGTTCATCGCCCGGATCGGTCATTTCCGTCACCAGCGTGCGGATCCAGGTGTTAAGCTCCAGTTCCAGCACGCGGCGGTCTTTGGTGGTGCCGATATTCTCGCGCTGAATAATTTTCAGGTAGTGAGCAATGCGGGACAGCAGGAAGATATAGGGCAAACGGGCGTTGATACGGCTGTTGGCGGTGGCGTCAGCGGTATCATACAGCGCCGGTTTCTGGGCGGAGTTTGCCGAGAAAAAGCAGGCGTAATCGCGGTTTTTGTAATAAGAGAGTGGAATAAAGCCAAGGTTGGCGAACTCAAACTCGCGGGTTTCCGGGATCATCACTTCGGACGGAATTTTGACCTGATTGCCGGTGCCGAGATCGTAAAGATGGATCGGCAGATCGGCCACTGCGCCGCCCGCCTGTGGGCCACGGATCTGCACGCACCAGCCATTATTCACAAAGCTCTTCACCATATTGGCGGCAAAGGCGAACGAGGCGTTTGTCCACAGGTATTTTTCGTGATCCGGGCCTTTGACTTCTTCCACATAGTTAAAGCTGCGTACCGGCACCGTGTCCGGCCCATAGGGCAGACGGCCCAGCACGCGCGGCATCACTAATCCCACATAGCGGCTGTCATCCGTATCGCGGAACGACTTCCATTTAATATATTCTGCGCGGTCAAAGTAGTTGCCGATATCTTTAATCGCGGCGACTTCTTCCATCGAATTTTTAAGGAAGAATTTCGGTCCGACAGAACCGATAAAAGGCATATGGGAAGCGGCAGACACTCTGGAAATATTACGCAGCAGGGCAATATCCTGCGGGCTGTTATCAAATTCATAGCTGGATATTAATGAGGCTACAGGTTCGCCACCCGGCGTATCGTACTCCTGAATGTATGTATGGCGATATAAACCACTCTGAATGATTTCCGGTGAATCATCAAAATCCTGACGCAGATGCTCTTTGCTGATATCCAGCAATTCAATTCTGACATTTTTGCGAAAATCAGTGCGCTGTACGACGAACCATGTACCACGCCACAGCGACTCGACTTTCTGGAATTCAGGGTGGTGCATGACCGCATCAAGCTGTTTACTGATTTTCTGATCCAGATCGTCGATATGAAAATCCAGCAGGCTCTTGTCGAGCTTAACCACGTCCTCGCCTGATTTCGCCAGACAGGAAAGCAGAACGTGAATCGCCGCCGTCACGCGCTCATCGGGTGAGGCATCGGCCAGCGTTTCGCTGTTTTGCCATAAATCGATTTCCTGAATGGAAGACACCGGGGTTAAATTAATTTTATCGAACAGGGACTGATAAACGCCGCCGGACTCAGTGGTGGTGAGTGTTGCAGTTTCAGAGGTGGCATGTTCTTGTTGTACAGACATCAGCATTTCCTTTTCAGTGATCCTTTCTTCTCCGGTTTAACCTGAATACGCGTTCGGGTTAAACGTTCTCCTGCGGCGCAATTTTCGCCAGTTCATCACGCAGTTCTGAACTGAGCGTCGGGTCTTTCAGGATATTTTCCAGTTCACGGCGAAACGTTGCGTTATCCAGCAGATTGGATTTCAGGTCACGTAGTAAATTGCGCATAGCGAGTAATACACGAAGTTGCGGAATATTTTTTGCTACCTGTTCGGGTTCAAAATCCTTCAGGCTTTTAAATTCAAGCGCGATATTTTGTTCATTACCGTTTCCGTTTAGCGTATCTTCTACTGTTAAATTAACCGCAGGCGAAAACTCAGCCATGACGCTGTTGAAGTTGTTTTTATTGATATCAACCTTGTCCCGTTCGGACAGCGGACGTTGCTCTTTTCCGTTACTGTAATCGCCTACGGCAAGAAGCTTGAGGGGGAGTTCAACTTTCTTTTTAGCATTGCCTGTATGCAGATCAAGCTTGATATTTACACGAGCGGCGGGAACTTCATTCTGGAAACTGTCGGCCATATCCTTTTCCTCATCATCCACTTTTTCTGATGGTTATTGACATAATTATATTCAGGGGATTATCGGATGATTTAAATAAAAAGCAATGATGAGGAAAATATACAAATGAATAATGTATTTTTCAGGGGAATAGATACAGTTGTATCATTTTAGATATTGTTTGGCCTCTTGATTATTTTTCGGAAGAGGGCGGCATTATCTGGTGAGAGAATTTGGCATGAAACTTAAAATAATAACAGGATAAGCTTCACAAATTTGCACTTTTAAGAAATTGGGTAGTATGAGAGCCTATTAAGATATTCATTAAACTTATTGTCCGGGCTTTCACAAAAAATTATTAATTTTTCTACTAATTAAAAAGTTGTGTGCTTTTTGTACAATGATTATATAAGCGTTGCGCCCTGTTGTGATATTGAAATGTTAACATAACCAAAATAAATTGATTTATAGAATATATAAATGAAATTCATTAATGGGGTATATGTTTAATATATAAATAAGATGGATGGCTTTGATGGAGGGATATTAACGGTTTACTCATTGTCTCAGGCTTCACTGAAACGGGTAAGGAAGCGTAAAAACGAAAAAACCGCAAGCCAATAGCAGCTTTGCGGTTTGTCAGCATTCTAATAAATTGGTTGCGGGGGCCGGATTTGAACCGACGACCTTCGGGTTATGAGCCCGACGAGCTACCAGGCTGCTCCACCCCGC